>Ga0193727_1000008_pt1 | contig 54222 bp, 52 predicted proteins | sample H2c2metaG_FD_143051 | JGI IMG/M metagenome (GOLD analysis project Ga0193727, IMG submission 143051) | Soil microbial communities from a riparian zone of the East river system, Colorado, United States - H2c2 | ecosystem: Environmental > Terrestrial > Soil > Riparian zone | place: USA: East River...
GATCGGTATCGGGGACGGCGAGTACCTCGTGGCCTCGGATGCGAACGCCGTGGTACCGCATACGCGCTCCGTCGTTCACCTCGCCGACGGCGACGTGGCCGTGGTGACGGCGCAGGGCTATCGGATCCTCGATCGCGAAGCGCGCGTCCAACACCGGGCCGTGGACGACATCGACTGGGATGTGGAGAGCATCGAGCTTGGTGGCTATCCGCACTTCATGCTCAAGGAGATCCATGAGCAGTCGCGCACCGTGGCGAGCACGCTGCGGGGGCGCCTGCTCGCCGGTGACGGCACGGCGCGGCTCAATGGTCTCAATCTCAGCGGGCCCCGCTGTACGCGGATCCGCCGGATCGTGATTCTGGGTTGCGGCACGTCGTGGCACGCCGGGCTGGTGGGCCGGCAGATCATCGAGCAGTTGACCGGGATTCCCGTGACGGTCGAGTACGCATCGGAATACCGCTACCAGCACTCGCTGCGCCTTCCCGGCACCCTCACCATTGCGATCTCGCAATCGGGGGAGACCGCGGACACGCTGGAGGCGCTGCGGGCTGCGAAGGCCGCCGGGTCCCCGGTCATCGGTCTCGTCAACGTCGTCGGCTCGACCATCGCCCGCGAAGCGGACGGCGGCATTTACCTGCACGCCGGCCCGGAGGTCGGGGTCGCGTCCACCAAGGCGTTCACGTCCCAGCTCGCGGCGTTGTTGCTGTTCGGCCTGTATCTCGGCCGGCGGCGCGGGCTGAAGCAGGAGGAAGGTCGCGCGCTGGTGCAGCAGCTGCTGCAGCTGCCGGACCTCATCGAACGGACCCTGGAGGTCGAGCCGCAGGTTCGCGCCATCGCCGCGGCGATCGCCGAGACGCCCAACGCGCTCTATCTCGGCCGCGGGGTCAACTTCCCGGTGGCGCTCGAAGGAGCGCTCAAGCTGAAGGAGATCTCCTACATCCACGCCGAGGGCTATCCCGCGGCCGAAATGAAGCACGGGCCGATCGCGCTGATCGATGAGAATATGCCCGTTGTGTTCGTCGCGCCTTCGGATCACGTGTATCCGAAGGTGGTGTCGAACATGCAGGAGGTCAAAGCGCGCGGCGGGAGGATCATCGCGATCACCACCGAGGGGAACGGCGATCTGCGCCACCTCGCCGATCACCAACTGCGCGTTCCGGCCTGCCCCCCGCTGTGCTCGCCGCTCTTGACCGTGCTCCCGCTCCAGCTGCTCGCGTATCACGTCGCCGTGTTACGGGGCTGCGACGTGGACCGCCCCCGCAACCTGGCGAAGAGCGTGACCGTCGAATGACGCTGGCGCCGGCTCGCTGCCTCGCGTGGACCGCGCTCGCCGTCTCATGCCTCACCGGGCGGCTCACGGCACAGGTCCCTGACGATACCGTTCGGGTCGGCGATCGTGTCCTCCTGCGCGTCGAGGGTGAGCAGCAGTTGAGCGACACGTTCACCGTAAGCCCCGGACCGCTGCTCGTCCTCCCCGCAGTCGGGGAGCTTGCCCTCAAAGGGGTGCGGCGCGCCGAGGTCGAGACCTACCTCGCTCACGAGCTCGCACAGTTTCTCAAGCAGCCGGTCGTGCAGGCGCGCGTGCTCGTCCGGCTCGCTGTGCTGGGCGAGGTGGAACACCCCGGATTCTACGCCGTGCCCGCAGATGCCCTCCTCAGCCAAGCGATCATGACCGCGGGGGGCCTCACCCACGAGGCGAAGTTCTCGCATCTGCGCATCGAGCGTGACGAGGCACCGGCCTTGTCGGGGCATGCGCTGCAGCAGGCGGTTGCGCGCGGCCTGACCGTGGATCAGATGAAGCTCCGCTCTGGTGACCGCATCATCGTACCGCGTCGTCGCGACGCCACCGCCACCGTCCAGGTACTTGGCGTCTTGCTCACCCTCCCCGCCGCGATCTACGGACTCAGCAGGCTCTTCTAACCGATAGCTGCGGTGCTGCCGGTCGGTGCACGATGCAGCACCGCGGTGCCCGAAAGCGATGCGCATCACTCGCTGCGCGATCGCGACAACGATCCGCTAACTCCGCATGCCAACAACGATTCGCTACGCGATGGTCCATGGCATCGGGCTTGCCTTCAGAGCGCGGTCAAGGATGAGAAATTCGACGATGCTCACAAACTCTGGAGGCGAAAGCATGCGCACATGGAGGACGTTGACGCTGGTGGTAACGTCCGTGGCGGCGGCGGCGGTCGCGTGGAGTTGCGACCGTCCGAGCAACCCCGTCGCCGCGGGGCCCGAGCGTCCCAGGTTTTGGTTCGGCGAGTGCAGTGGTGAGAGTAAGTTCACCGGCGGTGGACGGATCGACCCGACCGACAACACCATGACCGGCAAGGTCACCTTCGGGTTCAACATCCACGCCAGTAGTGATTGCAGCCAGGTCCTCAAGGGCCAGTTCGAAGTCGTGCATCACCCATCGCAGACCAAGTATCACAGCGTCTCATTCGACAGCTACGCGTCGTTCAACGACCCCGACATGGGGCAGTGCTTCGAGCTCACCGGAACCTTCCGCGCCAAACACGCCAACGGCGGCTGGCATGACCACCCGGTCTTCATCCAGGCCTGCGACAAGGGCGAGCCGGGCTCGAGCCCGGGCACCGGGCCCGACACCTTCTGGTTTGCGACCACCGACGGCAGTTCCGACCTGGGCCACGGGGATACCGGTCCCACGCCGCTCACGGGCGGCAACATCCAGGCGCACTGAGAAAGGAACGACTGACATGACATTCATGAGAGTGCACGGGATGCACCGCCTCCTTGCCCTGGCGTGCATCGCAGGTTCGACGACGGGAGTCGTAACGGCGGCCGAAGCCCAGTCGGTCACCGGCAACGCGTATGCGGTGTACGTCAACACCCCGCTCGCGGGGCAGACGCAGTCGCCCCAGGCAGTCTTGCCGGCGGTGTGGGAGCCCAACGGCGACATGGCGAGCACCACCGCCGACGCGCTGAGCGTACCCAACGCGCTGTCGTCGGATTTCTTGAACAGCATGACCAGCGGCGCGATCGGCAGCGCCGACGCCGGCGCGCAAAGTGTCGCGTCGGTGGCGCACGTCAACATCCTGGGCGGACTCATCACGGCGAAAGAAGTCGTCGCCAACTCGACCAGCAGCCGCAGTGGCAGCGGTGCCGCGAGCAACGCCAACGGCTCGACATTCGAGGACCTGATGGTCGCCGGCGTCCCGGTCACTTCGGGCGACGCCCTTGTGGCGCCGAACACACGGATGAACTTGCCGAACGTGGGTTACGTGGTGCTCAACGAGCAGAAAGTCACCGGCGACGGCGCGATGTCCAGCGGCGTCACGGTGAACATGATCCATGTGGTATTGCAGCAGCCGGTCGTCGGATTGCTCGGGCAGATCACCGGCTACCGTCAGGTGGGCGAAATCATCGTCGGCTCGGCGACGAGCGCCGTGGGCTCCTGAGCACGAGCTGGAGTGCAACAGTGTGTCTAACCCAGGAGGTCGTGAATGATTGTTGAGGCGTAGCGCGGGGAGCGGATCGCACGCCGCTCCCCGCCGCGCCGGTTCTTGTGGCACTGTTTTGGTGCGTCTGTAACAGCGCACGAGCACCATTCCGCTGCATCGCTGTTTTGGAAGACTCCCCTCGAATGGTATAACTAACTATCAGCAAATCAGTTAGGTGCATGACGCTGACAGGTCTGGCTGGCACTAGCCTTGCTGATGCGCGCAAGCAACATTTGACCGCGCGAGGGTCGCAAAGCCATGGCCACCAGAACAAAGGACGGGCAGCCCCAGCCGCCCGTTCCGCCTTCCCACTCCGCCGAGTCCACCGCCGGCCTGTTGCGCGAGCTGGTGGCCCACCTGCGGCAGAATCGGACGCAGCTGCGCGAAGAGTGGGCCCGGCGAATCACCCGTGCCGAGCTGCTCACCGCCATGACCGAGGCGGAAATCTTCGCGGAAGCGACCTCGGTGTACGACAACTACGTCGAGGCGCTCGAGACCGGGACGTTCGAGGCGCTGCAGGCCTACGCGCGCAACCTGTCGGAGCGCATCATCCCGCGAGGGGTTGAGACGCACGAAGTCGTCGGGATCGTGCTGCTGCTGCGCGACGTGCTGGCCCGCTCGCTGTTTGCCAAATACCACGAGGATTTCGACAAGCTGGTCCGCATTCTCGACGCCTACGAGCCCGCCGCGAACCGGATCGCGAACACGGTGGCCGTCGGGTTCGTGCAGGAGCGCGAGCGCATCATCCGGCAGCAACAGGAAGCGATCCGCGAGCTGTCGACACCGGTGCTTCAGGTGCGCGAACGGCTCCTGATTCTTCCGATCATCGGCGTGATCGACCCGCAGCGCGCCCGGCAGCTCACGGAGCAGTTGCTCCGCGCCATCCGCACCAACCGCGCCAAGGTGGTCGTGATCGACATCACCGGTGTGGCCGCGATGGACTCGAACGTCGCCAACAATCTCGTCCAGACGGTCGAAGCGTCGCGCCTGCTGGGTGCGACGGTGATCGTCACCGGCCTCTCGCCGGAAATCGCCCAGACGCTGGTCACGATCGGCGTGGATCTGAGCGAAATGGCGACCGTCGGCGACTTGCAGGGCGGTATCGAAGAGGCCGAGCGGTTGTTGGGCTACAAGGTCTTGCCGTTGGAAGAGGTGATCCCGAAGGGTTGAGCGCATGTGCGCCCCACTCCGTAACCGGAGGGCGTGGTGGAAGTCCCGATTCTCAAGCAAGGCCATTACCTCATCGCTTCGATTCAGTCGGCGCTGACCGATGCCGACCTGTCGCAGTTGCGGGAGGCGCTGATCGAACGCGTGGGGCGCTTCCGGTCCCGGGGCGTCATCGTAGACGTGACGGCGCTCGACGTGATGGACTCGTTTGCCGTGCGCACACTGCGCGACATCGCGCACATGGCGCGGTTGCGCGGCTCCGAGACGGTGATCGTCGGCATCCAGCCAGAGGTCGCCTTCGCCATGGTTCAGCTCGGGCTGACGCTTAAGGGCGTCGCGACGGCGCTCGACCTCGAGGAGGGCCTGGCATTCCTCGACCAGCACGCCGCGCGGGTCGATGACAAGCGGGTGCCCGGACGTCTCGGCCGTGGCTGACGCGCTGACCCTTCCGATTGCCGCCGATGTAGATGTGGTCCAGGCCCGCACTCAGGGCCGCGCGCTGGCGGAAGGGGCGGGGTTCTCGACCGGGGATCAAACGGTCATCGCCGCCGCTATCTCGGAAATCGCACGCAACATCCTGAACTACGCCAAGCGGGGCGAGATCACCCTGCGTGTCGTCCCGAACGGGGACCACAAGGGCGTGGAGGTGATCGCCCGCGATGCGGGGCCGGGCATTCCGGACATCGCGCGGGCGATGCAAGACGGATATTCGACGTCGGGCGGGCTCGGGCTCGGCCTGCCGGGCGCGCGGCGGCTGATGGACGAGTTCGAAGTGGTCTCGGTGGTGGGGCAGGGGACGACAGTCACGATGAAAAAGTGGCGGCGGATCACCGCCTGACCGTTCGCGTGAATGCGACCGCGGTGATCGACTGGGGGGTGGCGGGCTCCGCCCTCGCCGGTGAAACTGAGTCGGGCGACCTTCACCTCGTCAAGCTCATCCCGACCGGCGCACTCGTCGCGGTGGTGGATGGCCTGGGGCATGGCGCGGACGCCGCGACTGCGGCGCGTGGCGCCGTCGCCACCCTCGGTCGCTACGCGCACGAGTCCCTGCTCGTGCTGATCGAACGCTGCCACCACGCTCTCACGGGGACGCGGGGCGTCGTCATGAGCCTTGCCAACCTCGACTCCCGCGCCGGGACCATGACGTGGCTCGGCGTCGGCAACGTCGAGGGCATCCTCCAGCACGCGTCGCCCGCCGCAGGACCATCGCGCGCGTCCCTGGTGGCGCGCGGGGGCATCGTCGGGCGCGAGCTGCCCCCGCTCCGTACCGCCACAGTGCCGATCTCTCCCGGGGATACGCTGCTGTTCGCTTCCGATGGCATCAAGGGTGGCTTCGCCGATACTCTGCCGGGCGATGCATCGCCGCAACAATTGGCCGACCAGATTCTGGCGAGTTACGGCAAGGGCACGGATGATGCGCTCATTCTCGTCGCGCGGTATCTAGGCGCGGGCGCATGACACATCCGGTGCCGACCATGTGGTCGGGCGGGCCCGCGCCGCCACGCGGGGAGGGACGGCACACCGTGCGGATTCTGGTCGCAGCGGGCGAGGGTGGCGCGGGAATCGTTCAGAGCGTGCGGCAGTGGGTTGATGGCGCCGCGCTCGAAGTCGCAATGGTTCCCGATCTGCCGCGGGCGGTGCGCCAGCTCGCGGGGGAGCGGTGGGACATTGTCCTGGCCGTCCTCGGCGACCCGGCGGACGACGATCTCACGTGGTGGTCGGACGCGTTGCGCGGAGCGATCGGCCCCCCGCGGCTGATCGTCGCGACGCACGGGCCGTCGATGGGACTGGTGCTGCGCGCCGAAAAACTTGGCGTGCGCGACCTGCTATCCCTGCCGCTGCGCCGCGACGAATTCCTCGACGCCGTGCAACGCGTGCAGGCGGCCGCCACCGAAGTGGCGACCCCGCTGCCGCAGGTCGAGCACCACGCCGTCGGACCCTACGCGCTCGTCGGGCGGAGTCCAGCCATGCTCGACGTATACAAACTCATGGCGCGCGTCGGGCCCAGCGCGGCCACCGTGCTCATCCAGGGCGAGTCCGGCACCGGCAAAGAGGTCGTGGCCCGAGCCCTCCACCTCGACGGTCCCCACGCGTCCGGCCGATTCGTGGCGGTGAACTGCGCCGCGATTCCCGAGAACCTGCTGGAAAGCGAGCTCTTCGGGCACGAAAAGGGGGCCTTCACGGGCGCGGTCACCCGCAAAATCGGACGGTTTGAGCAGGCGGTGGGGGGGACGCTGTTCCTCGACGAAGTGGCGGACATGAGTCTTCCCCTGCAGGCGAAGATTCTCCGCGCGGTGCAGGAGCGTGAGATCGAGCGGGTAGGCGGGGGCGAGCCCATCCCGGTCGACGTACGCCTGGTCGCCGCGACCAATCGCGATCTCCGCGAAGCGATCGCCGAAGGGAAATTCCGCGAGGATCTCTATTACCGTCTCGCGGTGGTTCCGATCCGGTTGCCGGCGCTGGCGGATCGGGGCGACGACCTCGTGCTGCTCGCGGCGTATTTCACGCGCCAGTTCGCGGAACGGTACGGCAAAGCGATCAACGCGATTTCCGACCAGGCCCTGGAGCTGTTGCGCAGCCACGCCTGGGTGGGGAACGTGCGGGAGCTGCGCAACGTGATCGAGCGTGCCGTGATCGTGGCGACCGGCGATATGGTCCGGGTGGAGCATCTGCCCGATGAATTGCGCGGCCAGGAGACCGCGGTCACGAATCGGACCCAGAGCGCGCTCCTCACGCTGGCGGAGCTTGAGGCGCGACACATCGCGCGTGTCCTGGCGCACACCCACGGTCAGATCGGCGCGGCCGCCGAAATGCTTGGCATCCATCGGAACACGCTGACGCGCAAGATGAAAGAATACGGGTTGTGAGCGTGTCGTCAGCGCCACCCGTACGGGTGGACCGGGCCCTCGGGTTGCTTCCGGACCTCGAAGCGCTTGCGCCGCTGCGCGCCCTGCTTGTCTCGATTTCCCGTCCTGACGAACGGGCGATGTGGTCGAGCTCGGGTCCGTACCTCACACTTGGGAAGCGGGGCGTGCAACCCGAAGAGTTGGCGCGCCGCATGCCTCAGGCGTTCCACCAGATCACGGAGCATCTACAGGCGCTGTACAAGGCGTATGTGGAAGCCCTTGAGTGTGAGCAGCGCGCGGACGGCGCCGGCGTCGCCACGGCGCTGCTCCTCGGCGGGCAGATCGAGGAGAGTGCGGGTCGCTTTTCCCAGGCGCGCGCGTGGTACGACGTGGCCCGCCGTGTATCGGAGACGCTGCAGGATCGCGGTCCTGAGGTCAAGTCGCTGCTCGCGCTCGGCCAGCTGTCCCTCACGGCCGCAGACTACGCCGATGGCGCCCGGCACTTCCAGCGCGCCCTCGCGCTGGCCGAAGCGGAGTTCGACCAGGCGGGCGCTATTGCCGCCTGCGAGGGGTTGGGCGACGCCGCGCTCTGGCAGGGCGAGTGGCCGGGTGCCCACGCGTGGTACGCGCGCGGGCTGCGCCTCGCGGAGGCGTCGAACGACAAGCGTTCGCTCAGCCGTCTGGAGCGGCAGCTGAGCGTGCTGACGCGCCGGCAGGGTGACTTGGCAGCGGCCAGCGACCACCTGCGCCGCGCGCGCGGATGGCTCGAGGGCGGGGGGGGGCCGCCGGAGGAAATGGCTCGCGTGCTGAGCGCGCAAGGACAGCTCGACGCGCAGCTGGGGCGTGGTGCCATGGCGGGGGCCGCCTACCGGGAGGCCCTGGCGTGGGAGCGGCGAGCGCCCCGCGATCTGGGGCTGGAGCTGGTGATCCGGCTCGGCCTGGCCGAGCTGCTGCTCGACGCCGCCCGGTTCCTCGAGGCGGAAGAGGAGATGCGGCGCGCCGAACAGGTGGCGATCGCGGGAAACTTCACGCGCGGATTGGTTCAGGTGTACACGCTGATGGGGAAACTGCGGGGCCAGCAGCAGGACGAGACGGGCTTCGTCTTTTTTGAGCAGGCGATCGAGTTGTGCCGCGCCCTGAATCCCCCATCGTCGGCGGAGGCGCAGGTCTATCTCGAATACGGGCTGTTCCGCGAACGCGTCGGCCAGCGCGACGAAGCGCGGGCCTACGTCGAGCGCGCCCGTGAAATCTTCGCTTCGGCGGGCGACGTGGGCGAGCGCGACCGGGCCGAGGCCGAGCTGCAGAAGATGTCGGCGTAAGTAACCCATCGTCCCCGGATGGCGAGCCTCCCGCCGGGCGACTAACGTTGTGACGACGTTTCCCACGGGGCTCCACGCTGCGCAGTCCTCAGCCGCCTGAAGACGCCTCGACTTCCGAGCAGGCACGCCCGGTGCCGACCGCATGGTTGTCGGGCGTCGAAGCGTCGCGCCGCTGGCAATCCCTCTGGGTCACCGCCGCCCGCGGGGTGTCGGGCCTCCTCGGGATAGCGGTTCCGCTCGTCGTGGTGCGGGCGCTCGACCAGACGACCTTCGGCTATTACAAAGAGCTCTTCCTGGTCTCCGCGACGGCCTCGGGTCTGCTCGGGTTGGGGATCACGGCAAGTTTGTACCACCTGGTGCCCCGTTTTCCCCAATTCGGCCAGACGCTGCTCGCACAATCGGCGCTGCTGCTTGGGATGCTGGGCCTGTCGGGTGGTGTGGGGCTGCTCGCGGCTGGCCCCCTGCTGCAGGGGCTTTTCCACGCCCCGCTGGCGATATACCTGCCCTGGGTGGCGTTTCTAGTTGCCCTGTCGCTCCCTGTTTCATTGTTGTACGTTGCCCCGGTCGTGGACCGCCGCTCGCGGCTCGCGGCCTTGGTGCTTGCCGGATTCGAGATCCTCCGCAGCGCGGCGTTGGTCGTGATCGTGATGGTGACACGCAGCCTCGTCGCCCTTTTGGTCACGGGTTGCGTGGTCATGGCACTGCAGTGCGCCGCCCTCGTGACGTATCTGGTGTGGCGGCGCCGGACCCAGGCACCCCAAAAGGACGCGGGACTGCTGCGGGCACAGTTGCGGTACGCGCTCCCGTTCGCTGCGGCGGCGTTCGTGGGCCTGTGCCGGGACAAGCTGCATGCCTACTACGTTGGCGGGACAGTAACCCCTGCGGAGTTTGCGGTCTATGCGGTCGGCCTCATGCAGGTGCCCTTGATCGATTACCTGACGCAGACGCTTGGCGACGTGGTGGTGCTGGAGAACTCAGCGCACTTCGCCGCGGGTCGCGTCGACGAAATGCGACGGGTGTGGTACCGCGCTGCGTACGGTCTCGCCCTCGTGGCGCTGCCGCTGTTCGCGTTCGCCGAACTGTTTGCATGCGACATCATCGTGGTCCTGTTCGGCGCTTCCTACGCCTCCGCCGCTCCCATATTCCGGGTGTACGCAACGACACTGCCCCTTTCGCTGCTATTCGCGTCCCCGTTGCTCCGGGCGACCGGCGACCTGCGGGCCATGCTCTCGGCGGACCTCGCCTCTCTGCTTGTGAGCGCCGGTGCGCTCGTGCTCCTGGTGGGGAGGTTCGGTCCGATCGGCGCGGTGGGGAGCCTGGTCGCGGGATACGCCACCTTCGTACTGTGGGCGTCGCGGCTGAACGCCGCGCGCCTTGAGTTGCCGGTTGGACGGTTCTTGCCGTGGGCCGCCCTCACCCGCGTGCTGCTCGTGAGCGTGGGAACGGCGTTGATTGCCTGGTTCGCGTTCGCGAACACCGCAGCCGCCGTTCGCTTGCTGCTTGGCGGCGCGTTAGGGTTGGGGCTGTACGCCGCGACGGCGTGGCGCGCGGGACTGGTGCCAGCGGAGGAGCGCCGGCTCGTGAGCGACGCGTTGCGCCATTTACGATTGCTGGTGACCGGCAATGCATAAACCCCGGCTGCTCGCGATCGCTACCATGCCCCCCTGCCCGTCGACCAACGGGTACTCACTCCGGGTATACCACCTGATCGAGGAGCTTGCCAAGGCGTGGGAGATCACGCTCGTCGCTCCGGCTCCGCCGGAGTCCGGCGTCGGTGACCTCCTGGCCCGGGTTCGCGACTACGTGCGGGTGCCGCCGGCCAGCCGCTGGCCATCCATGCCGTCTCAGTTCGACCCGCATCCCCTGCGTGAGACGGTACGCCGGCTGATGGCGGATCGGTCACCGGCGGCGGTGCTGGCCTGGCACGGGGCGGAGTTTCTGGCGTGCGACCGCGCGTTCCCACCGACGGTCGCGGACCGGATCGACTCGCTGGCGCTCCAAAAGTGGCGAGACCTGGTCCACCCGGTTGGTTGGCGCGAGCGCGCGCGGACGTTACGGGCGACCTGGGAGTTCGCCCGTTATGAGCGTCAGGTGGTGCGGGCGCTCCCGTTTACGGTCGTAGTCGCGGAGGATGACGCCGTGGCGCTGCGGCGCTTGTCGGGACGCGACACGGTGCGGGTCGTTCCCAACGGCGTCGTGACCGCGTCCCTGCGCGACGGCATCGAGGAAGCGCATGTGCCGACCGTGCTGTTTACCGGGGTGCTGGATTACTGTCCCAACATGCACGCGGCGCGGTACTTCGCGGAGGAGATCTGGCCTGCCGTCCGTGCCGCGGTGCCGCAAGCCGAGTTCGTGATCGCGGGGCGGAGACCGTCGGCCTCGGTGCGCGCGCTCGCCATCCTCCCCGGGGTGCAGCTGATGGCGGACGTGCCGGACTTGCGGCCGGTGATGCGGCGTGCGTGGGTGGCGGTTGCACCGATGCTGTGCGGCACGGGAATCAAGAACAAAGTGCTCGAGGCCTGGGCCGCGGCGAAGCCCGTGGTCATGACGGGGCGCGCGACCAGCGGCCTGCGGCTGGACGGGAACGCGGCAGGGCTTGTCGCCAACGATCCCCGACGGATCGCCGGTCTGGTGATCCAACTCTTGGGCGATCGTGAGCGGCGGGGACGGTTGGGCGCGGCGGGATACCGGCTCGTTGCCCGGTGGCATACCTGGGCCGGCGCGGCCGACCAGGTCAGCGCGTTGCTCGACGCCGCGCGCGGGGCGATGGCGCGGCGGCACGCGGAGGTGGTGCACCGGGCATGGCGCCGTCCACTGAAACCTGTGACCATCCCCCGTACTCTCCAGCCCTCCTCGCAAGACAACGCCAACGCGTAGATCCGCCGCACAGCAGGCGCCCGGTGCGATGAACTTCCGCGCGCTGCGGGACGTCAACGATGCGATCATCGCTTGCACCCTCTGTCCGCGCCTCCGCGCCCATTGCCGCCGCATCGCGCGGGAGAAGAAACGCGAGTTCCGCGCATGGGAGTACTGGGGCAAACCCGTCCCCGGGTTCGGGGACGCCGGCGCGCGTTTGCTGATCGTGGGCCTGGCCCCCGCGGCCCACGGCGCGAACCGCACGGGCCGGATGTTCACGGGGGACTCGAGCGGCAATTGGCTATACGAGGCGCTGCACCGCTTCGAGTTTGCCAACCAGGCGGAGGCAGTTTCCCGGGACGACGGCCTCGTGCTGCGGGACTGCTACGTCGCCGCCGCGGCGCGTTGCGCTCCGCCCGCCAATAAGCTCAGTCGCGCGGAGTTGGAGCGCTGCCGGCCGTATCTCGCGGGCGAGCTGCGGTTGCTCGCGGGTGTTCGCGTGGTCGTGACCCTGGGCCGGGTGGCTCACGAGTCCTGGCTCAGGACCGCGGGCTGGTGGAGGGCGCTCGGGCCGCGCGGGCGACCGCGCTTCGCTCACGGCGCCGTGACGCCGCTGCCTGACGGCATGACCCTCATCTCGTCGTACCACCCCAGTCGACAAAACACCAACACGGGCCGGCTCACGCGAGCGATGTGGCACGCGGTGTTTCGGGATGCTCGCGCGATTCTCGCAGGGTGAGTGGCCGGCGCGGCACCGGTTCGAGCCGCGCAAGCGCCGACAGGTTGGCGGCGATGCGAACTGCCGCCGCTCCGAGCATGCCGAGCACGAGCAGCACGAGTGTCCCGTTCGCGATGGCGGTGAGCAGCGGGCCCGGTGAGCCCAGGGCGAGCAGCGTATTGGCGGCGATCAGGACGAGCCGCGCTTCCGTGGGGCCGATGCGGCCATAGCCGAGCCGGAACACCCCGAAGGCCGCGGTCTCGAGGTAGACGTTGATGGACAGCACGAGGTACGCCAGTACGACGGCGAGCGCGACGCTGAGATCGACGTACGGCGAGAGCCCCAGGCCGGCGCCGATGGCGCCCGTCGCGAACGCGTCCACCATGTGGTCGAGGTAGTAGCCGTAACGCGGCCGCTCGGTGCGCCGCACGCGCGCCACCGTTCCATCAAGACTGTCCCCGAACCAGTTCACAACCAGCGACGCGCTCGCCAGCGCCAGCCAGGCGGGGCTCAGGTTTGAAAGCGCGTACGCGACCGCCGCGCCCAGGGCGCCGGCCACGCCGAGCCACGTCAGGTGATCCGAGGTCACCCACCACGGCAGGCGACCGGCGATTGCTCGCAGCAGCCGCCGCTCAGGGTCTGCCAGGAGGAACGTCAGGTCGCGGCGCGCGTCGGCCATGACACGAGGCGTAAGGAAGGAATGATCAAGAGGGCGAACATCGCGACGAACAGCCACAGCGGCAGCCGCACCGCCGCGCCGAGCCACGCCAGCAGGGCGTAGCGGGGCAGACAGCGAGCCGCTACCGCGCCAGCGTAGCGGTCGAGCGGATACCCGGTCGTGAGCGCGAGCAGCTTGAACGGAAAAAATGGCAGGGGCGTCAGACCCGACAAAGCAAGAATAAGGAAGGGCCAGCGGCGAAACGCCCGTTCCACGAGTGGTGCCGGCCCCCCGGGCCTGGACTTGATACGCGCGAGCAGTGGTACGCCCAGCCGGTGATCCACCACGCCTGCGAGCACCGTGCCCGCGGTGGCGATCAGGGCAGTCGGCCATACGCCCAAGCGCGCCCCGTACCAGATCACGGCGGGTTCATGGGGCAGGACGGCGAGGGCCACGTTCGAGAGAAAGGCGTAGCCAAAGAGCAGCAGCGCCGCGCTCATGAACGGAACCGGTAGACGATGACGGCGATGACCAGCAGGGCGTCGAGCCAGGTAGTGGACCGTTTCATGGCCCAAACCTGGCCCACCCGTCTCAAGCAGCTATCAAGGCCGGCGGTTCAGAACCTTCATCTTAGCGCGCGCCACAGAGTCGTCGAGCGCAAACGCGTGCTTGGGGTCCCACTTGTAATACAGGATGAGACACGACCCCACACTCGACTTGCGCTGCCGCTGGCAGGCAGTGATCTGACTGCGATGCTTGGGCGCCTCCACGCGCCACAAGGAGTCGGTGGTCGTGGCCGCGCGTTCCGGGTCCCAGCCGTACGTGTTCTCGAGGCAGCGCGCCAGGTCGCCGCCACCGGCGGCGCAGCTGGCGAGCTCGTTGCCGTGCGCTTTCGCGTTGGCATACCAGCTCGAATCGCGCTGGAACGCCGCGATGCTGTCGAGCTCGTGCTGCCTGGCCACCCCGGCTCCGGCGGCCCTGGCAGGGGCCCATTTGAACTGGGCGACCAGACATTTCGAGATGCCGGAGGCGTCGAGGCTGATCGCGCTGCAATCCTTTACGTCCTGGCGCAGCCGCGCTTCGGATTTGCCGCAGCCGACGGCCGCTGCGCTGCAGAGCGCCAAGGCGGTAGTAATGCGTCGCATCAGGGCGTGTCTCCCCGCAGGCGCTCCAGCGCGAAATGCAGGCGCAACATGGCGGTGTCGAGGTTACGCCGCAGTTCGTCGTCGAGCGATCTCGTATCGACGACGGTCATCAGAAGCTCCAGCGCGCCGCGGATGTGCTCCTCGGCGGACGCACTGCCGCGCTGCTCCGGGTCGCTGCGCCGGTCCCTATTCTGGCGCCGGCTCGCCCGGGTGCGCCGCTCCAGCGGCGGAACGAGAACCAAGCGCCGGCGGTCACCGGACCGGCGGTCCTCCTCGGCGCGGCGTTCCGCCGCCCCGGAGGGCTTCGGGTCGATAAGCGGATCAGGTAACAGAGGCATTCGGTGCGGAATCTGACTCCCGGGGGCGAGTTTCGCTACTCGGAGCGCCCCGCGCCTCGCAAACTGCGGCTCCCTCAGGGTTTCCCTGAAGGAGTGGTTGCCATTTGTGCATACCTTGCAGCGGCTCGCGGGACTGTCGCATTCCCGTCCCTCGGTGCCGCATAAACGCCCTACACCCCGTGCGACAAGAGGCCCAACGTTACACATCGTGCCACTGTGCGTCTGCCCGCCCTTCCTCATCAACGATGAGCATGCTGCCACCTGATCACATCGAGGACGATCGACGCGGGGCGCCGGGCCCCCGGCGCGGCCTGCAGCGGCGGGTGGGCGACCGGCGGCTGGAAGGGTCGACGCGTGGGGTCGACGCGCGAGGAGGTCTCGAGCGGCGGCAGGATCGCGAGCGGCGCGCGACCGGAGGGCGGCGCCTCAGCGAGGGAGGCCAGGCGCCCACCCGCCCCGCGGTGGTGCTGTTCGTGGGAGAGGATCCGAGCGACGTCCGGCTGATCGAGGAGCTGCTGCAGGGTTCGCCCGCGGAGAACTTCGAATTGGTGAGCGTCGCGCGCCGCGCCGCGGCCCTCGAGCGTGTGACGCAGGGCGATGTCGATGTGGTGTTGCTCGACCTCGCATTCCCGCTCGCGGTTGAGTCGTTCGCGGCGCTGAGCGCGGCGAAATCGATGGCTCCCGTTCTGGTGTTGTCTCGCGTGGGGGACGAGCGGCGCGCGTTGGAGGCCGTGCGGGCCGGAGCCCAGGATTGCCTGGTCAAAGGGCGGTTTGACGGCCCGCGGCTGGCGCAGGCCCTCCGCTACGCGATCGAGCGGCATCGGATACGCAACGCGCTGGGTGATCTGGTGCTGCTGGATGAGCTGACGGGTCTCCACAACCGGCGGGGATTCGTGACGCTGGCGAGCCAGGACCTGATCGTGGCGCGCCGCGCGAAACAACTCCTGCTCGTCGCGTTTGCGGACCTCGACGATCTCAAGGGCATCAACGACAATTTGGGCCACGCCGAGGGCGATGCGGCGCTGCGCGATGTCGCGGGCATCCTGAAGCGCACCTTCCGCGAGTCCGACCTGATCGCGCGGATCGGAGGGGATGAATACGCGATCCTGGTGCGGAGCGCCGAAACACACGGGGTGGAAATCCTGCGGCGGCGGTTGAACGATCATCTCACCGACTTCAACCGGCGGGCCAAGCGGCGCTACCGGATCTCGATCAGCCTGGGATTCGCGCGCCGCCCCGCGGCGAGCGTGACGTCGATCGAAAACCTGTTGAGCATGGCGGACCGGGCGCTGTACGAGGAGAAGGCCCGCCGCGAGGTCGAGTCGCGCCGTGGGGATATGCCGGCCCCGAGAGAGATCACTCACAGCGCCTACGAGGGACGACCCATCGAGATTCTGCTCGTTGAGGACGAACCGGCAGATGTCGAGCTCACGCAGCACGCGTTGACGCTGGCCAAACTTCAGAACCGGTTGTCGGTCGTTACCGATGGCATGGAGGCGCTGGCGTTTCTTCGCGGAGAGGCCCCGTATCAGGCCACGGTGCGGCCTGACGTCGTGCTGCTCGATCTCAACCTGCCACGTCTGGGCGGGCGGGAAGTCCTCAAGGCGATGCGCGCCACGCCGGAGCTGCGCCACATTCCGGTGATCATCCTGACCGGGACAGACGGCGAGCACGTCGACATCGAGAACCTCCGCCCGGACGCTTTTCTCACCAAACCGGTCGATTTCGAGCGCCTCGCCCAGGCGGTCGGGACCGTTGCCAACCTCGGTTTTACCATCGTGAAGCTCCCCGCCTGACCACGCGCCGCCGGGCATGGTCACACCAAGCCTACGTCCGGGGGGGTAGACCCGTTACATTAGCTTGGGGACCGAAGGCCGAGGCTCTCACCGAGGAGGGTAGCGGATGTTGCCAGCATCGAAGCAGTCGTCCACTGTGGGAGAGCTTCTGGGCAGGCGCCTGAAGGAAGTGAACCGCTCCGCGGAGCAGCTCGCGGAGGTCGCGCAGGTCCCGGCAACGTATATCGACGACTTGATCAGCGGCTCCCGCCGGGCGCCGCTGCCTGCCCGCACCGACATCTACGAGAAAATGACGTCGTTTCTGCGGCTGGGACGCAACGACCTCGTGAGCTGCGCGCGCTCGGAACGCGCCAGCGCCGCCGCATCGGCCGCCGTCGGTCCGGAGGCGGGCGTGCGGCGCCTGCTGCTGGACTTGTGCGAGCCCGAGACCGCGCGGGTGCTGGAGAAGCGCCAAAGCCGCCGTGGGAAGGACGACCTGGTGGATTTCATCCAGCGTCTGCTCGACATCACCCAGGGAGCCGTGCGGCGGTTGCTCGATGACCAGGTGAGTCTCCGGCTGGCGGCGGGCCAGCGCGGCATGACGTACGCCGATTTGCGCCTCAGCGTACTCGAGTTCCTCGATGCCACGCCCGACACGCTGACCACGGCCGACGTCACGCAGTTCGTTCAGCCGCGCATTGCCCGCTGGGATGTTGATCTCGAAACCCGCGTATTGCGAGTGGCGCTGCGCGGGCAGGAGCCCCGCGAGCGCGCCCGCCGGGTGGTGGGCGACGTCCGCCCCGTCGTGAGCTCTGAACTCGATGGCGAGGGGTAGACGTCGGGTGGCCACCGTGGCGTGAGCGCCACGGTCGGCACCCCCCTATCGCTTCTCTCCGCTTCACCGCAGGTAGGGTTGTTGTTGCCCCGCTCCGTGTAATCCCCGCCATGGCTCTTGAGAACCCCCTGAGAGGAGGACCGCACGTTGGGGTGCGCCTATCGGCGGCGCTTGCAATACCGCAGATTCGAACCTCGCGAACTATCACACTCGGCTCAGGGGGGACAGCATGACATCGCGCACCGGCCCTCTTGCCGCATCCCTCGGGATCGGCATTGCATCGGCCGTGGTCCTCGCATGCGCAACCATCGTGCATGGGAGTTCCCAAACCGTTGGTATTTCCAGTCAACCCACCGGCGCCAACATCACCGTAGACGGCCTGGTGGTCGGCAAGACTCCTGTTGGCGCCAAGCTATCGCGCAAGGATCTTCACAAAGTTTCCATCACGATGGAGGGGTACCAGCCGTTCGAGATCACGACGACCCGCAAGACAAGCGGCTGGGTCTGGGGCAATCTCGTCTTCGGTGGGTTGATCGGTCTCGCCGTCGACGCGATTACGGGAGGGATCTACGTAGTTCGGCCAGAGCAGGTCTCCGGCCAACTCTCCAAAGCCGGCGCCAGTATGGAGGTGCAGGGTGACCACTTGTACGTAATCCTGGTTCCGACCGCAGACCCGCACTGGCGCCCAGTCGGCCAGCTCGAACCACTCCCCACGCACTAGGTCTCGCTCTTAATCCGCACGTTCGAGGGGCGCAGAATCCGCGCCCCTTCGACGCATTTTTCGCCATCTTGACATCACATGTTCCATGATGGTAGAGGTAAGGCACGAAGAACACCTTGGAGGTTCACGTGCAGATGCCTCGCCTGCTTGCTCCCGTCGCCCTCTCCTTAGCGACCCTCGTCATTATTCCTCGGTCGACTTCACCAGCTGCCGGCCTTTACGAGCCGATCGCACCTAGTCCCGACCGTGCCGCTGCCGTGGAGGTGAGTCGCGTCCGCGCGCATTTCGACAGCGTCCTTTCTGAGCTTGGTGCGCGCGACGTCAGCGCTCTTACCAATGCCCAGCGTGCGCGCCGGGCCGAGATCGTTGCGGCGCTGCGTGCTTACCGCGACCGCGGCGTGTTCCCGCACAACTATGATTTTCCGCTGCGCGACACGCCATACTTCGTGGACCGGAAGACGGGAACGCTATGCGCCGTGGCGCACCTGCTCGCGCTCACGGGACGGGACGACATCGTGCGGCGGGTCGCGCGCGGCAACAACAACGTGTGGGTACCGCAACTCGCCGGCGACACGGCACTATTGCGCTGGCTCGACGGTCATGGTCTTACCGTCGGCGAGGCCGCGCGCATTCAGAAACCGTACGGGTTCGTGCAGCCTTCGCCCGTGGTCGGCACCGCGCTCATGCTCACAGGGTCGATCGCCCTGGGCACTTCACTGGTCGCGAGCACCTGGAACGCGATGGCTAATTCGGATGGACATCGACCGCTCGGCAGCGCGTTAGGCCTGGCGTCCGGCATCGTGTCGGCGGGTATGGGCGTTGCGATGATGGCGCAGCCGGATGGGCCCCGGGGGGCAAACCTGGCAGGCGGGGTTGCTGCTACTGCAGGAGTCCTGGGAATTGCGCTCGCGTCGCGCGCCATCTTGCACCACGGCACCGTCCAGAAGGCTGAGCGCAAAGCGCAGCTGCAGCACCGGGCGCTGGAAGCCAGCGTCGCGCCGCTCTTGGCCGTAGGCCGCGGCGCGGGTGTGGAGGTTGCGATCCGCTTCTAGGTGTTTTGTTGCGGTGCTGCGCGATGGCAGCACCTTGGCCCGAAACGTGCATGCCCGCACCACGACCATGCACTGGACAGGAGCTCTCATGCGTTTCCTTGTGCAGCTAGAGATCGTCGCTACGGCGCTGAGGGCTGCGGGGCGCGCCAGAGTCTCACGGCTCCTGGTAGCCGTTGCGAGCCTGGCGATCATCGGCTGCTTCAACGGGTCTCTTGTCGAGAACTTCCACAGCGCGTACCAGCCACGCACTCACCGCTTGGCGCTTGGGCCCCTTGTGAACCTCTCACCGGACGCAGCAGGAGCGAACGCCGGTCGGGCGATTCGCCAGGCGATCTATTCCGAGCTCAAGCAACGTCAGGATCAGTATTCTGTCGAGATCCAAGACATCGCCGCCACGGACCAAGCATTGCGAGACGCGGATGTTGCAGACAGTCTTGCCGAGCGGATGACCAGCCCCGCCCTGGCGCATCTACTGAACGTGGACGCTGTGATGCGCGGTGTCGTGACTCGCTACAAGAAGAAGTCGGTAGGTCGCCAAGTCGCCAACGCCCTAGTGTTTGGATACGCCAGCGGTGGTGAGGTTCGAGCCATTGTTGCGATCTACGACGGCGGCGACGGCCAGGCGACGTGGACGTACAACATCAATCTGACTGGAGAGATCTTCACGACACCTGACGGCTTACGAAAATGGGCCGGCCACGCCGTGGCGGTAACGTTTCCCTACAAGAAGTCGAAGCACTAACTCGAGCGGAGGGCACAGGATTCGAACCTGTAAGGGCTTGCGCCCGCCGGTTTTCAAGACCGGTGCCTTAGCCATTCGGCCAGCCCTCCTGGAGACAAAATAGGCGGGAAGCCGGGAAGGCGGGGACCCGCCTAGTCGACCACCCGCTCCGCGTAGCTCGTGTTCTTAAAAATCGAATCGGCGAGCGCCCGCGCCTGGGCGGCGAGCGCGGGGTCCTTGGTCTTGACCACTTCCGAGAACGCCTGATACATCAGCCCGTATAGCGCCGGGATCCCTTCCGACGGGCGGTCGATCCAGCCGCGCGGCCGGGGCTTGGCCGCCGTGCTCGCGTGGTATACGCCGAACATCAACGCGGTCGAGCGCGGGATGTTGGCATAGCCGAGGTTGCCGATCGCCTGGATCGTGTCGGAGGAAGCCAGCGGCTCATAGTGGAGCTTGCGGGCGAATCCCTGGCCCTCGACGTAGGCGGTGAGGCCGAACTGGTCGGCGTACATCCCGACGGTGCGCGAGAAGTAGATGGGCCGCTTCCCTCGATTGGCGCTGATCGCCTTCAACACCACAACGTCGGCGCGCTCGAGGTACTGCCGGCCCATCAGCCCGGGATCGAGCGTCGTCACAATCGGGTGTTCGTCGGGGGGACACGCCTGAGTCCGGCAACCGAGCTTGATGGACGTCTTCTCCTCGAGCGGGTAATACGGGAGCAGCGAGTCGAGCTGCCCTTCGGTCATGTCGAGCACGGGGCCGGTAGGCCGCGGCCAGGTTCGCCCCTGATAGATGGCGGGCGCGCGTGCCGAGTCGAACGGGAAGACAGGGCGGCGCTGCATCTGCCGCAGATACCAGTCCGTGTTGCCGAGCGAGAGGTTCAGCACGGTGACGTCCTGGCGAATTCCCTCGACCTCCTGCGCGTACCACAACGGGAAAGTGTCGTTGTCGCCCGCCGTCACCAGCACCCCGTACGGCTCCACCGATTGCAGCATGTCCACCGCGAAGTCGCGCGCCAGCGTCTCGCCGGCGCGCGAGGCGGTGAGCCGATTGCCGAACAGCGGCACGAGCGCTACGAGCAGCACGGGCGTGCTCAACAGCCAGCGCCGTCCCGCGTCCGGCTCGCGGTCGGCGAACGCCTCCGTGACCCATTCCATCAGCGTCGCGAGTCCCATCGCGACCCACAGGCCCCAGATGGCATACGACGCGATGAAGAAGTAGTCGCGCTCGCGTACCTCGCGCGGCAGCTGCGGCTTGTCGGGATACTCCGAGTAGCCGTACTTGAAGTTCAAATAGAAGATCAAGAGCAGCGTGAGCGTGCCGACCAGCGCGGTCATCGCCATCGCGGAACGCTTGTCGGCGTTCCAGTGGCGCCACGCGCCCAGCACGCCGAGGGCGCCGAAGACCATCCCGAGACCACTGCGCACAGCCGGGCTCCAGTCATGCCCCCATTGCCAGGTGAAGTACTGCACCCACATGCCGAGCTGGGCCACGAGCGTGGCCTGGCGTTCGAACACCGGCGGCTTGCCGTATTGCTCGCGATTCAGCACGGCCTTCAACGCCACCCAGGTGGTCGGCTCGCCCTCGTTGATCGCGGGGTAAAAGTGGGCGCGAATATAGAGGAAGGTCCACACACTCACGCCCACGGCCCCAACCACCAGCGCGGCCACGATGAAGCGCGGGTTGAAAAGTGCCTTGGGGTCCGTGTAGAGGACGTACACGAGCACGGCCGGCCCCACCAGCAGACCCATCAGGTGGTTGGTAGCCGTGAGGGCCAGGATGTAGACAATGACGAGCAGGTGATGATCGCGCCGCTCGGCGCTCGACTGGTCACCCCACCGTACGATGAGCCACAACACCAGCGCGATAGACGCGAGGCTTACCGTATACACCTTCTCGTTCACGACCGACTGGTTCCAGACCGTGAACGCGGTCGCCGAGAGGATCGCGCCCGCCAGCGCCGCAAGCCTCCGGGGCCAGGTCCCCGGGACGATGGGGCGCAGCCAGCGCTCGCCGATCAGGAACCAGCACCCCGCCGCGACGGCGCTGGTCGCCGCCGCAAACAAGTTGATCCGCGTCGCATAGGCTGCCGCCCACGGGACCAGGCCCCAGACGTGCGCCAGCAGCACGAACAGGGGATTGCCGGGCGGATGGGGGATGCCCAGCACGTACGCCGCCGCGATGTACTCGGAGGTGTCCCAGAACTGCGTCGTCGGCGCCAGCGTCACGATGTAGAGCAGCAACGCGCCCAGCGCCACCAGCCCGGCCATGAGATACGGCGGTCGTTCGAGGCTGTCGTCCATGCCTGTCATTGGTCAGTGTCGGAATTGGCGGGTGCCGGTGAGCACCATCGCGATATCGTACTGGTCCGCGGCCGCGATCACCTCCGGGTCATTCACGGAACCACCGGGCTGGATGATCGCGCGTACCCCCGCCCGCGCCGCTTCCTCTACCCCGTCCGCGAACGGAAAGAACGCGTCGGAAGCTAACACCGAGCCGGCCGGATCGTGCCCCTGCTGGCGGGCCTTATGGACCGCCAGGAACGAGGCGTCTACCCGGCTCGTCTGGCCACCCCCGATCCCGATCGCGGCCTCGGCGCGGGCGAGCAAAATGGCGTTCGACTTGACCGCCCCGACGGCCGACCAGGCGAACCGCAGGTCGCGCCACTGCTCGTCGTCAGGCTGGCGCCGCGTCACGACCTTCCATCCGGCCTCGCCCGCCGGCCGGAAACGCTCCTGGACGAGAAACCCGCCGCGCAACCGCTTGAAGTCCCAACCTCCGCCATCGGGGGGAAACGGCAACGTCACGACCCGCAGGTTCTTTTTCCGCCTGAACGCTGCGAGCGCATCGTCCGTGAACCCCGGCGCGACGACGACCTCGACGAACAGTTCGTGCATCGCCTCCGCGGTCTCGCGGTCAACGGCCACGTTGAACGCGATCACCGACCCGAAGGCGGATGTCCGGTCGGTCGCGAGGGCTCGCTCGTAGGCCTCCTTCGGGCTCGCGCCGAGCGCGATCCCGCAGGGCGTCGTGTGCTTGATGATGGCGCACGCCGGACGGCCGGTCCACAGGGTGGCGGCCAGCAACGCGGCGTCCAGGTCGAGCAGGTTGTTGAACGACAGTTCCTTGCCGTGGAGCTGGCGCAAGTCCCGGATCCCGGGCTCCCCGCTCGCATACAGGGCCGCGCGCTGCTGGGGGTTCTCGCCGTAGCGGAGCGTCTGCTGCTGCGCCAGCACCAGGGCGAGCGCGGGCGGCAGCGCTTCGGCGCCGCGTGTCAGATACTCGAGGATCGCTCCATCGTATGCCGCGGTGTGGGCGAAAACCTTGGTGGCGAGCTCCCTGCGCAGCCCGGGGGTGATCCCCGGGCTCGCGCCCGGGGTCAGCGCTGCAGTCACGACCGGATAGTCGTCCGGGTCCACCACAACGATCACTTCCTGGTGGTTCTTCGCGGCCGAACGGAGCATCGAGGGGCCGCCGATGTCGATCTGCTCGATCGCCTGCTCGAAACTGGCATCGGGCCGTGCAACGGTTTCCCGGAACGGGTACAGGTTCACCGCGACGAGATCGATGGGCGTGATGCCGTGCTCGGCGAGCGCTGCGCGGTCACCGGGATGATCGCGTCGGGCCAGCAGGCCGCCGTGCACCTTGGGATGCAGCGTTTTCACGCGGCCGTCCATGATTTCGGGAAATCCCGTGACCGCGTCGATCGGCACGACCGCCACGCCGGCGCCGCGCAACGCGTCCGCCGTTCCGCCGGTGGATACGATGTCCCAGCCGAGTCCGGCAAGCGCGCGCGCGAACTCGACGATGCCGCGCTTGTCGGACACCGACAGGAGCGCTCTCACCGCGTGCCTGCGTTACTCACCGAAAGTGATCGCAGGTTCGGATCCCACGAGGAACGCGGGGCCCGCCGGGAACAAGCGCACCGGGCGCTGCGGCACGCCCAGCCGTGCCAATTCGATGACCACCGCAGGGAGCAGGCGGTGCTCGGCCTCGAGCACGCGCGCCGCCAGCTTCTGTTGCGTGTCCCCCGCGTGTACCGGGACCGGCCACTGGGCGATGACCGGGCCGTGGTCGTACTCCTCGTCCACATAATGGATCGTGGCGCCCGACAGGGTCGCGCCACTGGCGAGGACCCCCTCGTGCACGCGGCGGCCGTACATCCCCACGCCGCCGAACGCCGGAAGCAACGCCGGGTGGATATTGATCATCCGCAGGTGAAACTTGGTAACGACTGGGATGGGCACGCGCTTGACGTATCCTGCTAGCACGACCAGCTCTGCGTCGCCGAGCGCCGCCAGCAATGCCGTGGGGTCGGCCGGGTCGGTGAGGACGGTGGTGGCGACACCGGCGCGCCGGGCTCGCTCGAGTGCGCCGGCTTTGGCGTGGTTTGAGATCACGCGCACCACCTGCGCGACCGGCGTGCGGGGCAGGGCATCGAGCAGCGCCTGCAGATTGGTACCGCTGCCGGACGCGAGGACGGCGACGGGGATCGGCATCAGTGCTGGCGGCAGCGCGTGAGCGACTTCGGCTTGGAGCCGCTGGCGACGCTGAGCGTGAATGGTCCGGCCTGGCGCTGTTCGGTGCTCGTCACGGCGATGTGATACACTCCCGTTTGGGGGAACCGCACGGTGATCCGCGCATTGCAATTCCCGCCGGAATCGTCGTCCTGGAGGTCGGCGGCCAGCCCGGGGCCGAACACGATCACGTACGCATCGAAGCGGTCGGACGCGAGATCGATCGTCACGACCGCGCCCCGCGCAGCCGCGAGCTCCCACTGCTGGACGTAGCTCCGGTCGCGGGACAGGACGTCACCACGGCGCAGCGCTCCCTGGATCGTTTGCCCCACCGCGATCGTGCCGGCGGGCCGCTGCTGCCCCACAAGCGCCCACGCGGCGACTGCGAACAGCAAATGTGCGGCGCTCATGTCGCGGGCACAATCTGCTCGACCGCGGCGGCGAGGTCGGCAACGACCGGCACACCCAGCACCCGGGCCTGGGCCCGGTGCTCCGCACCCCGTCCCGTTTCCACCAGGAACCCCCGGCCCCCAAGCAGCCGCGCAGGCTCCACATCGCTCAGGCGGTCACCCACCCAGAAGGAGCGCGCGAAATCGATCCCCAGCGCGGCTTGCGCCTCACGGAACAGCTTGAGCCCGGGTTTGCGACAGTCGCAAGGGCCGCTCACGGCGGGGTAGTGCGGGCAAAAATACGAACCGTCGAGCCGGGCGTCATGCGTGGCGAGCAGCTCGATCAGGCGGCGCTGCACGGCCCGATAGGCCGCCTCGTCGTACATGCCGCGCGCGATCCCCGACTGGTTGCTCACCGTCACGACCAAGAATCCGGCGGCGTTGAGGCGATGGATCGCCTCGGCGGAGCCCGGGAGGAACCGTACCCGCTCCGGCTCGTGCAGGTACGCGGGATCGACCAGAATGGTGCCGTCGCGGTCCAGAAACGCCGCCCGTCGGTCAGCCACCGAGCGCGAACCGCGCGGCGCGGACGACGGCCTCTTCCTCACCCGGCAGTATGGTGCGCGGGTCGAGTACCACGCGGTTCCCCTCGATGCGCGCGATCACCGGCGGGTCGGCGTGCCGCAGCCGCGCCACCAGCTCGTCAGCGGTGAGGTCCGGGGGGTCGAGCCGGACCAGGCAGGTACACAGGGTCGTCCCCGGGAACGACCCGCCGCCGACTTCGGAAGTGCCTTCGATGACCTGCGCCCGCCATTCGGCCGGCAGCGCGTGCGCGAGCGCTTCCGCGCGCTGGCGCAGCTCGCCCGCGTCCACGGTTAGCATGCGCAGCACAGGAATCTCACGGCGCGCCGCGGCGGGGTCGCGATACAGCGCGAGAGTTGCTTCGAGCGCCGCGAGGGTGAACTTGTCGGCGCGCAGCGCGCGGGCCAGCGGATCGCTGCGGCACGCGGCGACCACTGCCTTTGTGCCGAGCAGGATGCCGGCCTGCGGACCCCCGAGCAGTTTGTCCCCGCTGAAGACGACGGCGTCCACCCCGCTCGCGACGGCGTCGCGTACGCCGGGCTCGCCCGTCAGTCCCCAGGGCGCGAGATCGAACAGCAACCCGCTCCCCAGGTCGTACAGGCTGGCCACGTTGCGTTCGCGGGCCAGCGCAGCGAGCGCCGCGGCCGCCACCTCGGTAGTGAATCCCGTGACCTGAAAATTGGACCGATGGACTTTCAGGACGAGCCGCGTGGCGGCGCCGATCGCGCGCGCGTAGTCGTCGGGATGGGTGCGATTGGTCGTCCCTACCTCCACGAGGGTCGCACCCGAGCGCGCCAGGATGTCCGGGATGCGGAACTGGCCGCCGATCTCGACCAGCTCACCGCGCGACACGATGGCCTCGCCTCCGCGCGCCAGCGCGCTCAAGGCAAGCAGCAGGGCCGCGGCGGCGTTGTTCACGACCAGCGCATCCTCCGCGCCGCTGAGCTCGACGAGCAGGTCGCGACACAGCTCGTGGCGTGAGCCCCGCGTGCCGCGGCCCAGATCGTATTCGAGCGCCACGTACCCTGCCGCTACCCGGGCGAGTGCGTCGGCGGCGGGGCGCGCCAGCACCGCGCGCCCCAGGTTGGTGTGCAGCACCACGCCGGTGGCGTTGACCACGGACGCGAGCCCCGGAGCGGCGAGCCGCGTCGCGCGGGCGGCGACCGCGTCGGCCCAGCCCCCAGGTGGCGCCGTGCCTCCGTCCGCGCGGGCGGCATCCACGGCGTCTCGAACCGCCCGGACCACCAGGGCGCGCGGGTGCGTCGCTAGCAGCGCCGCGACCGCAGGCTCGGCGAGCAAGGCGTCCACTGCCGGAAGTTGGCGGCGGGGATCTTTCATCGGGATTTCCGGGGCGGGAGTGCCCGCGTCGTGTCCCGGTGCGCCGGTGGTTCCTTGGGGACTGGTACCGTGAGCACCGCCTGGGCGTCCGCCGCTACGCCGTTGAGATTGGTGGCGCCGCGCACCCGCACCAGATATTTCCCGCCCGGCGCGAGCGCCGTGGCGGCGCGCGCGACCCAGCGGTCGGTGGGCACGGGCCGCTGGCGCAGCAGTGCCCCGATCCGGGCGGTGTCGACGCGGGCTGCGCCGGTGTCTTGGTTCGCGATGGCCCGGCGGGCGCCCGCTCCGGGGGATCCCGGGGCCGCCTCGCCTTTCAACGCGGCGTGCGCGGTGGTGTCCTTGGCGCGCCGCAGCGAGTCGGCGATGGTCCGCTCCCGCGCCTGGATCGAGTCGAACTGCGTGCCCGTCCACACTGACCGGACGGGGACCGGTGTGGTGTCGGGCAGGGCGAACAGGCGTACGCGCGTGGTGTCGAGCACGTGGTACGGATCGAGCTGCGACGAGAACGACATCCGGAACGTGACCGAATCGACCACGGTCGCGTCGTGCAGCCTGGGCCCGATCGTGTCGTGCACGAAGGTCCAGAGCACCGTGCTGCTGCTTGAATCGACCGTCACGGTGGTCGAATCGAACGCCTCCCGCGGGTCGAGTAGGCGATTGGTATTCTGGTCCTGGATCGCGTACACGCGGTAGCGGCCCGGTGGGATACCGCTGAGGGTGAACGCGATCGCCGAGTCCGCGAGGGTGACGTACGCGACGGTGTCCGGCAGCAGCGCCGCACGGATCACGGCCTGGGGTAGCGTGTGCTGTTCGACCCACTGCAGCACGGTGCCCGAGAGCGTCGCGTGTGGCAGGGCAGGGCCGGTCGAGAAGATCACGGTTGCTCCCTGCTTCATGACGTTGTGACGCAGGTCGGTGATGCCCGGGAGGATTTGGAGACGATACACGCGTCCCGGCTTCCAGCCCTCGCGCGCCTGGATGCGGATTGACGTGCGGTGCCACGAGACCGCTACCGGTCCCGACACGGGGGAGAGCACGATCTTGCTCTGGAGACCGGTCAACGTGCCTCCTCCCTTGCTCCCCGGCAGGCCGCCCATTTCGTCAATCAGCTCGTCAAACCGGATCACTGCGTCGCCCTTGAGATCGGCGACCACCGCGCCGGATTCCGGCTGTACGACGACGACGTGTGGCGGCGTGGAGTCGGGCGGGCCGCCCGGTGGCGGTGTCATGTTCGCGCACCCCCACCCCCACGTGCCCGCCGCCAGCCCGAGGACTAGGAGCAGCCCAGTGACTTGAGCTTGCCGTCCAGTACGTCGCGCTGGAATCGCCACTCCCGCTCCTTTTCGCGCTCCTTGGCGACCACATCGGCGGGCGCCCGGGCGACGAAGTTCTCGTTGGACAGCTTGGCAGTGAGCCCCTTCAGCAGCTGGTCGAGCCGCTCCAGCTCCACAGACAGGCGCCGGCACTCCTGAGTCAGGTCAATGGCACCGGCGAGACTCACGAACACCTCGGTGCCGTCGTTCAGCACGGCGTGCGCTCCCGCGCCGCTCGCCTCCCCATTCAACGACAGCTGCTCGAGTTGTGCGAGGCGCATGATCGTCTCGCGCTCGCCGGCGAAGGCGTCGGACTCGCCGGCCGCGCGCGGCTTGATCGCGGCATGGAGACGGGTCTTGGGCGGCACGCGGTAGTCGGCGCGGATCGAGCGAATCTTCTCGATCGCTTGCTTGACGCGCTCGAACTGTCCCTCGGCCCGGGCGTCCTCGAGTTCAGCCCGGTACTCGGGCCACGATGCGACGATGAGCAGCTCGTCGGCTTTGCGACCCGGAAGTTTCTGCCACAGCTCCTCGGTAATGAATGGGACGACGGGGTGCAGCAGACGCAGTGCCGAGTCGAAACAGTACGTGAGTACGGCGCGAGCCGCCTGAGCCGCATCAGGGGCACCCCCCAGCCGTGGTTTCACCGCCTCGACGTACCAGTCGGCGAGGTCGTGCCACACGAAGTCAAAGCAACGCTTCGCACCCTCATCCAATCGGAATTGCTCGAACGATGTCGTGACGTCGCGGATCGTGGTCTGCAGCCGCGAGAGGATCCAGCGATCTGCGAGGGTATGCACGTCGGCCGGCGCGACCGGGTCTCCCGGAGCAACGGGTGCCCGCTGGGCTGTTGCGGAGGGAGACCCGGTCGTGTCGGCCGATTCAGTCAGCTGAGCGATCACGAACCGCCCGATGTTCCACAGCTTGTTGGCGAAGTTCCGGCCCGGCGCGAACGTGGCCTCGAGGTCGTTGGGATCGAGCACGACGTCGGCGCCGAGCGAGCTGCCCGCGATCAAGGTCCAGCGCAGCGCGTCTGCACCGGTGAGCTTCACGACGTCGAGCGGATCGATGCCGTTGCCGAGTGACTTCGACATCCGGCGGTGCTTCGTGTCGCGCGCCGTGCCGTGCAGGTACACGGTCGTGAACGGCTTGCGTCCGAGGAAATGAAAGCCCGCCATGATCATGCGGGCCACCCAGAAGAACAGGATCTCGGGCGCCGTGACGAGCGTGTCGCCGGGGTAGAAGCGTCCGAGGTCGGGCGTCTGCTCGGGCCAGCCCAGCGTCGCGAACGGCCACAGCCAGGACGAGAACCACGTGTCAAGCACGTCGGGGTCCTGCTCGATCTTCGCGCCGCCGCATTTTGGACAGGCCTTCGGGTCCTCGCGCGCGGCCCAGACATGCGCGCATTTGGCGCACGTGAACACGGGGATGCGGTGTCCCCACCAGAGCTGACGGGAGATGTTCCAGTCGCGGATGTTCTCCATCCAGTTCTCGTACGTCGCATTCCACCGCTCCGGCACAATCCGCACGTCCCCCGTGCGGTACGCCTGGAGCGCTGGCTCGGCGAGGGGCTTCATTTTTACGAACCACTGGTCGGAGAGCCGTGGCTCCACCACGGTATCGCAGCGGTAGCAGTGCCGTACCGCGTGCGGATGCGGCTCGACCTTCTCGAGGAGACCCTGAGCCTTCAACATCTCTACGATCTTCTGGCGCGCGTCGAAGCGATCCAGGCCTTGTAGCTCCTTCGGCACTCTTCCTTCTTCCCTCTTCCCTCTTCCCGCTTCGTCGCCCATCGTCCCGTCCTCGCGGATGACAAGCGGTGCCGGGAGCTTATGTCGTAATCCGATCTCGAAATCGTTGGCGTCATGCGCCGGCGTCACCTTCACGAAGCCGGTGCCGAACTTCGGGTCCACCGCCTCATCGGCGACAATAGGGATGGCCACGTTGGCGATCGGGACCCGCGCGGTCTTGCCGATGAAGCCGCGATGCCGCGCATCCTCAGGGTGCACCGCCACCGCGCTGTCGCCCAGCATCGTTTCCGGCCGCGTGGTGGCCACCACGAGGTACGGCGCGGGACCGCCCTCCACGGGATACCGGATGTGGTACAGCTTTCCGGTCTCATCAGCGAATTCTGCCTCTTCGTCGGACAGGGCGGTGCGGCAGTGGATGCACCAGTGGATCACGCGATGACCGCGGTAAATGAGCCCCTCTTCCCACAGGCGCACGAACACCTCGCGCACCACTCCTGAGTAGGCGGGGTCGAGGGTGAAACGGGTGCGGCTCCAGTCGCAAGAGGACCCGATCACCTTGAGCTGCTCGAGGATCGTGGCGCCCGTCGTGCGTACGAATGCCCACACGCGCTCGACGAACTGCTCACGCCCGACGTCGAAGCGTGTCTTGCCCTCCTTCGCGATCAGGCGCTCCACCACGTTCTGGGTGGCGATCCCGGCGTGGTCCGTGCCCGGCAGCCACAACGCCTCGCGCCCGCGCATGCGTTCGCACCGGATCAGCACGTCCTGGATCGTGTACGTCAGCCCGTGCCCCATGTGCAGCACGCCGGTGACGTTGGGCGGCGGGATGAAGATCACGTAGGGCTGTTTGGGGGAATCGGCGCGCGCGGTGAACACCCCGGCGTCGAGCCACCGCTGGTACAGCCGCGGCTCGACCTCGTGGGACTCGTACTGTGGCGCCAGCGCAAAGGTGGGTTGCGGCATTCCTTATATAAATACTAGGGGATGGGGGACGAGGGACGGGGGAGGGGTGGCTCGTCCCCCGTCCCACTCCCTCCGTCTGTCCGTCCGTTCATCCGTCCGCTAGAATACTGCAATGTCCGACCAATCTAACGTCCTGAGCCGCGTCGTCCGGTGGGGGGCTATGGGGCTGATCCTCTGCGTCGCCATCGTGCTGTACTTCCGGATGGGCGTGCATATCGCCCCGCTCACGACGGCTCCGCACGCCGCCGCCACTGCCGACTCGGTGCCCTGACGGCATGGCGCCCTCCGAGATTCACGTCACGCTCCCCGACGGGAGCCAAAAGACGCTGCCCGCCGGCGCTACCGGCGCGGACCTGGCGCGCGCCGTGGGGCCCGGGCTCGCCAAGGCGGCGCTCGCCATCCGGGTGGACGGCCAGATCCGGGACCTCGCGCGCCCGCTCGCCGACGGAGTCACGGTGGCGATCCTGACCGACCGCGACCCGCCGGCCCTCGACGTGCTGCGGCATTCCAGTGCCCACGTGCTGGCGACCGCGGTGCGCCAGCTGTTTCCCCATGCCCAGATCGGTTTCGGCCCTCCGATCGAGGACGGGTTCTACTACGACTTTGAGGTGGGACGGCCCTTCGGGCCGGAGGATCTGGAGGCGATTGAAAAAAAGATGGTGGAGGTTGTGAAGGCGGACTACCCGTTTGTCCGAGAGGAGGTTTCGCGCGCGGAGGCCAAGCAGCGCTTCAAAGACGATCCACTGAAGCTCGAGCGGATCGACGACCTCGGTGCCGATGAGGTGATCTCGGTCTATACGGATGGGCCGTTCTTGGACCTGTGCCGTGGGCCGCACGTGCCCAGCACCGGGCGGATCAAGAATTTCAAGCTATTGCACGCGGCAGCCGCGTACTGGCGCGGCGATTCGCGCCGCCAGATGCTGCAGCGGATCTACGGCACGGCCTGGTTCAAGAAGGAAGACCTCGATCAGTATCTGTACCGCCTGGAAGAGGCTGCCAAGCGCGATCACCGGAAAGTGGGACGTGAGCTCGATCTTTTCATGTTCCATCACTGGGCTCCCGGCGCCGCGTTCTGGACCAGCCGCGGCACGGCGATGATCAACGCGCTCAACGACTATCTGCGCCTGCTGCAGCGCGACGACTATCAGGAGATCAAGACGCCCCTGTTGTACAACAAGGGCCTCTGGGAGCAGTCGGGGCACTGGGGCAAGTACCAGGAGAACATGTTCCTGGTGCTCAACAACGAGACGAAGGACCACGATTTCTCGTTGAAGCCGATGAACTGTCCGTCGCACTACCTGATGTACCTGGCGGGAAAGCACAGCTACCGGGAGCTGCCGTTGCGCTACAGCACCTACGATGTGCTCCACCGTAACGAGCTCTCCGGCGCGCTGTCGGGTCTGACGCGGGTGCGCCAGTTCCAGCAGGACGACTGCCACATTTTCCTGATGGAGAGCCAGATCGGGGACGAGGTGAAGCGGCTCGTTGACCTCATCCTCGGCTACTACCGGACGTTCGCGCTCACGGCGGAGCTCAAGTTCTGCACCCGGCCCGCAGTGCGGATCGGTGACGACGCGATGTGGGACCGTGCCGAGGCCGCCCTGCGGGCGGCGCTCGACGCGACGGGGTTGGCCTACACCACCAATCCGGGGGACGGCGCGTTCTACGGACCGAAGATCGATTTCCACGTCGCCGACTCGATCGGGCGCACGTGGCAACTTGGGACCATTCAGCTCGACTACGCCGCCCCGGAGCGGTTCGACCTGGTGTACGTCGGTGAGGACAACGCCGAGCATCGGCCCGTTGTCATCCACCGCGCAGTGAGCGGCTCATTCGAGCGCTTCATGGCCATTCTCATCGAGCACTTCGCCGGCGCCTTCCCGCTGTGGCTTTCGCCCGAGCAGGTGCGCGTGCTGCCGATCGCCGACGGCCAGACGGCGGCGGCGCGCGCCGTCCACGAGCGGCTCCGGGCGGCCGGGATCCGCTCGCATTTGGATGAGCGCAACGAAACGTTGAACTACAAAGTGCGCGATGGTGAGGTGCAGAAGGTCCCCTATCTCGCGGTGGTGGGTGAGCGCGAGGCGCAGGCCGGAACGGTCGCCGTGCGTGCCCGCGGGGCGGGGAAGAAGCAAGTCATCATTGCGGTGGATGAGTTCCTCGGCCGGATCACAGAAGAGATTCGCACCCGGGCACTGGCGCCGCTGGTATGACCCCCGAGACTACCACCCCCGTCATTATCAGCGCGGTCCGCACGCCGATCGGGCGCTACCTCGGCGGACTCGCCCCGCTCGCCGCGCCCCGGCTCGGCGCCCTCGTCATCCGCGAAGCCGTGCGCCGCGCGGGAGTGGACGATGGGGCAATCGAAGAAGTCATCATGGGCAACGTGCTGCAGGGTGGGGTGGGGCAGGCGCCCGCCCGCCAGGCGGCGATCCACGCCGGGCTTCCCGGGACGATCCCCGCGCTCACGATCAACAAGGTGTGTGGCTCCGGCCTCAAGGCCGTGATGCTCGCGGCGCAGGCGATTCGCGCCGGAGATGAGCAATGCGTGGTCGCCGGCGGCATGGAGTCCATGTCCAATGCGCCGCATTACGTCTACGGCATGCGCGCCGGGATCAAAGCGGGCAACAGCCAGATGCTGGATGGCATGATTCACGACGGGCTGTGGGACTCGTTTTCGAACACCCACATGGGGAATCTTGCCGAGTACACCGCCAAGAAGGCGGGAATTTCACGCGAGGATCAGGATCGATTCGCGGTCGCGAGCCACCAGAAGGCCGTGGCCGCGCTCGAGGCGTGCCGCTTCAAAGACGAAACGGTCCCTGTCGAAATCGCGGGGAAAAAGGCTATGACCGTAGTCGATAAAGACGAAGGGCCACGCAAGGACACCTCGTTCGAGGCCCTCGCCGCGCTGCAACCGTCGTTCGAGAAAGGCGGCAGCGTGACGGCGGGAAACGCGCCGGGGCTGAACGACGGCGCCAGCGCTTTGGTCGTCACCTCGCTCGCGTTCGCCAAGGCGCACGGGCTCAAGCCGCTGGCGCGCATTACTGCCTATGCGACCGGCGGCGGCGAACCGAAGGACCTGTTCTTCGCGCCGATCGTCGCCGTGCGCAATTTGTTAGCGAAGGAGGGGACCACGATCGGCGACTACGATCTCATCGAGGCCAACGAAGCGTTCGCCGTCCAGGCGCTGGCCGACGGACGGGCCCTGGGGTGGGACTGGGACCGGGTCAACGTCAACGGCGGCGCCATCGCGCTCGGTCACCCGATTGGCGCGTCCGGCGCGCGGGTGCTCACGACCCTGCTCTATGCTCTCAAAGACCGCGGGAAAACCCGCGGGCTGGCCACGCTGTGTCTCGGCGGCGGCAATGCGGTGGCGCTGAGCGTGGAGACCATGTGATGGCGGCGCGGGCGTGGCGCCCTCTGGGGATCGCGCTCGCATGGATCGCGCTGTACGCGCTGGTGGGCGGCGGAGTCGGCGTTGGGCTCACCAAGATCTACGCGGTCGTTGCTAATCATTATCTGCTAGTTCTCCCCGACGCGACGTCCCCCTGGTTCCTGCCGGTTTTCGCGACGTTGCTCGTGGTTGGTTTTGTTACGGCCACGTGGTTGGTCGGCGTCCGCCTGGCGAAGCACTCCGCGAGCCAATTGGGATGGCGGGGGCATGTGGTGCGCTCCCTGGTGCGGGGGTGCGCGATCGGCGTGCTGGCCGCCGCGGTCGCTATGGCGCTCGCGATCGTACCCGGCGGGGCGCGGGTGTGGATCGCGCCCGACTGGCCTGCGTATCTGCGCGCGACCGCGCCGATCGCCCTGGGGTTGCTGGCGGCGGCATTGATCGAGGAGCTCGCGTTCCGCGGGTTTCCGCTGCGGCGCCTCGCTGACGCACTGGGCGCGTGGCCGGCGACCCTGCTGCTCGCGGTAGCGTTTGCCGCGGCCCATCTCTTGAACCCGAATGCCAGTGCATTCGGGACACTCAATGTCGCGCTCGCCGGCATCTGGCTGTCGATCGCGTTCTTCTCCCCGGGAGGAATTGCCCTGGGATGGGGCGCGCATTTCGGGTGGAACTTCGGACTTGCCCTGCTGAACGCACCCGTGAGCGGGATGCGGCTCGGACCGACCCAAGCCGTGTATCACCCGGGCGCACACGCCTGGTTCGACGGCGGAGCGTTCGGACCGGAGGGGGGACTCGTGGGGACGATCGCCATCGCGACCGGCGTGGCCGCCATCCTGGGATCGCGCGTGCGCCGCCCGAGAGAGTGGGTTGCCGCGTGAGCCGGGTCGCGGTGGTGGGCGCGGGGACGATGGGGTCGGGGATCGCCCATGTGTTCGCGCAATACGGCTGGGCCACGACGCTGTCGGACGTCTCGGCGCCTGCGCTCGAGCGCGCGCTCGAGAGCGTGCGGCGCAATCTGGAGCGCCAGGTCAAGAAGGGCGGGCTTACCGCCGAGCAGCGCGACGCCACGCTCGCGCGGATCCGCACCGCCGCTCCTCGCGACGCAGCGGCGGACGCGGATCTCGTCGTGGAGGCGGCTAGCGAAGATCCGGTGACGAAGTTCAAGATCTTCGGGGAGCTTGATGCGGCCGCGCCCCCGGACGCGATCCTCGCGAGCAACACCTCGTCGATCTCGATTACCGCGATCGCCGGGAAGACGCGCCGGCCGGCGCAGGTGATCGGCATGCATTTCATGAACCCGGTCCCCGTGATGCAGCTCGTCGAGGTGATTCGCGGCCTCGAGACCTCCGACCAGACCACCCAGCGCGTCCTCGACATCGCGACCGCGCTCGGCAAGACGCCGGTGACGGTGCGCGACGCCCCGGGCTTTGTCTCCAATCGCGTGCTGCTGCCGATGATCAACGAGGCGATCTTCTGCGTGATGGAGGGCGTGGCGACGCCTGAGGCGGTCGACACCGTGATGAAGCTCGGCATGAACCATCCGCTCGGGCCGCTGGCGTTGGCGGACCTGATCGGGCTCGACGTCTGTCTCGCGATCCTCCACGTACTGCACCGCGATCTGGGGGACGACAAGTACCGGCCGGCGCCGTTGCTCGCGCAGATGGTGGCGGCGGGCCGCCTCGGCAAAAAGAGTGGGCGTGGTTTCTATGTCTACCGCGACTGAGCCGGCAGGCCTCTCCGAGACTCAACGCCAGATCGTGGAGCTCGCGCGCGACTTCGCGCGCAAGCGCGTCGAGCCGCACGCCGCCGAGTGGGACCGCGCCGCGCAGCTTCCCCGCGAGATCCTGGCCGAGCTGGGCACGCTGGGGTTCCTGGGCATGATGACGCCCGAGGCGGACGATGGGCTGGGTCTCGATACCATCACCTACCTGCTCGCGCTCGAGGAGCTCGCGGCCGCCGATGCCAGCCTCGCCCTCTCGGTCGGAGTGCAGCACACCATGCAAAGCAGCCTGCTGGCCCACGGGACGCCGGCGCAGCGGGAGCGCTGGTTGCGGCCCCTGGCGCGGGGAGAGCTGATCGGCGGGATCGCGCTCGCGGAGACGGACGCCGGCTCCGATGCGGCGGCGATTCGCGCGCAGGGCGCGCGCCAGGGCGACGACTGGGTATTGCGGGGCACGAAGGCATGGGTGACCAACGGCGCGACGGCCGACATCGTGATCGTGCTGGCCCGTACCACCGCGCAGGGGCTATCGACGTTCATCGTTCCGACCGGCACTCCGGGATACCGGCCGGGAGCGCGCGCCGACACGATGGGGATGCGTGCCTCGAACACGGTGTCCGTCACGCTGGACGATCTGCGTCTCTCCGCCGACCTGTTGCTGGGGGAGGAGGGCAGCGGCCTGGCGTACGCGATGGCAGCACTCGATGCCGGCCGTCTGGGGACGGCGATCGTGGCGGTCGGGATCGCGCGGCGCGCCCTGGAACACGCCGTCGCCTATTGTGCGGATCGCAAGCAGTTCGGCCGCGCGCTGCGAGAGTTCGAAGCGGTGCAATTCAAGCTGGCCGACATGGCCACGCGCGTGGCGGCCGCCCGCGCGCTCGCCCACGCCGCCGCCGCGCGGCGGGATCGCGGAGACGACATCACCGCGCAGGCGGCCATGGCCAAACTGTTCGCCTCCGAGACCGCCATGTGGGTGACGACTCAGGCCGTCCAGCTATTCGGCGGGTACGGCTACATGCGCGACTTCCCGGTCGAAAAGCTGTTCCGGGACGCCAAGGGTACGGAAATCATCGATGGGACCAGCGAGATGCTACGCCTCGTAATCGCGCAGGGGCTGGGCGCGTAAGGCTAGACGCATAGGCGCATAGATGCATAGACGCACAGGGTGGGTCGTACGCTTTGCAGGTATGCGGGGTTGGAGGCTATCATGTGGCGGAGGCTAACGGTGAGGAGACAGGGTGGCTGAACAGATCTACATCGGCGCGGATCACGCGGGCTTCGGCCTCAAACAGAAGCTGGTGGCGGAGCTGAAGCGGCTGGGCTACGAGCCGGTGGACGTGGGTCCCAAGACGCTCGATCCGTTGGACGATTTTCCCGATTTCGCGAAGCCGGTGGCGCAGGCGGTGAGCAATGGGAAAGCGCCGCGCGGTGTGCTGACCTGCGGCTCGGGACTCGGCATGTCGTACACGGCGAATCGCTTCCCGCACGTGCGGGCTGCCGTCGCGTGGACGCCGGAGATCGCCGAGCTGGCACGCAAGCACAACGACGCCAACATCCTCGTGCTGCCGGCGCGATTTGTGACGGAGAAAGAAGGAATGGACATCCTGCATACGTGGCTGGACACCGGGTTCGAGGGCGGCCGCCACGCGCGGCGTGTCGAGAAGATCGAGTCATGACCGACCGCCTCGCACCGCTCTCCCAGGCCGATCCCGCGATTGCCGCGCTGGTGCGCCGCGAGCAGGAGCGGCAGGAGCATGGGCTCGAACTGATCGCGAGTGAAAACTTCGTTTCGGTCGCGGTGCTCGAGGCCGCGGGCACGGTGCTGACCAACAAGTACGCCGAGGGCGTCCCCCGCAAGCGGTACTATGGCGGGTGCGAGGTGATCGACGAGGTCGAGCAGCTCGCGATCGACCGCGCCAAGCAGCTGTTCGGCGCCGAGCATGTCAACGTGCAGCCGCACTCCGGCGCACAGGCCAACATGGCCGCCTACCTGGCGGTCGCGAAACCGGGCGACAAGCTCATGGGGCTTGCCCTGCCGCACGGCGGGCACCTGACGCACGGGTCGCCGGTGAACTTTTCCGGCACGTTGTTTCAGGCCAGCTCCTACGGCGTGAATGAGGACACGGGCCGCATCGACTATGACCAAGTGCGCGAGCAGGCGCGGCGCGAGCGGCCCCGCCTGCTCATCGGGGGCAGCAGCGCCTACGCACGCGTGATCGACTTCCCCGCGTTGCGCAGCATCGCGGACGAAGTGGGCGCGATCCTCGTCGTGGATATGGCGCACATCGCGGGACTCGTGGCGGCGGGGCTCCATCCCTCGCCGGTGCCGCACGCCCAGATCGTCACCACGACCACGCACAAGACGCTGCGCGGTCCGCGCGGCGGGTTGATTCTCTGTCTGGAGGCGCACGCGAAGGACGTGGACAAGCAGGTCTTTCCCGGGACGCAAGGCGGGCCGCTCGAGCATATCATCGCCGCCAAGGCGGTGGCGCTGGGCGAGGCGCTCGCGCCCGAGTTCAAAGTGTATGCGGCGCAGGTGATCAAAAACGCGCAGGCCCTGGCGCGCGCGCTGATCGCGCGCGGCTACGCTATCGTGTCGGGCGGCACCGACACGCACCTGATGCTCGTCGATCTCCGTCCCAAACAGGTCACGGGGAAAGAAGCGCAGGAGTTGCTCGACAAGGCCCAGATCACGGTGAACAAGAACACGATCCCCGGCGATCCCCAAAAGGCGTTCGTCACCAGCGGGATCCGCCTGGGCACGCCGGCCGTCACGACGCGCGGCTTCCGCGAGCCGGAGATGGAGGCGGTCGCCGAGCTGATCGACATGGTCCTCACGAAAAAGGACGAGGCGACGATCGCGCGCGTGAAGAGCAGCGTGCGCGCGCTCACCGACCGGTTCCCGCTGTACGCCGCGCCGCGCGCCGCGGCCGCGCAGACCGCAGCGTCGCGCGTCTGACCATTCCTACCGTCCGAGGATAAGGGCAACCATGGAGACCGGGTCGGGTCGGGCCCCCAGGGGTTCGGGCGGCTTCACCGTCCATATCGCGGACGAGCTGGAGGTCTACTTCAACGAGGTTGCCCATGGGCGTCCCGTCGGGTTCGTCGGGTCCCTCAAGTGGAAGCCGCCGACCGATGTCTATGAGACCGACGACGCGGTCGTGGTGCACATGGACATCGCGGGGATGCACGCGGGAGACTTCCAGGTTGAGCTCACCGAAGGCATCCTGACGATTTCCGGCGAGCGTCTGGCGCGGCGCGAGGGCAAGCGCCACTACCACGCCATGGAGATCCAGATCGGTCCCTTCGAGCGGCGGTTGCGCCTTCCCGCGCCGGTCGATGGCGACAGTGTGCACGCGGCCTACGAGGCGGGGTTTCTCGAGGTGCGGCTCCGGAAACTCCCGGCGCGGGAATCCGGCACGCATTCGGTCAAAGTCGAATGACGACCCCCGGTCCGCTGCCCGTCGCGACAACCGAGGAGTGGGCGCTGCCCATCCTGCCGCTCGGCCAGCTGGTCGTGTATCCGCACGTGGTGCTCCCGCTCGCGCTCGAGGATCCCCAGGCGGTGCAGCTCATCGACGAAGTGGTGCAGGGGAACAAGCGGTTGCTGCTGGGCGTCGTGAAGCCGCAGGGCGGCACCGAGCCGGCCGAGGGTTCCGTGATGGGCGCCCGGGGCGACGAACTGTACGAAGTGGGCACGCTCGCGGTCCTGGTCCGCATGCTGAAGCTGGGCGATGGCTCGGCCCGGATCATGGTGCAGGGACTGGAGCGCGCCCGGCTGCTCGAATTCACCCCCGGCGAGCACTGGCTCGTGGGGCGCTATGAAGTGCTCGCCGAGGCCGTCCTCGAGGACGCTCGCACCGAAGCGCTGAAGCGCACCGTTCACGCGCAGTTCTCCCGCGTCGTCGACATCGCGCCTTATCTCGGCGAAGAGCTGCACGAAGTGCTGGCGGGGATCAACGGCGCCGGCAAGCTCGCCGATTTCGTCGCCGCGAATCTCGACCTCGCGCTCCCCGCGAAAGCCGAGCTCCTCGCCCTCAGCGACCTGAACCGCCGCCTCGAGCGACTCACGGAGCTGCTCGGCCAGGAGCTGCAGGTGCTCGAGGTGGGGAGCCAGATCCAGGAGAAGGTGAAGTCGCGGCTCGACGCCAACCAGCGCGAATACGTGTTGCGGGAGCAGCTCCGGGTGATCCGCCAGGAGCTGGGCGAAGAGGATGGGGACGACGAGATGCAGGATCTGGGGCGGCGGCTCGACGAGGTCGGGCTCTCCCCCGAAGGGCGCAAGGTGGCCGACCGCGAGCTCAAGCGGCTGCGGCAGATGTCGCCGCAATCGGCGGAGTACCAGGTGGCGCGGACCTACCTCGACGTGCTCGCCAGCCTGCCGTGGAGCCGCGTGTCGGAGGACCGGCTCGACCTGAAAGCCGCCCGTGAGATCCTCGACCGCGACCATTACGACCTCAAGCTCGTCAAGGAACGGATCCTCGAGTACCTCGCCGTGCGCACCCTCAACCCGCTGGCGAAGGGGAGCATGCTCTGCTTCGTCGGCCCTCCCGGCGTCGGGAAGACCTCGCTCGGTCAGAGCATCGCGGAAGCGCTCGGCCGGCGGTTCACGCGGGTCTCGCTCGGCGGCGTGCGCGATGAGGCGGAAGTGCGCGGGCATCGGCGCACCTACGTCGGCGCCCTCCCCGGACGCATCATCCACGCGCTGCAACGGTGCGAGACCCGCAACCCGCTGCTCATGCTCGACGAGGTCGACAAGATGGGCGCCGACGTCCGCGGCGATCCGACGGCGGCGCTGCTCGAGGTGCTCGACCCCGCGCAGAACCACACGTTCGTCGACCATTATCTCGAAGTCCCGTTCGATCTGTCCGGGGTCATGTTCATCGCGACCGCGAACAGCCTGGCGCCGATCGCCGGCCCATTGCTCGACCGGATGGAGGTCCTCACGTTGCCGGGGTACACCCCGGGCGAGAAGCTGGCGATCGCCAAGCGCTACCTGCTGCCCCGGCAGCTGAAGGAGACCGGTCTCGATGCGGCGCGTGCCAGCGTCGCCGATGGGGCGCTGGAGCGGTTGATCGCCGAGTACACGCGCGAGGCGGGTGTCCGCCAGCTGGAGCGCGAGATTCAGGGCGTGCTCCGCAAGGCGGCGCTCGAGGTGGTCGAAGGGCGGACAGAGATTGTGAAGATTTCCGCCAAGAATCTCGAGACCTACGCCAGCCAGCCCACGGTGCAGAGCGAGGTGGCCGGGCGGAGCCCGGAAGTTGGCGTGGCCACAGGGCTGGCGTGGACGCCGGTGGGTGGCGACATCATCTTCATCGAGGCGATTCAGATGCCGGGCAAGGGCCACATCACCCTCACCGGCCAGCTCGGCGACGTCATGAAGGAATCGGCGCAGGCGGCCTGGAGTCTGCTGCGCGCGCGGGCGGGTTCGCTGGGGATTCCGCTCGACACGTTCACGGAGACCGACGTGCACCTCCACGTGCCGGCCGGTGCCGTGCCGAAGGACGGGCCCTCGGCCGGGATTACGATCGCGACCGCGCTCGCATCACTGTTGTGCCGCCGTCCGGCGCGCCACGACGTGGCCATGACCGGCGAGTTGACGCTGCGGGGCCACGTGTTGCCGATTGGCGGATTGAAGGAAAAGTTGATCGCGGCAGCGCGGGCGGGCGTGAAAACCGTGCTCGTGCCGGCCCGCAATAAGAGCGACCTGGTGGAGGTGCCCGACGAAGTGAAGCAGCTGATCGACATCAAGACCGTGGAAACGCTCGACCAGGTGCTCGAGCTGGCGCTGCTCGAGCCGCGAACCTCGCGGCCCGTGGCGCTGCGCGTCGACAAACACGGCCTGCCGCGAGAAGCCGCTCCGTGAGCGAGTTCGCCACGCTCGAACAGGCGTTCGCTCAGATCCGGGAGCGCGACGGCCGCTATCAGGAACGCGGCTACCTGTTCGTTTTGGCGGCGCTCGAGTTCGCGCAGGGCCGGCTGCCGGCGCGGCGTCACCTGAGCGGCACGGAGCTCGCCTGGGCGTGCCGCGACTTTGCCCTGGAACAGTTTGGCCTGCTGGCGCAGGCCGTGCTCGAGTACTGGGGGGTTTCCAGCACCGAGGACATGGGCCGCATCGTGTTCATGCTCATCGACGTCGGGTTGCTCGCCCGGCAGGAGAGCGACCGGCTTGAGGACTTCGCGGGCGTGTACGTTTTCGCCGACGTGTTCCACGCAGGCTACCGCTGGCCCGGGGTTGGGGGACGCACGTAGCTGCCCGCCGCAGTCGTGATTCCATGAATTCAATTCCGGTCCTTTCCGCAACCGAGGCCGCCGCGTGGGACAGCGTGGCGCGCACCCAGTTCCGCATCCCGAGCCGGGTCCTGATGGAAGCGGCGGGGCGCGCGACGGCGCAGGTGCTCCTCACGGAGTTCCCGGAAATCGTGACCCAGGGCGCGCTGGTCGTCGCGGGGGCAGGGAACAACGGAGGCGACGGTTGGGTGATCGCGCGCGCGCTGCACGCCTCCGGCGTGCCGGTGTGGGTCGCGGGGCTCGATCCCAAGACCGACGATGCGATCGACAACCGCGCGCTCGCGCGCGTGGACGGCGTGCGCGAGCTGGGGCGGGAAGAGCCGTGGCCGGTCGCCGCCGTCGTCGTGGACGCGCTGCTCGGGACCGGCGCGGCGGGTGCGGCACGCGGGGAGGTGCTCGCCCTGGCGCAGCGCATCGTCGCCTACGGCGCCCCCGCGGTCGCGGTGGACGGCCCCACCGGACTCGACCTGTCGAGTGGTGAAGCGCACGGTCCCGTCCGCGCCCGCGTGAGCGTCACGTTCGGCGGCGTGCGGCGCGGGCACCTGTTGGCGCGCGAGTGGTGCGGGCGGGTCGTGGTTGTGGACATCGGCCTGCCGCCCCCCGACCCGGTCTGGCCGGTGCTCGTCACCGACACCTGGGCAGGCGCGCGCCTGCCGAGGCTCACGCCGACGATGCACAAGGGAGACCGCGGGCGCGTCACGGTGGTCGGGGGATCGGCCGGCATGACCGGCGCGGCGTTGCACGCCGCGCGCGCCGCGCTCGCCGCGGGCGCCGGCCTGGTCAAGCTGGTGGCGGGGCCGGACACGCTCGCGGCCGCCCGCGCCAGTCTTCCGGACGTCCTGACCGTCGAATCGACCCTGGGGCCGGAGCTCGAACCCGCTGTCGCAGAGGCGCTCGACTGGGCCGATGCGCTGGTCGTGGGCCCGGGCCTCGGGCGGGAAGAGCCGCGCGGCGCATTCCTGCAGGCGCTGCTCGCGCGGCGGCCGGTCCCCACCGTCCTGGACGCCGACGCATTGACCCTGTTCCAGGGCGAGGCGGCGCGGCCGATCGTGTTCACGCCGCACCTGGGGGAATTCCGCGCCCTGTTCGGGGACCAGCTCGCCGATGCCGCGGCCAACGATCGCTGGGCGGCCGCCGCCAAAGCCGCGCAAAAGGTGCGGGGCACTGTCCTCCTGAAGGGTGTGCCCACCGTGATCGCCGATTTGCGCGGGCCGGTGCATGTCGTGGCGAGTGGAAATCCGGGCCTGGCCACGGGTGGCTCGGGGGATTTGCTCGCCGGCTTCATCGGCGCGTTTCTGGCGCGCGGCGGTGCGCCGCCCGAGGCCGCCGCCCTGGGCGCCCATGTGCTCGGCCGCGCCGCCGAGCATGGCGCCCGCCAATGGACAGCCCGCAGCCTCCGGCCCGCCGACGTGCTCGCCGCCCTCCCCGACATCTGGCGCGCCTTTGCCGACACAAGGCCGCGCACTCCGCCGGTGATGGCACTGCTGGAATCGCCCGAGACTGAATGAAGGCGGGTAGGCTCGGTCCCGGCGCGGAGTTCGACCGCCTGCGCGCGATATTCGCGCGGATGGGAACGAGGGGCCAGGGGCTGGGCGATGACACGGCGTTGCTGCGGCTCGGCGGCACGACGCTCGCCGTCAGCATGGACCTGAGTCTCGAAGGAGTCCACTTCCGCACCACATGGCTGTCGTTCGCGGAGATCGGCTGGCGCGCGACGGCGGCGGCACTCTCGGATCTCGCGGCCGAAGGAGCGAAGCCGGTCGGCGTACTCGTGTCACTGGGCGTTCCCGGGGGCAGGGGGAAGGGGGAAGGGGGAAGGGTGGATCCCGGCGTCGAGATCATGGCGGGCGTTGCGGCTGCGGCGAAACACGTAGGAGCCAAAGTCCTGGGCGGGGACCTGGCGCGCTCCGAGCGCTACATCGTGGACGTGTGCGTGCTTGGTACGGCGCTACGTCCCGTCCGTCGCAGTGGGGCGCGCTCGGGGGACGGCGTCTGGGTAACTGGCGCGCTCGGCGGGGCGGCGCTGGCGCTCACAGCCTTTCGCTCAAGCACTGTACCTGAGGGAGCGTTGCACCAGCGGTTTGCTCGACCCGAGCCGCGCATCGCGGCGGGCCGCTGGTTGGCGCAACACGGCGCCCGCGCCATGATCGATATCTCGGACGGACTCGCTGCGGACGCGGGCCAACTCGCGGCCGCGTCGGGGATCGCGCTCGAGATCGAGCTGGAACGGATCCCGTGCTGGTCCGGTGTCGCCCCGCGCGATGCGATCGCGAGCGGCGAGGAGTACGAGTTGCTGGTCGCGCTGCCGCGCGGTTTCGGGGAACGCAGTGCGCGAGCCTTCGCGCGCGCGACCGGGCTGGCGCTCACACCCATCGGACGCTGCGTCCGTGGCACGGGAGTGCGGCTCACCGAAGCCGGACGCGCGGTCGCGGCGCCCGCCGGCTTCGACCATTTCGCCGGCCCTTGATCCGCCTGCTGTGGGTGACGCTGATTGTGCTGCCGTCCACGGCCGTGCACGCGCTCGGAGCGATCCTGGCGGCGCTCGTCGGAGTCAAACGGCGGCCGGGCGGGGTGTACGACTGGGCGACGGTGGACTGGTCCCGGGATGTGCTGCGCGCTGCCGGGACCCCGGTTGACGCCGTCGGGCTCGAACGCATCCCGCGCGACCAGCCGGTGGTGTACGCCTCGAACCACACCTCGATGTTCGACATCTGGGCGCTCGCGGCCACGCTGCCGGGCTCGACGCGGTTCGTCGCCAAGGCCGAGCTGGGGCGGATCCCGCTCGTGGGCCTCGCCATGCGGCGCGCCGGACACATCATGATTGATCGCTTCAACCGCGCGCGGGCGTTCGAAGCGTACGAGCAGGCCGCTGAGACGATCCGGACCGGTATCTCGCCGATCGTTTTCCCGGAGGGGACGCGCAGTCTCACGGGCGACCTGCAGCCGTTCAAGAACGCTCCGTTCGGGCTGGCGATCGCGGCCCAGGTCCCGATCGTCCCGGTGTACGTGGACGGCACGTACCGGATCCTGCGTAAGGGCAGCCTGCGGCTCCGCCCCATACCAATCCGGATCAGGATCGGCGCGCCGATCCCGACCGCGGGGTTGTCCCCCGCGGATCGCGAGGGCCTGCGGGACCGCGTGCGGGCGGCGATCCTCGAGCTGAAGGCGCGCGTTGACGTTCCGGGCCCGTCCCGCTAGGGTAGGTCCACTATGAGCACGATCATTTCGGTGCATGCGCGCGAGATCCTGGACAGCCGCGGCAATCCCACCATCGAGAGCGACGTGACGCTGGCGAGCGGGGCGGCGGGACGGGCCGCCGTGCCGAGCGGGGCGTCGACCGGCGAGCACGAGGCCGTGGAGCTGCGCGACGGCGACCCGCAGCGCTTCGGCGGCAAGGGCGTGCTCGAGGCGGTGAAGAACGTGAACGACGTGATCGGGCCGCGGCTCGAGGGGATGTCCGCCGAAGATCAGATCGCGGTCGACTTCGCGATGCTCGAGCTCGACGGAACACCGAACAAGGGACATCTCGGCGCCAACGCGATTCTGTCGGTATCGCTCGCCGTGGCCCGGGCGGCGGCGGCAGACGCGGGATTGCCCCTATACCGCTATCTCGGCAATCCCGTCAGCCACGTGCTGCCCGTGCCGATGATGAACATCTTGAACGGCGGCGCGCACGCCACGAACAACATCGATTGTCAGGAGTTCATGGTCGTGCCGATCGGCGCCGACACGTTTCCGGAAGGCCTCCGCATCGGCGTCGAGGTGTTCCACGCGCTGAAGAAAGTGCTGACCAAGCGCGGACTGTCCGCAGCCGTGGGGGACGAAGGTGGGTTCGCGCCTAACCTCCCCAACGACGAGGCGGCGCTGGAAGCGATCATGACCGCGATCGAGGAAGCGGGGTTCGAGGCCGGCAAAGAGGTGGCGATCGCTCTCGATCCCGCCGCCTCCGAGTTGTATCAGGACGGCACGTATGTTTTCAAGAAGAGCGGCGGCGCACGCAAGACGGCGGACGAGATGATCGCTCTCTACAAGGGCTGGATCGATCGCTATCCGATCGTTTCGATCGAGGACGGCCTCGCCGAGGACGACTGGGTGGGGTGGGCCAAGCTCACGGAGACTCTGGGCGCGCGCGTACAGCTCGTGGGCGACGACATTTTCTGCACCAACCCCGACCTGCTGGCGCGCGGGATCGAAGAGGGGGTGGCGAATGCGATCCTCATCAAGGTGAACCAGATCGGCACGCTCACGGAAACGCTCCAGTGCATCGAGCGCGCGCGGTCGAACGGGTACGGCGCCGTGATCTCGCACCGCTCGGGGGAGACGGAGGACACCTTTATCGCCGATCTGGCCGTCGCCAGCAGCGTGGGGCAGATCAAGACCGGGAGCGCATCCCGCACCGACCGGGTCGCCAAGTACAACCAGCTGCTGCGCATCGCCGAGGAGCTGGGCGACGTGGCCTACTATCCGGGCCGCGAGATGTACGGCCTGTGAAGCCGGGGCCGATCGCCGCGCTGGGGGCAGCCGTCGTCCTGGGATGGGTGGCGGTGTTCGGGGGCGAATACAGCACGTTCGACTGGCTCAACCTGCGCCGTCAGGTCGCCGAAGAGCGCCAGGCGGTGCAGCAGCTGCGCGCCACGCTCGATTCGCTGGGGCGCCTGGCGCACAATCTCGAGACCAATCCGGTGACGCAGGAGCGCGCGGCGCGCGAGCAGTTTGGAATGATCCGCAACGGAGAGATCCTGTACCGGCTGGTGCCACCGACCCCCCAGCGCCCGTGAGACTCGAAGGAGGAACCATGAATTCAGCTCGATTGGTAGCCGTCGCCGGACCGGGACTGCTGATGTTCGTGCTGGCGTGCGGCAAGAGTGAGAAACCGGCCTCCAGCGAGGCGGTGGCCACGCCGCCGGCGGGCGCCCCAGCCGTCGCGTCGAGCGGCGCTACGGGAACTGCGACCATCGACGGCGAGATCAAGTTTGTCGGCAAGGCGCCCGCCAACCCGGCGATCGACATGGGCGAAGAGCCGAAGTGCAAGGCCGACTACACCTCCAAACCGCACGAGCAGGTCGTCGTGGTGAACCCCAACGGGACGCTCGCCGGCGTGTTCGTGTACGTGAAATCGGGGCTGCCGGCCGGAGCGACCTATCCCTCGCCCGCGACTCCCGTCGTCATCGATCAGCAGGGGTGCATGTACCATCCGCGGGTCTTCGGCATCATGGTCGGCCAGCCGCTCCAGATCGAGAACAGCGACTCGTTGCTCCATAACATCAAGGCGATGGGCAAGCAGAACCGGCCCTTCAACATCAGCCAGCCGGGGGCGGGAATGACGACAACCAGGGTGTTCACCACGGCGGAAGTGATGCTGCCGTTCGAGTGCAATGTGCACGGCTGGATGCACGCGTATGCAGGCGTGTTGCCCCATCCCTTCTTCGCGACCACGGGTCCCGACGGCAGTTTCACGATCAAGAATCTCCCGGCGGGGACCTACACGCTGGAAGCGTGGCACCCGACGCTTGGTGCCGTGACCTCGACATTTACCCTGCAGAACGACGAGACGAAAGCGGTGGGTTTTACCTACACCGTCAAATAGCGGAACGGGTGCGGGCGCGGGTGTGGGAACCGTCGCCCGCGGGCCGCGGTTCCTACGGGACTACCCCAACCCTGGGGGTCCAAGTGCGCCCGAAGAACACGATCAAACGACCCGCGAAACGCGCTGCGGCGCGTTGCGAGCACCGCCCGCAGCACGAAACCGACTGGATGGGACGAACGTACGTCGGCTGTCCCGTCTGCCACACCTGGAAACCGGTCAAGCCTCGCCCCGCCGCGCCTGACGCGCGGCGCTGGGCCGCATAAAAAAACGGGAGCGCAGACGGTTCACCCGCCTGCGCTCCCAGCCACACTTACTCGTCAATCGTCGTCGTCTGCGTCCGGCTCGTCCTTGTCGGCCTTGCCTTCATGCCCGTAAACCGCGATGCAACCGGTGGTCTGGTAGCCGAACGCGGTGCACACCGTCGCAGTCGCCGACGCGTTCACGATCGCGAAGATGCGATTCTTCCTTGCCCATGCTGCCGGGTTCGCGCCTCCGACGGCATCCACGTTCTCGGTCCATTGGGCGGTGCGTGCATTGATCACGCCGACGAATCCGCCGACGGTCGTGTAGAAGTTCTTGTCACCTTTGTTGTACCACGTCTCGTTGCCGCCGCCGACCTGCGTGATGCCGCTGTTGACGAAGGCGCCGGTCGCTGCATTCATGATGAGCGGCCTGCCGCATCCCGGAATCACCATGTTCTGGTCGGGGCCAATCGCGTTCGGCGGGTCATTGATGCCGAACGTCCGGCCGGTGGGATTAGCAGGAGTAACGGCGACGGTGATTCCCAGCGCCGTGCAGTCGATGTCAAACTGCTTTTCGACCGTGAGCGGCAACACCGAGGGATCGATGACCGCGACGTACTGATGATACAGCTCCGTGACAACGCCAGCGGTGACTACCTGTCTGCCCGAAACGGCCGTCAACCAGCGGTGCGTCTGCTTGTCGTATACCGGCGCCTCCTGCCCGCGGCGATTCGGGAACGCGACCGTGCCGACGATGTTGTACGGGGGCCGTGCATTGATGATCGACGCGTACGTGTCGATTGCGCCGTGCGGAGCTGCCACCGCGAGCGGCGACGGATTCTGCACCAAGATCTGCTGGTGCTCGGGATCGTACGCGATCTCATTGGCGCGGCCGCAATAGTGCGTGGTCGCGGTCCCGCCGTCGCACGCTGCAATGGAGGTGTTGACGGACCCGAGGATCGTTCCGGCTTCGACGTCCACGATCCACGTGACGCTGTTACCGTCCGACACCCAGGCCGTCCGATGGTCGGAGAACGCGATAGCGCTCGGTCCAGGGCCGTTGGTAAGAGCGGTGCCACCGCCGGCGCCCAGGTTCCCTGCAAAGCCGCCCACGCGGCCCGTGAGAGTGAGAGCATCGGCGTCAAAGATGTCGAGGGTCTTGTTCGACTGGTTGGCGAGATAGTAGTGGCTTCCGTCGACCCAACCCTTTTGGCCCTGCGAGACCGGCAGCGGGCCCGGCGACTGAATCGCGCACAACAGCACGACGTGGGCATCCTTCTTTCCCTTGTCGTGATCCCTCACTACGTCCTGGCACGTATTGTCGGTGCTCGGCGCGACCTTCTTGAGCGAGAGCGTGGTGATCGGCGCGACCGGCTGCTCGCTATCGCAGCTCAGGGCCAGCGCCGTGACAATCACGGCGAGAAACAACGCAACAAGTTTCATACGAACCTCCGGTGAAGGGCCCGCGGGCTGCCCGGTGCATGACGTACGAGGACGACGAGTCTCCGTGCGCCTGAAGCCGAGCGCGAGCGTTGCCCGTGCGTGACGGGAACCGACGGACGGGTGATCTCTCGATCGGGGTGGCGTCGAAACGGCGGCGTCAGAACGAGGAAGAGGTGACCCAGCGGCGATCCGGGGCCATCGGCCCTGCGGTGCCAAACCTACGTTGCGTGGGTGAACCCGCTAGACCCTGTGCCGACGGCGTCGTCGAGGGGCGGCGCGAACCTGCTGCAGGTCTGTTACATGTCTTTGGCGCAGTGCTGCACACCTTCGACGGCGCGCAGGCTGGGCGCACTCACTCCCATAGAGCGAGGCGACTCGCTAAGTTCTCCCCGGCATTCTTGGCGGCGTAGCTCAGCTGGCTAGAGCAGCGGAATCATAATCCGCGGGTCGTCGGTTCGAGTCCGACCGCCGCTATTTCACTTACCAGTGCGATTGGATCCCCAGATACAGGTGGAGCGTCGTGCGGTCCTCCGGTGGTCCGATCGGCGCGGCGCCTATCGCGCCGAGGAAATTGAGGTGGGGGCCGAGCGGGCGACGCGCACCGAGTTGGCACAGCAGCGTAAGACCCTTGAAGCCGTTCGCGGTCGTGCCCTGACACTCCGATAGCAGCTCCAGTTTGGTCCCCGCACCACGGCTGGCGGCGAGTCCGAACACGATTTCGTCGCTGCCGCCCTTCACCAGCCGGTAACCACCCTCCGCGTTCAGCCCAAACGATCCCCAGCTGCGGCTGACTTGAATGGGCAAGAACAACTCGGCGGCATTCACCTTTCGGAGGAAGGAATCGGCATCGCCAATTGCGAGCGCCGGGTAGGTTGAAATCGCGAGTCCATCCTGCGCGCCCTCATGCAATCGCCACTTCACCCCCATGTTCAGGCTCCCGACTCCTGACCGGCTCCCGATCAGGGGCTCGTCGAGAATCCGCCACGGCAATTCGAGCTTGAGCTGCACTCCCGTCCGCAACCCGTAGTTCACGTCCACGAGCGGCGTCTCGTACACGCTGGCTCCTGTGGTCCGTTCGATCCCAATCGAGGTGTTGATCTCCCAGTGCCGCCACTCGACGGTGCCCGGGTCGTCGGTCTCGAGCGGCGGTCCGCCTTGCGCCGCAGCTTGCCGTGATGCGGCGGCCAGTGCGAGCAGGCAAAAGACCGCGATCCTACCCCTCGATCTCAGTATTTTCACGCCGGGATACTAAAGCTGCGGGCCCTCCGTTGACAGGTCGGCGCGTCCATCCGAGCATTGGCGTCGTGATGCGATCCGGCTTCGCCATTCCGCGGGACTCCTGGCCGCGGTTCCGGTCCCCATCGGCGACGCGCGCCGCGATCGCCACCCTGTACGCTTTGGTCTTGTTACTCGCGCTGGCGGAAGTGGCGCGCTCGCTGCTGCGGGCCGATCGCCTCGATTACACCAACTATCCGTTCGTCGGCGAGGTCGTCCTCTCGGGCGGCGACCCGTACGCCTTCGGGTTTAACACCTGGCCGCCCGGTTTTCTCCTGCTCGCCACGGTGCTCGCGCTCGGCTCGCGGGTTTCCGCAATTGCCACACTGTGCGTGTGGCAGCTGGCGAGCGTGCTCGCTGTCTGGGGGACCCTCAAGCTGCTGGCCCGCTGCTTCGTGTCCGGTGGCGAGGAGCTCACCTTCTGGCCGCACTCGCCGGACCGGCTCGCGTTCGTTTCGGCGCCGATCATCGTACCGTCCCTGTTCGCCGCGCGGTTGTTCGCTGACAACCTGCAACACGGGCAGATCAACGCGCAGCTGTTGTTTCTTTCGCTCCTGGCATTCGTGCTGTTTCGTGAACGCCGACCGATCGCGGGAGGGTTTACCCTCGCCCTCGCGGCCAGCCTCAAGGCGGTGCCGGTGTTGCTCCTGGGTTACCTCCTGTACAAGCGTTCCTGGCGCGCGTTGGGCTGGACCATCGCATTTCTGATATTCCTCAATCTGGTCATCCCGGTTGCGATCTTCGGGGCAGGGGAGGTGGCGACGCAATGGCGCGCCTGGCGGGCGGTCGTCGGCGGGGAAATGCTGCAGCCCGTTGCGCACCACCCCAACCAGGCGCTGCTGTCGGCATTGAAGCGGTTGCTGACGATTGACGGCGGGAGCAGCGATCCGGTTCACCTTCCGTTGGCGGCATTGTCCACGGCCGCGGTGGTGCGGGTGTTCTGGGTTGTCGCCCTGCTCGCTCTCGTGGGGTTGGCGTGGGCGTTCCGGCGCAACCCGCGCGATCTGAGCGACCGGCGCTGCGCCGGCGCGTACGCCATCTGCCTGGCGGCGATGACTCTGGTCTCGCCGCTCGCGTGGGCGGCGCATTTCGTGACGCTCGTCGCGCCCGCCATGCTCGTGTGGAATCACACCGCGGGAGACCGCTGGCGCCTGGGCGTGTGGTGGGCCTCGTTCTCGTGCGTCACGTTCAGCGCGTCGGGATTCGTCGGGTGGGCGTGGGCTCGCCGCCTCGAATCGCTGTCGGTGATCACGGTCGGGGCGTTGCTGCTCGTCACGTTGGCGATCTCGCTGGTCCCGCGCTTAGGGCCTCGGCCCGCGGAGCTGACCACCTCCATCTGATCGTTGCGTCGGCGCAACGGCACCGTGCAGCGAGATGAGGCAGACTCAGGCCGTGGCCGCCCCACAATAGTGCCCCGGCGTTGCCCGCGCGCCGCCACGACTCGGGCGCGATTGATGCATCGGGGCAACGACACTGCCATGAGCATTGCCACCAGTACCCGGCCTGTCGTGCTGATCGCTGTCCCCGAGCGGTATTCGCTGGCGCAATCGCTCCAGGGCCATCGGTACGCCGCTGTCGAGGTTCACGTCGGCAGTCGGGCGCTCGCGGCCGCGCAAGATCTTCATCCGGACGCCATCCTCGTCGGCGCTGAGCTGCCGGACATGTCGGGCATCGACGCCTGCCGGTTGCTTCAGAGTGACATCCGCATTGGCCGCACCGTGCCGATCATCGTTCTGGCTCCCGACGAGCCGAGTCCGGAACAGAGAGCGGCCGCGCTGCGCGCCGGCGCGTGGGATGTCATCGTCCATCCCGGCGATCCCGACGATCTCTCCCGCAAGCTCGAGACCTACGTCCGGGCGAAGCGGAATATCGAGCTCGCATTGGGGGACGGTCTGGGCGATCCACCGCCCGGCGTCCACAGCCGGCCCGCGCTCGTGCGCAGGGCCCGGGAGTTGGGCGCGCTGATGTCGCGCGGCCACGGAGCGCTGGCCTGCGTGGTGTTCGATCTCGAAACCGGTCCCGGCGGGCCAGACGCGGGGACCTTGATGGCGCGTGCCACGCGCGTGTGCGACATCGTCGGCGCGTGGAGTCCCACAGAAATCGCCGTGCTCGCACCGGCGACCGATCACGCGGGGGCGGTGAAGCTGGCGCAGCGCGTCGCTCAAGTTCTGGGGATGGCGACGGGCGCGGGCCAGCTCGGGCCGGAATCGACCCTGCGGGCCGGCTACGATGCGGTGGACAACTTCACCTATCTGCCCGTCGATCCCGTCGACCTGCTCACCCGTGCTGCGGCGGCAGTGAAGAACGGCATACCGGATCCCGGCTTGCCATGGGTGCGACGCTTTGCCTCCGGCAAAGCGCCTCGTGATTCGGACCCGCTGGCCCACGCCGTTCCTGCCGGGCTCATCTCGGAGAAAAGGAGGATCAGTTCATGAAGGCCACGCGTTACTTGCTCCCCACGTTGCTCGGCGCCGTCGTCCTGCTCGCGCTGGCCTGCGGAGAGCCCACTGGGGTTGGCGTCAACGGCTCAACGCCCCCGCCCCAGGGCGACCTCAACCTCTGGGGGTCGCTCAGCGGCCTGCTTCAGTGCTCCCCGCTACCTGCGGACTCGGTCACGCAGACGATCGGGCCCGAGGGCGGGCGGTTGGAGGTGGGGCCGCACACGCTGTTCGTGCCCCCCGGGGCGCTCGCCGAGCCGGTGAGCATCACCGCCGTGGCGCCGTCCGACACGGTGAACCGGATCGTGTTCCAACCCGCCGGGCTCACGTTCAGTCGGCCCGCGGCCCTCACGATGAGTTACGCGAACTGCGGGCCGCTGCGGCTCCTGCTTCCGAAGCGGATCGCGTACACGACCGACGTGCTGGAGGTACTGGAGTACCTCACCTCCTTCGACGCCTGGTGGGCGCGGAGCGTCATCGGCCGCGTGAACCATTTTTCAACTTATGCCATCGCCTGGTGAGACTCCGGTAGGGTCGCTCGAGCCGTCCGCCGACTCGCACCAGGCCGGCGCGGCGACCCTTGGCGCCGACTGGCTGCGCGAGGCCCGCGAGCGGGAGCGGGCGGGCTCCATCCCGGAGGCGATCGAACGCTACGAATCCGCGATCGCGGCCGACCACAGCGGCGACCAGGCGGTATTGGTGGAGGCGCTGCGGCGCCTGGCCGTGCTGCGCCAGCATCGCGGCGAATCCGAGCGGGCCCGCGACCTGTGTCGCCGCAGCTACGATTTGGCCCGGCAGATGGGCGACGATGTGCGTGCCGCGGAGGCGCTCAACACGCTCGGCGGTGTGGAGCTCTCGACCGGCTCCCTGGAGACGGCACGCCGCACGTTTCTCGGGGCGCTGCGTCTGGGAGGCGCGAGCCGCGAGCTGCGCGCCCGGGTGGAGCAGAACGTGGGAATCCTCGCGAACATCCAGGGCGAACTGCACGAGGCGCACGCGCGCTACGAGCGCTCGCTCGAGGAGTATCGCCAGTCCGGGGACGAGCACGGCTGCGCGCTGGCCTACCACAACATGGGGATGGTGAGCGCGGACCGGGGGCGGTTCGAGGCCGCGGACACCTACTTCCGGGAAAGCCGCGCGATCGCCGAGCGCTGCGGGGACCGCTACCTCACCGCACTCTGCCTGGTCAATCATGCCGAGGTCCACGCGGCGCGTCAGCGGTTCGAGCATGCGCGGCAGAACGCGGAGGAAGCGCTCGCGCTGTTCGACGAGCTGGGCGCGCGCGGCCCCAAAGCGGACGCCTATCGCGTCATCGGCACCGTGTATCGCGAAACCGGCCACCTGGCACTCGCCGAATCGCGCTTGCA
>Ga0193727_1000009_pt1 | contig 52698 bp, 36 predicted proteins | sample H2c2metaG_FD_143051 | JGI IMG/M metagenome (GOLD analysis project Ga0193727, IMG submission 143051) | Soil microbial communities from a riparian zone of the East river system, Colorado, United States - H2c2 | ecosystem: Environmental > Terrestrial > Soil > Riparian zone | place: USA: East River...
GTTTTAAAATAAAAAATTTATAGATAATATATTGTAATAATTAAAATTAATAAAATTCTCTCAACTCACTTATTTTTACTTTTAGAGTTTATAAATTTTTATATTAAAACACATTGGATTTTTTTATAAATTAAAACTTTAAATTATTTGTATTTTGAAAAAAAAGGAGGGTTAAATTGTAATAAAAAAAAAGTTAAAAAATCTATTCTGTAGCTACATCCATTAATGTATTTTCTGCCAAACCAATAACAGGAACTAAAAATAGGAATCATACAAAGTAGAATGTTGTAGAAACTTGACCTATTTCTACGTAAGGTGTTGTAGGGTGTTCAGTACCTATTCACAGTAAAATGAAGAAGTTAACAACAAAAAATCAGAAAGCTACTTTCATTGCAGGTCTAAATTGATTTCCTCTTACTCTAGATAAATCAACAACTGGTAAAATTAATAGTATTAGTAAACTTCCAAACATAGCAATCACACCAATTCGAAAAAAAAAGTTAGCAATAAAAAAAAAGGAGTGCGTAGCGCTACAACTTTTTAAGTTAATCTACCCAAGATTGAATAGCTTGATCCACCCTAATTATCTTAAATTAAATAACAAGCCTGCGGAGCCTGGCCCTTCTGCGTAGCAGCGAAGCAGCGTAGCCCTTAATGTAGAGGAAGCGTAGCGCTGCTTCGCGTATCCGAGCGCGAGAAATTTAAAAAATTCTTGTTTTTTTCTGATTTTATCTTTAAAGGGAAGTTGTTTGACCTTTATTCTCTACGTATAATCGATGAAATATAAATATTTATTTGCTAGTTGACTTCTAAAATTTTAGATTTTAACTGTTTAATTATAACAAATACAGTACTTAATTTTGTAAGGTTTTCAAGCATAAAGTAGATTTTATACAAACCGCTGGTATATTCAATTTGTTAGGAATTGATCTTAAAATCGCATAGTAAGGTAATAAATCATAAAAATAGTTATTTTTTTTTTATATTACAAAAAGGAGTATATAAGGTAATACAATTTATTCTATATTCTTAATTTAAGCTTTATTTAGGTATATTCTAGCTTAAATTTTAAATCGAATTCTAAATCCAAATCTAAATCCTACCTGTATAGTCTATTATACATTGTAGACTTTAACTTATACTGAAACATAAAAAATAAAAAATAATCAAAGGCGAAAAATCATAATTCAAATTTGTAAACATAAAAACTTTTTTTTTATCATTACCTTTTATTCAATTTACCTAATTATAAAATATTTAATGTTTATTAATACTATTATTATTAAATTAAATAATAATAAAGATCTTAATTGAGAAAAGCAAGGAAGTTGTATTTGTGCTAAGGATAAACTATTTGTAAAAAAAGTTATTTACAATCATATCACTCCTATACATAAAGTAAAATAGGTATTATGCATTTTAAAAAAAGGGTGTTTAAAGTGTTTAAACTAAATCAAAGAATTATAGTTTTCAAATTCTACCAGAAATTGCAAACATAAATCTTGCATTACTGTTAACTGATCGCTGTTTTATGTGACCAACACTAAATATCATATCTTATATATCACTAAAAACATCTGTACTTTTTATATATAATTTCGATCAACTCTAGAAAGTCTTTTTAATTCCATTTTTAGATCGACTAGCAAATATAAAAAAATTGTAATAAAATAGCTCAAAAAAAAATGACATATCTTTTGGACTATATCTTTCGCAAACTTTTTTTTACTTTAACGAAATGTGTTGTAGTCTCTGAACAACCTTAACGGTGTAGCTGATTATTTTGTTTGTTGTTTTTTTTTAACATCTGTAAAAATTGTTACTTTATAAAAAATAAGTAGATTACAGTTTCTAAATATTTCAGCATATAACACAGTTTAAAAATGACATCTATTAAAAATATCATTCTGGAACTATTGATGCAGGTGTACTCATAGGATTAGCTTGAATATAATTATCGCTATGTCCTAATAGATTTGGATAATAAAATACAATTATAGATAAAGCAAGTAAAAATAAAAAAATTGTTACTAAATCTTTAAATGTAAAATAAGGATGTATTGAATATCTATCACCATTTGAGGATATACCATTTGGATTATTTGAACCATGAGTATGGAGCAATATTTAAATTAAAAAATTTATTAGATACATATTTTATAATAGAATGAAGCTAACATAAAAAGTAAAACGCTACTGCTACGCACTACGCACTACGAACTACGCACTACGAACTCCTTTCTTTAAGTGGTAGGAGAAATCTGTAATATTTATACAAATTTGCGTCCTGCGGCTTTTATTACCTGTAGACTTAATAAAGAAGAAAGATTTTGTTTGATATTTATTTTTCTGTTAAGATAATTATATAATAATATTTTTTAATTTAAATATTGGAATTTATCTTCATTCTTAAATACAAGCCTACTATTTTATTTAAACTAATAATAGTTTGATATAATTATTAAAAATAATTTTATAAAGAAATAGGCTAAGTCTTTTGTATGCACTTTTTTTGTCTGCGGCTAGCGCTACGCAGCAGCGCTACGCACCGAAGAAGCAATACACTCCTAAGGAGCAGTAAGGCTTTACAACTTACGAATAAATAATGAACGTTACACGTAAATTCTCTGAAGGTAAAATTTTTAACCTTGCTGTTTGACTTAAATTTTAGTGTTTACAGCATATAATGTAATTCAAAAAAAAAACCTATATAGACAATATTGATCTATTACTACTTAATTAATAATTATATTTAAACCGCTCTACTGCGTAGCAGAAAATTTAATGTTTACACTTCTTTTTCTATACAAGGGCTGCGAAAGAAAGTTGCGATCTAGTGCCTAGTCTATAATACATAATACGAGACGAGACGAGCCGAGCCGAGCGTAAAAAAATAATAATATAAAAATTTTATAGTTTAGATTTATTTAGTATCTATAATAATAAATTTTAGCCCTTGTGAGCAATTAAATGAGCCATTACTAATGCAGCTAATAAGAATGGTAATAAAAAATGTAAAGAGAAGAATCTATTTAGTGTTGCATTAGACACTGAATAACCTCCTCAAATTAACTCTACTAAATCTTGTCCAACTATTGGTATAGCACTTAATAAATTAGTAATTACGGTAGCCAAGTTTTAAATATATGTATTGTAGTTAAAATTTTAACTAAGAAAATTTGTTATCTTGTTTTCAATACATAATCACGTATTTTACTTGATACTCTTTTTTCTTCAAAGGACATTGATTATACACTATAATAAGAGTATAGGCATTAAAATGTTATACCATTCTTTTCTATTTAAATAAAAAAAAAAACAATAAATTAAGAGAAATAAAATTTAATAAGAGTATTCAACACTACTGTAAAACCATATGTCGTTCTAATAATAGAATGATAAAACTCCGACTGTACATTAAGCATCTAAAAAAAATTTAGATACCCATCGATGTTCCAGTCTGTAGCGACCTCTCTGAAAAAACAACATTTTTAACAATTATTCATTTGTTTTTTTTCAGAGAAACCGACGGTCTTGATACAAAACAATATCTTTGACCAGTTTTCATCGATATTGCCAAATTAACAATTTTATTAGTTCAATTAGGTAATGTTACTAATTTTAACTTTTGTTAATTGACTATACTTATTAAATATTTATTTTATATTTCATAGAAGGATGTATATAAGGTAGAACTATTTCTCGTAGTAAAGACATTGATTCTTGCCATATATAAATATGATATTGGTTAGGTACTCCTGCTTTTTGAATAGTAGCTTTGATTTTAAAATTATCATAGAGTACTTTAGTTAATAACATACAATCAGAATAAGAAAATGAATTAGTAGCAAGTTTAAGTCCTGAACCTAATTTTCCTCCATCATCCATTATCCAAATAGCTAATGCTAAAGGAGTAAGATATTTACCAATTATTGAAGGAACAAATTTTACCTTATCTACATATCATAAATCATGAACTCAGTTTAGACTCATATAACTTCAGGTGCTAAATCTTATAACTTTTCTTACAATACCTTTATTACCTAGACGTGTTCTAACATTTGGTTTATTTGAATTACAATAACCTAATTCAGCTAATAAACTATGTAATCAAAGTAAATAAGAGACATGAGATGCCTCTTGGTAAAAACTAATTCGTGTTCCATTTCCTTTAATTCGCCGCTCAGCATGTCCATCACCTAATAAACTACCAAATAGTATAGATAAAATATCTATGTTATGAGGACCTATTCGCTTATCTGCTCGGATTCGGAGTACTTTCCTAGTAATTTGGGGATAAATGGAATCTTTTATACTAATGATATTAGATTGTAAATATTGAAAATAATGTTCATAAAAAAATTTAATTGGCTCCGCTACGCTGCTTCGCGCTACGCTCCCTTCCATTAAGGTGTCTCCGGCTACGCAGGCAGGGAATTCTTGTAATTTAATGAAAATAAAAAAATAAAATAATAAATAAGCATCTAGGGCTATTTCAGGCAAACCCCATAGACTCATTTGACCGTATGGTAAAACATAACCCAAGAAAGCAATTGCCATCATAAGGATTAAGATAATAACTCCTATACTTCAAACTAAGACTCTAGGTGATTTATAGGATCCATAATATATTCCTCTTCCTACGTGAGCATAAACACAAATAAAAAAGAATGAAGCTACGTTTGCATGTGTGTATCTTACGATTCATCCATTAGAAACGTCTCTAACAATATGTTCTACACTATTGAAAGCGAAATCTACATGAGGTACGTAATGCATTGCTAAAAAAACCCCAGTAAGGATTTGTAAGATTAAACAAAGTCCTAGTAAAGAACCAAAATTTCACAAATATGAAATATTAGCAGGTTGAGGAGAATCAACTAAATAAGAATTAAAAAGTCTAAGTAAAGAATTTGTTTTTAATATTCTCATTTAATCTTTAAAACTTATCTTTAATTTAAAAAATTTTATTATATTAAAATTTAAAATATATTTATAAATAAAAAATATAAGAATTAATTTATTTTAAAGGATATATAGTTAAGTTTAAATATAATAGGTTAGTTTATTTGCAGTAACTAGACCTTGATTTAAATATCAAAAAAACAGAAAATAATTTAATCGTCTCTTGATTATTTTGTAATCTAATTTTACAAATTAAGGACTGCGTAAGGACTAAGGAGCCTACCGAGCCTTACATTAAAAAAACAAAAATTTTTGCACGCTTACTAATTGTCCCATTGTTTTCTAGTAATAGATTAAATTAGCTTATATAAAATAAAAGTGCTTGTTTAGCACGTAGCGGCGGAGCCTTCTGCGTATCAGCGTAGCCATCATATTAATGGAAAGAATCAGGAGCGCGAAGCAGTAGCAAAAGACAAAATTTTATTTTAATTATTTAACTTTATTTCTAAAATATAATAGGAATAAAGAATAGATTAAATTAATTATAAAGTCTTTAAAAATTTAAAATACTCTAGACAAAAGTAGAGCAGTAATCTATTAACGCACAATAAATAGCTAATTTAGATAAATTTTACTCTAAAACTAATATATTTCTCAAAAACCCTCCCTTCGTAGAGCGGAGCCCTTAATGGGAGTGAATGCGTAGCGCTTCACAGAGCTTGTATAATTAAAAAGTTTAAATTTTTACCCTGTAACTAATGTGTAAAATAATGCAAATAAATTTATCTCCGCTCTCTCACCCTGCGAAGCAGCGTAGCCCTCCCTTAATGGGAGAGAGCGGAATCATAAAGGGATATGGAGGGAACTTTATTTTATTTTTAAGCCCAAGAAGATTTGAACTTCTACAGATTTCTCATCAAGAAATTATTCTACCATTAAATTATAGGCTTTCTATTACAATTTTTAAACTTAAACTTAGATAAATTTAAATATAAATAAACTTAAAATTAAATTTTAATGGACTAATAAAAATAAAGAAGATAAAATTTCCCCTTCGGCATTGGCTACCCACGCAGAATTTTAAACAAAAATTAATTATACACTTAAAAAAAATAATTTTATTTATAAATCTACCTAACCGTGGATGCGAAGCAGCGTAGGTAAAAAAAATTCATAATATATATAATTGTGTAAAACTGAACTACTTTTACAAATTAACTATTATTAAAAAAAAGGTTAAAGTTATATTTAATTAACTTCTTAACATCTTAAACTTTATTTTTATTACTTAAAGAAATATCTCCCATAAAGGGCAGGATTTGGCTAACGCAGCTAACGCAGCTAACGCAGCTAACGCAGCTAACGCAGCTAACGCAGCTAACGCAGCTAACGCAGCTAACGCAGAGGGGGGTTATAAATTTTAATTCCTGCGAAGCTCTACGAAGCGTAGCGCTCTATTTTAAAGAGCATATGTAATATAAACTTATATAAATAAAAAATTTTAAGTCTTATACGGAAAAAAAAATGTAAAAATTTTGTAAATAGGTTGGTTATTAGCTAAATTAGAAATTAAACTTCTTCGGTTAATCTTCTAAATCCTGGATATAAAACAAATATTGAAGCTCCAATATAGATTATGATTAATCTAATTTCAAATAATAATGATGAATTAATTAAAATAGGGGCGAATACTATAAATATTAAACATAAAGCATTGAAAATAATATAAGTTGAATAAGTACTGATTACTCTAGTATCTGACATAGAAATACTTAATGCTGTTTTATTTAAAGCTGAAGATAGACCATAAGGTCCTACTAATTCAATAACACCTCTATCTAAAATTTTAGAAATAGTATATCCTAATTTAAGTCCTCTTGCAATAAAAAATTGATTATAAATTATATCAAAGAAATATTTACTATTTAAAAAAGTATACAATTGACGTCCTAAATTATTATTAGTTAGACCAATAATAAATTCTGGATTTACATGATATAAATATACAGCTAATGTTGCACCTAATAACGATAATAAAGCAGGTAATAATTTAATTAATAAAGGTAAAGAAAATTCTGCTTCTATCATTGAAATATTATTAGGGCTTAGATATAAAGAATTACCAAAGAAATCTGTACCTACTCCTACAAATAGATCAGAAAATAGGAAACCAAAAAATATACTTAATAATGCTAATATAAATAAAGGTATAATTACAACTAAATTAGCTTCATGACTATTTAAATATACTGATTTTTTATTATTTGGTACAGTTAAAAAAACTAAACTTATTAATCTAAAGCTATAGAAAGCAGTCATTCCAGCTGTTACACTACCTAAAATAAATGCATAAGTACCTTTAAAACTATAAGCACCGTAAGCTAATTCTAAAATTAAATCTTTACTATAAAACCCTGTTAATCAAGGAGTAGCTAATAAAGACAATGAACCAACTAACATTATTGTATAAGTAAACGGTAAGAATTTAATCAAACCTCCCATTTTTCTTACATCCTGTTGATCAGCTAAACTGTGAATTACAGAACCTGCGGCCAAGAACAATAATGCTTTGAAAAATGCATGATTTAATGTATGAAATATCGCTACATTATGTTGACTTAATCCAATTGCTAATACCATATAACCTAATTGAGAAATTGTACTCATAGCAATTATTCTTTTAAGATCATTTGCTACAAGTCCACAACTTGCACCAAAAAATGCTGTTGTTGCTCCTACTAAAGTAATAACCAATAAAGCAGTAGGACTATATTCTAATATAGGTGAAGATCTTAGAAGTAAATATATTCCAGCTGTTACCAGTGTAGCAGCATGTAGTAAAGCACTTACAGGAGTTGGAGCTTCCATAGAGCCTGGCAACCAAGAATGTAATGGTATTTGTGCACTTTTTGCCATTGCCCCAGTAAATAATAATAAAGCAATGATAGTAATAGCTGTTTCATTTATAAAAGGTGCTAACGAGTAAACAGTAGCATAATTTAATGAACCAAATACAACAAATATAGCAAAAAAAGCAATACTTAAACCAAAATCACCTACTCTATTCATTGTTAAAGCCAATATAGCAGCTTTGTTAGCTTGAACTCTGGTAAAGTAAAAATTAATTAGAAGATACGAAACAACTCCAATACCTTCTCACTTGTTAAGTTTACGTTTTAGATTTATTATTTTTATTATTTTCCTTTCCCCGCTACGCGCTACCTTAATATGGAGGATTTGGAGAGAGCAATTTCCTTCGGCTAACGCAGAGCCCTTCGGCCGGCTAGCACTTTAGAAGAACAATTTCCTTTGGAGCCAAGCCTGTAAAAATCAGAAAAATATTTTAAGTTATAGATATATTTAAAGTAATATTATGAGTAGTTTTATTCCGTTATGTAAAACATCACTTATTCAAACTTTTAATGATTCAAAATGAAATGGTAATAAATGTTTATTTTTTAAGATTAAAGCCCTCCGAAGCAGGGAGCGTAGAATTTAATATTTATCACCTTATTTTCGAGCTAATAAAATATAATTAATCATTATAAATAAATAAGTTTAATAAAATGTTAACGTATCACTTAAATGGGCTCTATTTTTCTTGTATTTGTAAAAAATAAGAAATCACGTATAGCCTCGGAGCAAACATTTAATATAAAAATATAATTTTAGTTTGCAGCTGGTTATTTTAGTTTTAGCTCTGCGTTAGCCGAAGTTAATTGCTTCGCGCTTCGCGTTTCGCAGTCCCAATTTTGTTAAATATAAGGACGCGGACCTTAAAAAATTATTTCAATTATAACCTAATATTAAGGTATGAAATACACTTTTTTTTTTGCAAAAATATTATTTAAATTTTAGAAAGAAATTATTAAAAAATTCCAGCTTTTAGTGATTTGCATTTTAAATTTTAAAGGGCTGAGTGCGCATTCTTCAACCAATAAACATTACAAAATAATTACCAGCAGAGACTAAAAATAACATAAAAAAAGTAAATAAAGATAGATATGAAAAAAATCGTTGATTATGAGGATCTGAAGATAAATAGTCTACAGTATATAAGTGAATTAATGTAGAACAATATAAAACAGCTAATGAAAGAGAAACTGTCAATTGATCAAACAAGAATTCTCAAGATATAGACATAAATTCAGAATCTACCCAACTAAATAAATATATTGTAACAGGGCTACCACAAATACCTACTTCATAAAAAGCATATGTTACTAATATAGAAGATATTATTAGACATGTACAAGTAACTAGATGTGTACCTGTAACACCTAATTTTCTTCCTAAAAATCCTGCTGCAATTGAACCTAACAGAGGAAAAATTAAAATGGATAGATACATTATGAAGATGTTATTAAAATATTTCCTCTTAAACGATAATAGGCTACAAGGATACTAAGACCTACTACAGATTCAGCTCCTGCAATTGATATTATATAAACACTAAATGTTTGTCCTACATTATCATCAAAACTAAATGAGCTAATCAATATTAATAGAGTTATAGCAAGAAGCATAATTTCTATAGAAATACTTAAAATATTAAAAACAAATCTTAAATAATAAATTATTATTAACTAGATTAATTTTCTTGACAAAATTTTTATTATTATTAATTATAGTAAAAACTTTATTTATTAAAGATTAAAAAAAATTTAATTGCGGCCTACCATATTTATATCTCTTATACAAATAAAAAAACTCTTCTCCTTACTCATTACTGCGCTAGCCGTAGGATTATTTAGAGCCTTTAAATTACAAGAAACAAATGACAAGAATATGGTATAAAGGATAAGGGATTTTTAATACTAATTAGCACTTTATCTTACGTGCCCTATAAATGTAAAATATAAAATTGTGTTAAGGTTTTTAATTTATTTTTGGATTATGTTATTACTTAATAAAAAGTATCTAACGTGTAATCTCTAAGGATAATTATATCCAGCAAATTAACTAATTTATTACTATTTTTATTTAAAAAGGCGTTAGATCAAACATAGATATTACAAGCGCTACTGCTTCGCACTCCCTCACCTTAAGGGGAGGGAGGCTTGCTGTTTTATTTTAATGTGTGAGGTATCTGCGTAGCGCTATTTTTGCTGCTGCTATGCAAATTCTAAATTTTATATATAATTTTTATTAGTTGTTTTCGCTTATAGTTAGATGCAAATAACTATAAATAGTTAAATGGACCATTTGATCATTAGGATAATATTTTTTCTGTTAATAATAAAACCTAAAATACCTATTAAAAAAAGGAGTAAAGATAAATTCATTTTTTTTTTTTGCTTTATTCCATTGGGTAACTATTTATAAGTGTTTTTTAATTCTTAATTTTAAAATTGTAGATTAATACATAGTATATTATATAATTAATAATGTAACTATGCCAATTATTTCATTAAAAAAGATAAATTAGGGATATTTAACTATTATAACTAATATAAAATTAAAATTCCTAAATTATTACTATTTACTTTTTAATAACTGTTATTACAGAGTAGATCCTCCTCAATAATATACAACACAGAATAATAAAAGTCATACAACATCTACAAAATGTCAATATAAAATAGCTGATTCATGTCCTAGATGATGAGTTGTTGTTACTTGGTAATTTACAATTCGTAAATATTGAACAAGAATAAATAATGTCCCAACAAGAACATGTGCGCCATGCAGACCGGTCGTTGCATAGAATACTGAACCATAAACTGAATCGGCAAAAGAAAAACCGGACTCAGTATATTCAATATATTGTAAATAAGTAAATACAATAGCTAAAATAATTGTGAAAAAAGTACCTGTTATTACTCCTTTTCTGTTATTTAAAATAAGAGCATGGTGTCCTCAGGTAATATAGGCCAAATATATTTAACACTCTTTTTCTTAATTCCATTTTTCTGATTAGTGTTTTTGGATATGAAAAAAAAATTTTTGAAATATATTTCGACTGTGCATTAAGCTTTTAAAATTATAAATTAAAAACCCACCAAAGAACCAGTCTGTAGCAGTTATTTATAAACTGACGATCTTGATACTAATAATATTTTTTAAGCTAAAAAAATTGTACTATTAATCGTTTTCTGAGGTGTTGCCTTTACTTTTTAAAATAAATGAGTTTAATATTTATAAACTTTATAAATTTTATAATTTATTTAAGTAAAGACTATAGATTTAGATATCATTTTAATTTTCATCTCTTTATTTTTAAACTCATAATTAATTTTAAATTGTCAGTTCATGTTATTAAATAAAAAAAGTCATTTGTTATGTACTTTAAAGGGAGGGAGGGAGCGCTACGCAGAAAGATAAATAATAATTATTTGTAAAAATTTTAGTTATACCAAGTTTATAATAAATTTAAGGTAACACAAAAGGTTATATTAAGATAATTAAAAATTTTTTGGAGCGCGAAACTCTATGAAGCGTAGCCTCCGGAGGAGCAGTAAAATTCTACACTCAATTAAATTCCTTACCTTAAGGGGTTAAGGGGAAGTAATAATTTAATATTTAATTATATAAAGAAAGAAGATTGATATTATCAATTTAATGACCTTTTGCACTTTACTTTTAAAGTAAAAAAAAATTTATCTTTTATTTAAATAAATTTAATACTTCTTCATAAGTGTATATCTTATTCCATCGGAGTGTAGCTATTCTAATTACTATATTTTTAATAAAAACATCTATCACAAACTTTTTTTTTTAATAGCACTACGCAGACCTTGTGCTATAAAATATTATTTTATCTTACTTCACAGATGGAAAATTTTTAATACCTTTGGATAAATAAAAAGATTAATAAATTCAATCTAAACACTTCGTTAAAAAATAATATTTATTAAATATAATTATACCTCTCTGCGGAGCTGCGGTGCCCTTGCTTTAATAAAGTGGAGGGTAATGCACTGTAACTTATATAGGAAAATAACATCCTAAATTTAAAATTAAAGAATGAATAAATAAAGTATATTATATGTTAATTAATCCTTAATAAAATCTTATATTAGTACCATTATGACCTGGATCTTTAGCAGGCTGCATAACTATCACTGAATAAACTACAAATAAGCATAAAAATAATATTAAAATTATAAGTACGATTTATAGCAGTGCGGAGCACTACTGTTATTGTATTTTAGGCTAAGATTTGATTTTAGTTTACTAAATGTAAGATTAGGTATTAAATTTGATATAATAGTAAGATTTATTTATAATCAATCTATTCTATATGGCTTTCACCACTTGATAATAATAATAAAGTATTGATAAAAGGTATTGCAAATGCATCTAAAGGTGTTATACCTGTTGGAGGTCAGCAAGCACCTATTTCTAATGCAGGTGATAAACTGGAATGAGCATAAGCTCAGAATACACTTAAGAATACCATAATTTCACTAACTACGAATAAAATAAAACCTTGTAATATACCTTCTTTAACTTTTTTTGTATGGTTACCTAAGAAAGTAGCTTCAATAATGACGTCTTTCCACCAAAATCCCATTCCCAAGATTATTAAAAGGAAACTAGCTCGTAATAAGATAAAACCTGTAGAATAACCGTGCATGTATTGTACAGCCGATATTGCTAATGAAAATAATGAAAAGCTTAGAAATATAGGTCATATAGATCTCTCTACTAAATGAGAAGGGAAAAATTGAAATCTTAATCTAATTGAATTAAGAAGTTGTTTTGATGTAATTTTGTTCATAATGTATAAAAGGTTGTATATAATTAAACTGAATCTAGTCCAATCTTTGTTGACACCAACTCTCTCGCTACGCTGCTTCCCACTCCCTAAAGAAGTGTTTCCACAAGGTAGGACTTTACTACTTTAAATATTTATTATTGCTATATTAAATAAAAATTTAGTAGAGTCTTATTGAATAAAAAGGGTAATACCTGAATCGATCAATGGATAACTCATTTCTAAAATAATCATTTTTAGTTAATTGATACTGAAATTAAAATTAAAAAAAAACTAAATCTATTAAGTTTAAAATGTGCTGGTATTATTTATAATAATTCATTATATAAAATCTTAATTATAAAGATCTTACTGTTGGTTGCATAATAATAGAATGTGTTATATCCTACTCTTTTAGAGTGCGTAGTGCTTTCAAAAATAAATTCGGTAAGTTTAATTAATTAATAATAATTTTATTATACTCATTTAGCTCTACGCTGCGAAGTAGCCGCCGATTAATAAAAAAAAAAAAGTGCATACAAAATTTATAAGATATAAATAATTTCCTACAAAGAAAGAAATAACAATGTTTTAAATTATTTGTATTATTTTTTTAAGCTTCTAATCGAGTCCTACAGCAAATTATGCAAAGCACTTCTGCGTAGCAACTAACTCTTTTTTTTAAGGGCGGGGAAGGACATACTTGCTTTATTAATTAACAATTTAAAACTGTTTTTGTTTAAATGTTTATTTAACGAGCCCTTCCAGATTCGAACTGGGACAACCCTAATTGACAATTAGGTACTCTACCTATTAAGCTAAGGGCCCTGAAAAAATACTCTAATCTAATAGGAATTTAATTTTACCTTAAAAAATATTATTTTAATATTAAAAAAAACTTTTGCTATATTAGACTATAAATTCTGTAAATTTACTCAAAGTTATTCAAATCTGACCTTTTACTAATTCTAAACTAATAAAAAAGAAATAATAGAATAAAAACATAAGCAAACTAGGACAAATTTTATAAAAATAATTAAATTAAGGAAATTGCTCCGCTTCGTAAACAAAAAGAAAGCTAAGATTTAAACTAAACAATTTAAAACAATATATAAATAAAAAGTGCTAATAAGACAAACTAAAAAATAATTTTCAAGAGCGAGGTGACTTGAACACCTATAAAGAATTTTGGAGATTCCGATATTAACCAATTATACGACACTCTTTTGAAACCATTTGTTTGTGCTATATTCTACTTTTAACTGATTTCTAATAAAAGAAATAAATACTTTAAACTAATTAAACCAAACATAGTAAAGAAGCTAATTAAGTTTTAATAATTGTTAAAAATAGTTTTTGCAGCTGCTTCTCAGCAAACAAATAATTAGATATTAAATAATTGTAATTTCACAGAAATAAGTGTCTCTAATTTTTTCTAGCCCCAACCCTTTTTTTTTCGTAAAGCGTAGCTTCGTAGAGCGGAGCAATTTAATTAATGGGGAGGATTTGGAGTAGAGCTTCGCGCAACTATTCCTTTTCTATAAAACCAACTTTATTTTACATGGTAGTACCAATATAAAGTTTAAATACAGATATTTATTTAGCCTTATATTTACTAGCTATGTTTATTTTATACACCAAGGTTAGATGTATGAATACTACAAATAATATTATATCGAAATATAAAAAAATTCATTAAAAAACTTAATTTAAAATAGAAAATTAATAAGTATAGAAGATTTTATCTTTAGATTTTTACAAGATCTGCTACGCATTATTTATTACGCACTCTACCTTAAGGGTTACGATCTCCTCCCTCTTCCTGTACTTTAATGAGGCTAACGCAGAAGAGGCTATGCAGCAAGGGGTTATGTTCATGTTAATAATATAAAATAATTGAGTTACTCCTACTGCGTAGCAGAAGTGTATCTAATATTACATTAGGTAATATACCTAAAACAAATGTAGGTATTAATAAAGAGATTAAAGTTACAAATTTAAATTTTACTTTGTATAGCATACTGTCTACAAAATAAGGTTTTACAAATTTTTTTAAGTAAAATATCCATAGGTTTTGCGTTTATATATAGAATATAACTACCTGGCTTTATTGTTAACTGCGCTAGCCCTACCTGGCCTTCGGCCAGGTAGAGAGGGGAGGAGTGCAATTTAAATCAAACTTAATTATTAATACATTTATTAAACTAACAACATCTAGAATGGAAAAATTATCTGTACAAATTACTAGTCCATTTTTAGCTTTGTATATGTCTCCTATATTTAAAGGAATTATTTTTTTAACCCGTTCTGCTAAAAGGAACATGAGGAATGTAAAATAATTTCTGTATTTCAGTAAAACAAGGTAATTCTCGAGTTATGAAATTTCATCAAGCAGTAATTTTATTTCTTCTTTCACCCTTTGTTATTATTGGGAGTTTAGAGGAGTAATAAGAAAATATGTTAAACACAAAGATAAAATATTAAAAATTAACTAGCGATTGTACAAAACCTAAAGAGGCGTTTCGATTTAAATGAAGTAAATCAGTATTACTTAAAACAGTTTTATCTTCGGATAATTGTAATATTATTGCTACTTAATATTTATAATTAGGCAATGTATTCTTGGATCTTATAATGCGAGTATAAAGTGGCACACCTATAGTTAAACTAAGATTAGAATCTTAAACAACTGAGTCTTTACATTATTGTTTTAGGTTACTTAGTTAATGGTTTTAGTTTGATTAAAGGTATTATTTAAAATAAATTCTCCCTTATTTTTGAAGTAACCGTCTAACGCAGGGGGGGTTATATTGATGTTAAATATTATATAATAATTGAGTTACTGCTACATGTAATGTATCTAATATTATATTAGGGAATATTCCTAATAACACAGTAGGTATTAATAAAGAAATTAATATTGCAAATTCTCTTCGTGATACATCTTTCATTGGTTTTAAGTGAGGTGAATAACTACCATAAGATATTCTATTATATAAGAATATAGAGTAACAGGCACTTAATACTATACCTGTACCTCCTAATACAGCGATTCAAGGATTTACTGTTCAAATACCAATTAAAGCTAATTGTTCACCTAAGAAATTTAAAGTTAATGGTATAGCTGTATTAGCTATAGTAAATATAAAGAATAATATAGTAAATACTGGCATATAGAATACTAGACCTCTAATGTATTTTATTAATCGAGTTCCAGTTCTGTCATAAATTATACCACCTACACAAGTAAATAATGCTGGACTCACAAATCCATGAGCAATTGCTAATAAAATGGCACCTTCAATACCTATTATAGTATTAGAAAAGATACCCAATACTACCACTGACATGTGACCTATTGAAGAGTAAGCAATTAATGTCTTAGTATCTTGTTGAATTATTGTAGCTAAACTAGCATAAATAATTGAAATAACTGCAATAGTTTGTACCATTGGACTAAAATAATTAGTAGCATCTGGTAAAAAAGTAAGTAAAATTCTTAACATACCATAAGTAGCTAATTTAAGTATTGTACCTGCTAATAAAATTGAACCAGCAAGTGGCGAATCAGAATGTGCCAATGGGAGTCATCTGCTTAGAGGTCATAAAGGAGTTTTAACAAAAAAAGCTATAAAAAAACCTAATCATAATAATTTTTGAGTATCCAAATTAATGTCTAATAAAGAAACTAATAAAAAATCAGTTGATCCTACTATGCTTTGAATACTTAAAATTGAAAGTAACATTGGTAGACTACCTAGTAAAGTATATAAAAATAATAACATTGCAGATCTAGCTTTATTTTTACCAGATCCAAAAACTATTATTAATATAAATAATATAGGTAATACACTTTCAAAAAAAATGTAAAATAATAATAAATCTAGTGCTACAAAAGTAGCTATTTGTAATGTTTCTAATAATAAAATAGCTATTAAAAAAAATTTTAAATTTTTAGTTATATTTGTATAATTAGATAATAAAGCTATTGGAGTTAAAAAAGTTGTTAATAATACAAAATATAATGAAATTGAATCAACACCTAAATTAAAATCAAAAAAACTTAATTTATTAAATTCATATACAAATTGATATTGAGTTGAACTAGAATCAAAATTTATTCACAAAAATATAGATATTATTAAATTAATTAAAGAAGTTGTAATAGCTATTTGTTTCATCTTTTTATTAGAGGGTGCGTCCGTATGGACTGTTGAATTTTCGTTCATTGGTATTAAAATTAAAGAACCTATAATTGGTACTAGTAGAAGAGATGTAATCATGGCTTGTATTTATTAATTGTCTTTATTTCTTAAATTATATTTTACCTTTATTTTATTCAATATATCCTTATTGTATTTCTATGCGTGCATAGCCTGTCCTCCCTTAATGGATCTGCTCTACGAAGCGTAGCGCAAAAACACTTTTTTTTTTTAAGTTTATTTTTAGTTTACTTAGTTTAGGTTAATTATATTAATTAGCTCTTTATTTTATTACTGTGTACTAACTATACTGATAATAACATTACTTAAATACTGATTCCTTTTTTTTATTGCATACGGAGACTCCGGAACCTGCGGAGAGCGGAGTCGTTAAGTTTACAAAAAATAAGTAGAGTAAATAAATTTGAAATTAAATTACATAGCGAGAAGCAGCGGAGCTAAAAAAAAACAACTTTTACTGCGGCTAGCGCTACGCAGCAGCGCTACGCACTAGTTGATATTAATAGGGAATTTTATATAACTATAATTATTATAGTATAATAAGATGGAAAGATTAATTTTGTAAATTAAATAGTGGCTAGCTTAATTATAAGACTAAATCTTATAATAGCCTTTTTATATTTTTTTATTTATATTCTGCGTTTGTGCGTTTGTGCATTTGTGCGTTAGTGCGTTTGTTAGTTTGTGAGTTTGTGCATAGCGACTGAGAATAAAAATTTATAAATATCATGATTCTGATGTTTTGTAAATTAATAGTAAATTACGTAGAAAATATAAATTAAATAATGAAATAAAAATGAATAATGAATAATGAATAAGTAAGTTTAGTTAAAATTTAATATAAAAAAAAAAGTAGATTAAATGTAATTTATTTTTTTAAGCCATTTTTAGGGTCATTTCTTTAATTATACTTCTTTTTTAAATTTACCAGATATGAATATAGGGGCAATCATAGCTAATAATAATATCATACTACAACTTATAAGTAAGGGTGCTCCATAAGTATACAATCCTTCTCCAATACTTTCAATTTGTAAGAAAGAAGTAAATGAAGTATCAGCTGTATTAGGATTAAATGTATTTAAAACATTGTTTATCTTCACTGTAGTATTAGAATTTAATAATATTTTATTAGTTTGATGTAAAAATAAAGTAGGTAAACCAGAAACATCATTAATTGCAAAAGGTAAAATTCATTTCATTTCATAAATAAATAATCCTGTTATTGCAATAACAAATGACATATTGGCATTAATTTGTGCTTGAGTATTCACAATATCAGATAATTTAATATTAAACATCATGATTACAAAAAGGAATAAAACAGTAATAGCACCAACATATAAAATGATATAAGATATTCCTATAAATCCCACACCCAATAATATTAAAAATCCTGCTGCATTACAAAAAACAGCAATTAAAAATATTACTGCTATAACTGGATTTACAGATAAAATAACTAACATACTTGAAAAAATAGTTCCTCAAGCTAGTAAATCAATAAATAAATGTTTCATAATAAATTTGTTTAATGTATAATAGCCTACATAAACTTGCTCTATTTCTACTAAACTCTTTCCACCTAAACTAAATACTTATCTTAGAATAATAAATAAAATTTAAAGTTTAATAGTAGTAACGACGAAAGGCAGTAACCAATTGATTAAAAAAATATTTATATCAATTAGAGGTTTAACCAAGAAGAAATGAATTCTTTATTTGATAATTTAAATTAATTTCATTCACTTTGAATAATTAAAATGTGTTGTTAATTCAGATTATTTTTTATAAAGGAATGCTGTTTATCACTCCCTTTCTCTAAATGATCTTAGCGTCTGCTTATCGCGTAGCTTTAGCGCGGAGCCTACGGAACGCGGACAAAAAGTACCATTAATGGGAGCGGCTAAGGCAGGGAGGGCTAATAGACTTTAAATTTTTTAAAGTTTACCTTTGTAAAGTAAAGTATATTAGTACTGATTTTTTTAGAGTGGCATCGAAATAGAAGGGGGCTTCAATTATTTGTTACTTAATTTAGTTATATACATTCTTATTACTTGTTGAAATGTAAATAATGGTAAAATATATTTAGAAAATATGTAAATTAATGCTAATAACGTTAAGAAAGAAAAAGATAACTGATTTAAAAAATAAAATGGTATTAGTTGAGGCATAATGTCAGACAATTTATAGGTTTAAGGCTCTTATAAAAATAATTTTTATTCAAGAACTATCTCTGCGACCTCCCTTTTTCCTTAGTCCTTTAACGGGGCGCTAAAGCTACGCGCTACGATCCTTTTGGGAAGTGGAGAATAAGCAATAAACTTTTAAGATTTAAATAAATAATAAGGTTTATAATGAGATATTGAGGGTATCTTTATAGTAAAGAAATTGTAAAAAAAAATTGCTGATTAAAATAATTATAAAAAAAAAAATGTTATAATTTAATATAGTGTATAGAATTGAAAAATGTTTAAATAAATTATTTGTTCAGTATTCTTATAAAAAAAAAGTAATATTATCCTAAAATTTTTAATTTTACTATCTTTAATTATAATGAATTTGTATTACAAAACAAAAATAAATAAACATAGTAATAGGCTTCCAAATTTGTTTTTGGGGTTTTTGTACACGTTATTCGATAGCGCTACGCGCTAAAATACACAAGATTTGGCTAACGCAGAGGGGGTTAAATCAGATAAAAAAAGATATATAAATTAAAATATTATCAATTAAGATTGAACTGGTAACATTTTAAATGCGTGGAGTGGTACTGGACTTGGTAATGATCATTCAAGAGTATTAGCTGTTTCTGTTTCATCGCTGAATTGGGAAATAGATGTAAAGAAAGAAGGTACTGCTCAAGGATTATTAGAGCAAGTAGGTTGGTTAATAAAGATATCATAAATAATATAACCAAATAATACAGTTGCTATTACAGATATTAAAGAACCAAAACTTGATACTGAGTTCCATCCACTAAAGGCATCGGGATAGTCAGGTACTCGACGTGGCATCCTTTATTTTTTTTTTACCTTCTCTTCTACTTGAGTTTTGTTTTTTTAATTAACTCTGAGGTGACTATTTCTAGTTTATAAAAATAAATAAAAGGACTATATCATTGCTGCGAAGCGTTTACGTATAGTCTCTGACTCTAATAAAAAAAAAAGTGCTTATTAATTGAAACAGTTAGATAAAATAATATTAAAACTCTTGATCTAATATTTTAACTCTGGATTTTTATAAATTTTATATTTAATTTATATTAATAGATTTAACTAATTTAAATTAAAAATAGAAATTATAGTTTATTAGAGTAATTAGATATGTTCAAAATTTTTAGCAAAAAGTAAATTTCTTATTTAAATATTTAAATTTTTTTAAGGGCATTTAATTACCGGCCAACGTTTGTAAATTTAGTTAACACTTATTCTTTAGGATTTCTACTGAATATCATACCTTTATAAGGTAAACCATTCTTTAAGTATTTACTTAAAGTTGTATGACCTATTTTAAGAGATTTAGCACATATTTTTGTACTTTCAAATAGAGGAAAAATTAATACACCTGTAACACTATCATAAACATAAACTTTTTTACATAATTTTGCTAATGTTTCTGCTGATTTCTTAACTCCTCACTGAGGATTATTTGAACCTGATTTATCTTTTTGTTGCCAATATAAAAATTCAGATGACTTAGGTCGTCCATACATAGGATTATTTTTTCCTAATTTAGAATATCTCATAATAGTTAAATTTTTAGCTGTATGTCTTTTACCAAAGAAAGGGTTATTTTTCCCAATAAGTTTAGTTCTTACTACTCCTCCTGCTACAGGATTTCTGTTTAAAGATAATTCTAAATAAGTTTTAAAACACCAATCAATATAAATTTGTTCTTTTTGTAGTAAACTTTGTCAACTTATTTGATTTTTATCTCCTAAATCTTCCATTATAAATAACATGTGATTTTCATGACCATATGTTGTTATAGAATTATAAATAGCCATATTTTTTCTTAATGTAGATAATCTAAAATAAGAAGCTATTCTGTCACCACCATAAGAAGATCCTACATAAGCTTGACCAGTTATTTTATTAAACCACATATAAATAATAGCTCTATTTCTATATTTTCTACTTGCTAAATATTTAGCATTTAATGAATTTTCATATCTCTCAATTGGAGATTTAAGAAGTAAAGGTTTTTTTATATTATCCTTTTTCTCTGATTTAGAAATAGTTTCGGAAGATTTAGTACTTATTCTTTTTACCGAAAACTGTCCTGGAATAGAAGTGAATCAAATCAATCTATTTTTGAAAGAATAATGTAATCTACTGAACCTAGACGTATAATTTTTATTCATAGTGTTCCATCTCGAATATTTCATAACTATTACAATTTGAAGAGTACCATCTTATTAGCTCTTTTATCCAATAGGTAAGTAAATAGATATATTTATTTCTAGCTCTATAAATATCTCTCTAAATATCTATATCTCTATATATATCTCTATAAATATAATTATAAAAATATAAATATAATTTACCTCTTATTGAAAATTTATCTCCACAAAAACCAACTATTTTTAATACTTATTTTTCAAGTATTAATTTTAAATATATTTTGTTGTTTAATGAAAATATCATAATTTGTATTTGTATTTGTATTTGTATTTTTTTTTAACATATTAAATGTTTATTTGTTCTAAATACTCTTTTAAATTTTTTAAATAATAGATCCTAAATTTAATTTTATTCGTACTTTTTGATAATTTTTCAAAGTTATGGTTTTATAAATAAGGGCGGCTACGCACTGCTAGGCAAAGATTGTTATTTTAAGTTCTAATATTAAAGAGTAAAAAAAAACAATTTTTAATAGTATCTGAGCTTATCTCAATTATAAATTGAAAAGGTGCAAGGTTAGTAAAATAATCCTGTCACATATAAGAAATAGGTTAAAGAGATAACTTTACTCTTAAGTTAATTAAATACCCTTTCTTCAAGAGTGATATATGTTTTAAATTAGAGGCTAATAAAAAAGTTTTATATTCTCTCTGAGGTTTGAGGTGAACAATGTTAAGAAATGTTTACTCTTTTATTTTTCTTGTCTTTTATTTAGAGATGGTGAATAGTGCTAAAGTGTAATAATATGTAATGAAAAGTGTTAATTAATAAAACAAATAGACTATATCTTGTCTTTGAAAAAAAAGACTATCACGTATTAGTCGTTAAGGCATTATAAGCCTTCTGGTTAACCATTGTATTGTAGATTAAAATATTATAGATTAAATATTTAAAGATTACAAGGGCTGCCTTCAGAGCCTGCGGCTAAGGCCGCTGCTACGCAGAGTATTATATAAATTTTACTAATTTTTAGTAAATTATTTCATTATATAAATATAAAGGTTATTCCAGAAAATAGTGATATTTATTCTAGGCCTGGCCTGGCCTTAAATTGACCAGGTAAATGAGATTTTTTTCTAAATAGTCTTCCCATTTAGATTTAATATGACCTAGGAAATGTTGAGGGAAGAATGTTAAATTACTAATTCTACAAAAATTATAACATTATAAAAAAAATAGAATGTTAAATTTTGTTAAAGATTAGGACTATATCTTAGCACATTTTACTTCTTTCGTATAGTCTCTGAGGTTTTTTAAACCTGCTTGTTTTTTTTTAACAAAGAAATTTAACTCTTTAAATAGTATCTTGTTAAATATTACAAATTCAAGCAAAAAGATAGATTTTGAATTGGGGCTAATTGTACAAACAAATTTAACCTCTTGTAATTAATACTTTAATAATATTATTTCAATAATTAGTTCTATATATAAAATAAAAACATAAAAATATTAACGCTCAGTACTTGTTATAATTCACTCTATTCCTTTAATAATTACAGGTTGACCAGTATCTATATTATTTGAAATAGTTGTAAATCTAACATGAAAAAATTGTCTAGCTGCATTAATTGAAGGAAAACATTCATATTGTCCATTTGAACTGTACATATGAATTTTAGTTCCACCTATACCAAATTGTGGAGCTAATACACCTTTTTTACCTTTATTGTGATGACCTTTAGCTAAAAATTGAGCTTTAAGAGCTTTACTGGTAGCTAATTTTTGTTCTAAAGATGGTGTAGTTCCGAAACGGGGATGTAACTTTCCTTTATGTATAGCTTGTAGTTTTTTAATTGTTTCCGGTGTATGATTAAAACCTTCAGAAGAACCTGCTGTTTTTAATATATTGTAAGCAGGTTTATATAAATCTAAGTAATATTGTTCTAACCCTATACAAACTTCAACACTTGGTTCACAATATTGTAAAACTATAAATGCAAAATTGTTTAATCCATATTTACGGATAGCTCGATACAAAGGTAATTCAGATTCAGCTATTAAATTTAAATGGGCATTAAATCGAGCATATAAATTAATACTACTACCGACATATGAATCACCTGTAATTTGATTATAAAACATATATACACCAGCTTTACCTTTAATTTTAGATCTGATATTACTCTTATTTAATTTTATATCTAATATAGATAACTCGCACATTATACTTTCTAATGTATATTTTATATATAGAAATCCATTATCAAATATAATTATATTATTAAAAAAAATTACTAAATTAACCCCAATGAACAATGTTCAGAAATGTATTTTTCCTAATAATTCGCTATATGTTTTACCAATTATTTTTGGAGTCCAGAAATAAAAGGCAGCGAACAAAGCAAATACAGCTCCCATTGACAATACATAGTGGAAGTGTGCTCAAAATAATCTAAAACTTAAAATTTTAAAGTACATAGCAATATAGTAACATAGTATGCACATTATTATTTATAGATTATTGGACTGTCACTTATTCCTTGTTCAATTTATAAAAGGAATTAAACATTCAGTCTCTAAGGTAAATAAATACCTGCTGGTTTTTAATATTACTTACTTTTTTTAATATATATTTATATATTTTTAAATCAGTATATTTTTTATTTTTTCCAGCATATAGTTTCCTTTTATCAGTATAATTTCTTATAAAGAGTCGCAGCTTTTTAACCTATATTCATTAATACGACCTTTAATAAAAATGTTTTTACTTAAAATGGATCAGATAAAGCTACTCTAGATACTTTGTATCCTTTGTATAGTGAACCATTTTTTAAACAAAATTTAAGTGTTTGAGGTGCTCCTCCTAACATTTTGATACATTTAGCTTGACTATTAAAAATTAAAGGTTCTTTATTTCCTTCTTTATAAGCAAATATTGGATAGGTGTTTTTTATTCTAGTTGCTTCTACTGGAATAAAAGGCCCTACTTTAGACAATGAATTATCAGCATTTAAAATTAAAGTAGAAGATAAAAAATAAGTATTTCTTCATAATTTGTTTTCTGAAAGAATCAAATTTTTAATTTGGCTACCATTTAATCCAGATAAATTTTGAAACTGATTAATAGTTTTAAATTGAGCTAATAAAGTTTTTTTAAATGAATCATAAATATAAACAGATTTACGTAATTTAACATTAGGATTATAAGGAGCAGGTGTAGCATTTCTACGCACATTGAATATTAATAAATACTTATCTAAATATAATTGTTCTAATTCTAAAAAAGATTCAGGGCTATTTGTTTCTTGAATAGATAAACTGAATTTAGATAAACCGTATTTTAAGATTGCTTTACAAATTACAGAATTACTGTTTTTCGCCTGCGTTTGTAATTGGCTGTGTTGAAAATAATCACCCTTCCGGAGTAAACGTTTAAATAAATCAGCACTTGAACCTACATACTGACGACCTGTTAATATATGCGTTCAAAGATATACACCTGATTTACCTTTAAAGTCTTTAATATGTTTAACAGCCAAACTGGCATCATCAAAGTTAATAGATGACTTAGGTAAAACTAATTTTGGTAACATTATAAAAGGAACACCATTAAATAAAGGTTGTAAATGAAATATAGTTTTTTCACTATTGCCAACGACATAATATGTTAATTTAAGCAGTAAATAACTTTTTCTATGTTTTTTTTTTAAGTTATTTACATACAAAAATCGAACTATATCTTAATTTATTAGTATTAAAAATCTTAATAAATTCTAGGAGTATAGTCTCTGAAGTTGATAAATTTCAACCTGCTGATTATCTTTAATAATAAAATTATATAATCTTTATTTTACTATAATTTTAAATAAGTAAAAAACATAGAAAATATAATTAAAAAAAATAAGTCTCAGCATATTTCCTAATTTAAACATAACACTGAATATGTATCATGGAATGAGATATCAAGGCTAGCATTTGATAAGATAACTCCTGTTAACCCACCTATTGTAAATAGGGCGATGACCTAGCATGAATTATTTTTAAATTCTTAACAAATAAAACTAAATAATAATTTGTTTCTAAGTTATAAGAATTAATATACATAAAATTTGTTAACCCTTCTAAAAAGACGTAACAAAAAGATGAGAATCATTCGTATGGTCAATTAAAGTTTTTTTGTAAATAGATTCATTTATTAACCATTTATTTTTATATAATTTTCCTGAATTTATATAATTTCTTATAGTAGCTCTATCACTTTTCCCTTCTATTTCCTTAATATATAGAGCTGCTGAAGTTAAGGATTTTAAATCTTTAGATGAGTGTGAATTTAAAGTATTAATACAACTAATAATTCTAGCTTTATTAGGATTATCTAATTTTAATATAGGTGAATTAAGCGACGAAAAGTTTAAAGGAGTAAGAGAAAATCTATGACCATTAAATAAAGTTCCAGCAGCAATTTGCTTATATAATGTTTTATGATGCATTGTTATATTATAAGCTTTTTTAAGCCGTAATATGCTATTATAAGTATTTATTAAATTACCTACTACATCATAAACATAAACAGTAAAACCTACTCGCTTAGAAATAGCTTCCTTAAATGCTTGATTATTTTCACGATGTTTTGCTGCAAAAGCTATAGCTGCTCTATGTTCTTTGCTGGGACTAAAGTTAGGTCTTTTACCCCTCATTTTAGCTAAAGTATTATTAGTATGTTTATAACCGCAACTTGATTTAACAAATTTTAAAATATTGTATTCAGGTTTAAGAAGATCTAACCAATATTGTTCACGTTGGTCTAACATATGAATAGGGCAGTACTCTAAAATAGCTAATATAAAAGATTCTGGTTTATACTTTAAAAAAGCATTTCTAATTAGACTTGCCCCTTTAACAAATTTTAAGTAAGATGGATTAAGATATCTAATTAATCTTCCTTGTCTTCTGTTACCTAGATCTTTAGATTGACCAATATATATTTTACCATTAAGGCTATTAGATCATAAATATATACCACTTTTCCCCTTATTTTCATCTAAAATAGAATTACGTTGAGTTTTATTAGTAAATTGTTCATATATTTTAACTGCTAAATTTTTCCATTCAGCTGAATTTTCTCGAGTAGATTTACTTTTATTTTTTTGTTTTTTAGTAATGATAGGAAAAAGAGAAGCTAATAAAATATTTTGTTCAAAGCAATTAATATCAAATATTCAATATATAAATTCAAATATAAAATTTAAAAAACAGATATTAAATTCACAATAGATAAACTCTGTTAATTTTAAGAACACCTGTCCATTAGGAGCTAAAGGAAAAGATATAAAAAATAGAAAGGCGATAGAATAAAACAAATAAGAAAACAAAAATAAATAAGCTAAATTAACCTTTTATTAAAAATTCAAAAAAAGAATTCAATAGTACTTTCATACTATTAGGGAAGCAATCTTATCGCCAGATAGGTATACCAAATTAATTGGATTAATACTGCGACTTGTGCATAGAATCTCTGAAAATTTTAAATTCTTTGCTGATTAACCATACCAATGTTTTTATATTTGTAACGATTCCATAAGGGATTCTTAAAGGAAGATAACGATTAGCAAAATAAAGTAACAGTGGAGTAATTATACTTATCATCTATATTTTTTCAATTTTCTATGGTAGGTGGGAACCTAATTAAAGTAAACGGAGCTAAATCCTTTACTATAGATATTGTCTTATTACTGAATGTTATAAGAAACTATAACCTCCTGCGAAGCAGCGAAGCAGCGAAGCGCTTTATAAAAAAAGTATATTGACAGCAAAGAATGAAGGATGTTTACCGGTGAACACGCAAACGCTACACATAAAATTGATTTAGATGCTTTAGGAAATTTCAGCATATAGCACAATTTACAACTATTTAAATTAAATAGCGGGACTCTTAGCACAATTTAGAATCCGATCGTAAAGATTAATGGTGTAGTAAATCTCAAACTTCCTCCGTATAGAGTTGCAATTCATGAAAATATTTTAATTCCTGTTGGAACCGCAATGATCATCGTGGCAGCTGTAAAATAAGCTCTTGTATCTACCAATTATTAAAAACTAACTATTTTTTTTATAGTAATTTTTAATTTGGACTTTATCTTTTTCTAAATAAGTTAGATTTTTTCTTAAAGTCTCTGAGTATTATTAAACGTGTAAATAAAACGTTCTTTAAATTCTGCGAGTTAATATAAATAACAATATTTTTACAATAAATTTTAAAATTTTAATTTAAATTTGTTATTAAAAAGTAACAAGATGTAATTACTATTTATTAATTATTCTCGCAAATAGATAAATAATTTTAAACTTTATTATTAAAGTTTACGACGCAGATAAAATAATGAATATTAAAGCCCGAATTTATATAGCATAGAAGGATGAATGTGATTTTATAATAAAGTTCTAAGTCGATTCATACTAGAAACTGTAACAGAATCTCTTAACTTAAATTTTTCATGGGCCGGGCCTTGTCCATCTTAAGGGAGAGAGTGTGTAACGCTTCGCAGAATAATATTAAATATAGATTGAAAAAAATCATATTTAGCAAAAAATAAAAATCATCGCTACTATACATTTAAAAAGGGTACAGATTAATATTAATTAATAAAGCATCAAGACCCACGGAAAACATATGGTGCAAAATAAACACCCGGAAAAAAGTGTAAATTGGACTTTTTCTTCATCTTTGGTTTTTTAAAAACTTATAAAAACAAATCTATAAATAGACCTTTACTTAATATTTAGGTATTTAGCTTAAATACTTTAAGCTTGTAAGAAGGTGAATATAAAGAAACATTAAAAAAAGTTAATATAAAAAGTGCAGCGCTACGCACTACGCACTACGCACTACGCAAAATTAATTATGAATTGATATCTGATTTATCATTTATTAATTTAGCCAATATTCTAATTTTAGCTAAACCGTTTGTATTTAAATGTTTCTTAGATAATATTAATGAATGAATTTCAGATCATTTAGTAAATGCTTGCTGTTTTATAGTCTTAAGAGGAAATGAATCAAAGTAAGAAAAAATTGGACCTAATTTAGAATATCCATCCGCAGTATATCGAAAAGTAGTTAAATTACCGCTTCTTTTGGATACATAACCAGTATCTAGTAAACCTCGAATAAAACATAGAGCTAATTTATCATTTTGATCCAAGATAAATCTAATTCTAGTTTTAAATCCTAATTTATATCTTGGTTCAGAATAAATACTAACATTAAAACAACCCTCCGCATCTGTAAAACCAGATAATCAAGCATCAAAAAGTGAAATAGTCAATTTATTACTATTAAATACAATAGAATAAGATTTAGAATTTAATATTTTAATTCATTCACTTAATTGATTTATTCTATGAGATAAAAAAATATTACCATTAAAAAGCAGAGCTAGTTTAAATAATGACGAATTATCTAATACTTTATATCGATAGGTATTAGCTTTAATATCAAAAGTCACATTACCAAAACCTAAAATATCTTTAATATGATATAGTATTTTAGATTCATTTTGTGTAAGAATAAAACTTATACGTCCATCTTTGTCTTTTAATAAAGCACCGTCACCCTCTGAAAATCCTATAAACCATTGTAATCATTTAGGGTCTATATAAAAATGTTGTTTGTAAAAAGCATTAAAATTGAAAGATGCTCCACGTAAAGTCTCTGAAGCTGTTAAAATTTCTCTACAATTAAATATTCATAATAAATATTTAAGATAATAATAGAAAATAGAAATAACAATATTGCTTGCTGTTTTTTTTATAAATTTAAAGCCAAACATAAATATTTTATATTCTTGTATCTGTACTAATAATGTATAGCTAACAAGAATAAAATTGTCACAGTTATTATAAATTATTATACACAATTAGTTTTTGTTAAGCATATAGTGGAGTTTAATTACCTTTTTATCGCTAAAAAGGAGAGCCACCGTATTAAATATAGATGCTCCATACTAAGAAACCTAGTATTCCAATTGAGAACATTGCATAGACCATACCTAGGTAACCGAAAATTGATTTTCCTGAGAATGTTGACACTATGTGACTAACGATTCCGAATCCCGGTATTATTAAAATATACACTTCAGGATGACCGAAAAATCAAAATAGATGCTGATAAAGTACAGGATCTCCACCTCCTGCTGGGTCATAAAAACTTGTTGAAAAATTTCTATCTGTAATTAACATTGAGATTGCCAATTGTCTTGGCTCACTAATAAAATGCTTCGTGCTATGCAGCGTAGAAAACTTTTATATTGTAAAAAAAATCAATTTATGAGTAAATAAATTACAATTCTCGCTCTGCGTTAGCCGGAGGCGCGCTTGTATTATTTTAATATAAAGGAAGTTATAAAAAAAAAAAATAAAGAATTTAAAGACTCTCTGCGTAGCAGCGTAGCCGTAGCCCTGCGGTGCGGAGCCAAGCCCTTTATGGGAAGGTAGTGAGCACTCTAATATTCACATATTAGATGGGACTATGTCTTATTAATCTAACTTGTAAAAATTTTGCCATTTATCTTAAATAAAAAAAATAGTTCTACTATCGTTCATATTAGCCTACATAATTAAAATATTACAAGCGTATTTTACCACCCATTTGGGGAGGGCGCTACGCTGCTTCGCAGTGGAGGCGAGGACCGATAGATTAATCCTGGCGTATAGTCTCTGAGGATTCCTAAATAATATACTTCTAATAGGTTTCCTGCTTATTTTGTTGATATAAATAAATTAGATATTAACATTTCCAAGCAAATAGCCAGGTTTAAAGCCGGCACAAATAGTAATATACCGGCTAGTACAGGTAATGATAACAATAAAAGTATTGCAGTCACATAGATAGATCACACAAATAACGGTAATTTATGCATTCCCATACCATTTGTTCTCATGTTATTAACAGTTACTATGAAATTAATTGCCTATTCAAAGAAAAAAAACTATAAAGGATGATTTCGTTTACCTTTTTGTAATTTGTATGCAGAAAAAGAAATAATATAAGGATTTACTAAATTACGCAACTTATCCATTGAATTAGCTTTAATATAAATACGTGGTAATCCTCTACTATAATGAATACTACAATCTAAATCATAACGTATTTTAAGAATATTAATAAGGCGAACAACATCTTTCAATGTATAACCATCAGTGCAAATAGTTAATCCGTACTGATTTGAAACACCATCTGACATTATTCAAAAAGCTAAAGCTGCGGGAGATAATTAAAAAAATAATTCTTCTTTAATTACTTTCTTACCATCTAGAATAAACAATGTATATAATAAATTAATTATAGGATATGCTCGAGTTTCAAGAATTAATTGGCCATAAGTTTTCCCTGTTGATTTTAAATGTGCTCTATCAAATCTAGGTATTGAACTACAAAATTGTGATAATTCAGTAAAAACTGCTCACATAAAAGGAAAATTAATTATAGACTTTTAAAGGCTATTCGTACATTATTATTTTTATTACCCAATTTTAGATAAGCATCTCCTAATAGTATTCCCACTAAAACTTCTAAACTTCTAGAATTTAAATAAGTTAAATCTCTAATAAATTTAGTTATTCTAGGAATTCCTAAAGTACTGTCTAATTTAGAATTAAAGAGTACTATAGCAGTACAATTAGTATAAGGGTAAATTTATTTACTTTATTCCATTTATTAATTATATGGATAGCAGGAATTAAGTAATTCATGTTTGTAAAGATATATTTTTCTGTCTTTAATAGGACTTTTTCTTGTAAATTAATTATTTACTGCTTCGTAAAGTCTCTGAAAAATTTAAAAAATTTTTGCTTATATAACTCAATTATTTAGATTTATATTATATTAATGTACTTGTTACGATTAAATAACAAAAATATACATCACAATAATATCTAAATACACAATATTATTATAAGCATTAAGAAGCATTCAATGTTCTTTATTAAAAAAGAAGTAAGGGCACAATTATATACCAAGTAAAGATGATACCCCGGCAAGATGAAGACTGAAGATTGCTAAATCAACAGCACCACCAGAATGTGATTGTATACTTGATAAAGGAGGATAAACTGTTCATCCTGTTCCAGCACCATTTTCCACTAATGAACTTAGAAGCAATAAAATAAGTGAAGGTGGTAATAATCAGAAGGAGATATTGTTTAATCTGGGAAATGCCATATCAATTGCTCCTACTTGTACAGGTAAAAGATAATTACCAAAACCACCTACTAGTCCAGGCATTCGATTCACTCCAAATTTTTCAATTTTGAATCGGACTATCTTTTTTAATCTTAAGAAATTATCAGATATCTACATATAGTCTCTGAAAAAACTTTATTTTGTTTAATAAATAAAATGTATTTCTTGCTGATTTTCCATTTCATATAATAATACAAGGTTAACTTATTTTTATAATCATAATCCGAAGTTTTCAAATTTTAAAATAAATAAAAATTTATTCGGTTCTTTAGGATCTTCCAGCAAAAAGTAGAATTTAATTAAATTATTTCTAATTTAACAGGCTATGCCAAATGATACTATGCGGAGCATAGTAAAATTATAACCAATATATCAGTTAATTTTAAATTATTCATTATCTTTATTAGGAGCCTCCCTTCCTCCCATTAAGAGAGAGAGAGCTAATAAATTTTCATTCATTTCTATATAAAGAATTAAAAGGTTTATTTCCGTTAATATAATCTCGTATTGTACTTCTATCTCCGTCAACAGCTTTGGCAAATTCATTAATACTATTATATTCACCAGCTAAAGGAGAAGAGGGATTTTTTATATTAATTGCTATAAAAGATTTTTTAGAAGATTGCGAAACAATTCTATGTTTTATTTTTAGAGTGTCTATTAAACTTCTAAGTTCCTCTAATGGCATTAATGAATCAAGATTAGAGTGCATTTCAGGTAAATTTTCTAAGGTTAATAAAAATCTACCTAAATAAAGTGTTCCATTAATTAAACAATCATTTAATGTTCGATGATCAATATGCATTTTTAATTGTGCAAATGTTTTAGATTCAAATATATGCAGTAGAGTAGCTGTAGTAAAATCATAAACAAAAAATGACTTACCTCTTTCTTTACGTAAACGATTAATAGCTTTTTCAGACATAGGATAGCTTTTTCCTGATCCTGATGCTATATTATCTGTATTTAAATTTAAAGGGTGATTAAAGTATTTATCTAAGAAATATTGTTCCATTAATATCACTTCTTCAATAGAAGATGAAGGAGCCATAATACATAAAGTTAAAACTACTCCCTCAAATCCATGTTTAAAGAAATGTACTAATACTTGTCGTGTTCCATGTTTTAAAATAGAATTATAAAAATATGAAGTGACACGTACAAACAAATTAATACTACTTCCAACATAGGTATGTCCTAATGGAGTTTCAAAAATATAAATACCTTTACCCTTTGTTGCAACTTGTGCTATTAAACCCTGCTAATCGGTGTTTATGTGGATTTTTTATTGTAAATTTTTTATAGGGAAACGGAGCCTTATTAGAGTTAGGGTTAGAGTTATTATTTGAACCATTTGAAGATTGAGTAGGCTTTACACCTTTACGAGCATTCCATTTATTAGAATCCAATGAAAGTTTTGATAAATTAAAAAATTGATATATATAATTATTATCTTGGATTTTACAAACCATAAAAAAGATCATAATAAATGCATGGGCACTAATAATTACGTTGAAAGTTTGGTGATCTCCAGCCAAAAATTGTACACCTGGAGCTGATAATTCTAATCTAATTAATACTGAAAAAGCAGTCCCAATCATCAATATAATTTCTTATTTAAATTTAAAAATCTTAAGAAAATTTTTTGGAATTTATTTTATACTTAATATTTAATAGTTCAAATCCTTTATTTGTAAGTTTTCTCTCCATACTCTTAAGGGAGCGAAGCCATAAGCGGGACTATTATATTTTTTTTTTTGTTAATAAACCTTCTTTTTTTACTTAGAAAGTGATTAAAAAATAATAAATTTACAAGTATTCTTGCGTAAAATCTCTGAGTATATTTAACACGGCTGATTTTATTAGTCTCCAATACGTAAATGTATAGGATTAAAAAATAAAAATTTTAACTTATTATCCACTGCTGCTGCGTAGCCGGAGCCGGAGCGCGTAGCCGGAGCGCCCACCCTATTAAGTGACTAAGGGAAAGAACTGTTTCAATTTTAAGTATATTATTTTTATGTAATAATTTCAGCTTTAAGCAAGATTTAAAGCAGGCATGATTTGATTACTTTACCTGCAAATATTGAGAACATTAGATAGAGTGTTCCTATTTCTTTGGCATTAGTGGAGTATAGCCAATTCATTAGGAACAGGTTTTTATCAAATATACACTAGTCAGCTCTCTTATCTAATAAATCTTATCTAATTATAAAGATTTTAAGGTTAAAAAAAAATTAGTATATATATTGTTTATTTTTAATAAAATTTATACAATTAATAAAATTAATAAGTATTAAAATTGTACAATAATCTATATCTTAATATGATTTTAAGTTTAGAAAAGGTAAAATTGTATAATTTTTTTTTTTTTACTTTTTTACTATTATACACACTGTAAATTTTGTGCGTAACGGTTTTAAAAATGAATAGTGTTTTATTTTTGCTTAAGATGTCTTAAAAAATTTTTAACATTAAAATCAATAAAAATAAATAAGTCAATTAGAAATTTGTCTCCATATATAACTAAAATTAGATATACTAGAAATACTAGAAATACTTTTAAATATTATAAAGGTTTACACTATTATCAATCTACCAATCTGATTAAAGATAAAGTAGCAATGTATTTTTGTTACCTTTCTCTTTCTTTTTAATACTTTACTTTTTTTTCCACTTATTAATTTAGTATATTTTACTTAAACTCTTTATAAGCAATTTTTTATTAGTTAGGAATTATACTAGGTTTAGTTTCACTCCTAAATTTTTAATACTATTTATAAACTAATTAAATTTTAAGGGTTGTGTAGCAGTAGTGCGATTCCCCTACCCTTTTGGTAAGATGAGGCTTCACAGAAGTGTGTAAAGAAAAAAAAAATAGAATTATAATTCTTAAGTAATTGATTTTTTTATAAATATAACTAAGAGAATTTACTACTCTTTCATTAATTTATAGAAAAACTGGCGCAGATGGCGCAAAGCTAAAATAAATAATACGGAATAGAGGTGGCTCGAACACCTAAAGGTTTACACCTAACAATTAGCAATCGTTTTAACTTACCAATGTAAACTATTCCTTCCATTAATAAATTTTAATATTGTTATTTATTTTATTAAGTGCTTAATCATTTATTCTATTACTAACATAAGCAGAGTAAATTAGAAAAAAATATTTATTATTTTTAACCGGTCCTTACCAGAATCGAACTGACATAAACTACGTGAAGGGTAGCTGTACTAACCATTATACTAAAGGACCATTATTTTATAAATATTGAAACTTATATTATTTAATCAATAAGAAAATTAGAAATCTTTTATAAATCTTATTAACTAATAATAAATTTTTATAGTTTTACTTCTTTTATAAAAAAAACAAAATAGATTTAACGATCGATGAAAAAAAAATATATATAAAATAGATGTAAAAAATAGGTTTTTTAATTTGTAAGTTTAACTTATACCAAAATAGACAAAGAATATAAAATTATTTAATTAAAAAGTATAAATTTATAATTATTATTATTTATTAAAAACAATACTTTTTTTTTAATATTTTTATTAAGTGTAATAATAGTTTAAATTTCTTATTTATTTAGCGAGATGAGGAATTGAACCCCAACTAACAGATCATGAGACTGATGTGCGACCGTTACACTATTTCGCTTAATTTTTTTACCTTAATTTTATTTTAAAAACTCTTTTTTTATTAATTATCTCTTTTAAATTTAAAGATTTATATAGTATTTTATAAGTTTAACTTTTATTTAGAAAAATAAGATCACCTTTTGCTACTGCTACACACTAAAAAATATAGATAATGGTTTTAAACATTAAATTTTTTTAATTTAGCAAGTTTATTACTGTACTGCTGCTTCTATAACTTTATTATTAAAATTTTATTTTTTCTAGTATATTGATTAATTAAAAATATCTCGGCCCACTTAAGGAGGCCTTATTTCCCTTAATAGGCTAACGCGCTCCGGCTACGCAGCAGAGTGGGGTTAATCTTGATTAAATAAGAAAGTTGTAAAAAAAGTGGAACTAATTACTAATAAATTTTAAATAAACTTTAGCTAATAGCTCAAAATGTGTAAAAAAACTTATTAATAAGTAAATACTAGCTAAAGAAGCAAATATAAGAATTAACAATATTAAGATAATGTTTGTTAAATTAGCATTCCCATACAGTTGTACTAAGTATTTAACTAGTTTATTAAATCTATTTAAATGAGGATGAGAAAAAAAACTATCTAATCATAAGATAAATTTGTCAGAGTTAATTAAGTATCGACTTAACAATGAAAATGAAAGCAAAATAAGTAAACAAAAAATAATAATATTTATAACTATTAATGAAAAGAATATAACGTCAACTGTATTGTTAAAATCAAAGGATGAAGGAAATAAATTTGAAGGATCCAAAGGTGAATTAGCTACAACACCTTTTTCTAATTCAGATGAAGGAATCAGTGGTGAAGGTGTATTACTAGAAGGAGTAGCTGCTACATTATTACTTGAATTACCACTTGTCATTGATTTACTTTATTCTCGATTAATGGCTGTAGCTCCACAATGAACTAAACCACCAACAATTCCAGCTACACCAATTAAACCAACCTTCTGAATTGGTGGTAAAGCAGATCCTGTTATTGATTTACTTGCAGCAGCAGCTAGACCACCAATAGCTGCACCTAATCCAATTTGACTACCTGTTGATTGAAGACCTGAAGCTATAGCTTCAGCACCTTCTTTATCTACATTAATGTTAACAGTAGTACTAACTGTTACAGGATCAATAGAAGAACAATGGATTGTAAAATATTTAGGAAAAAAATATATCTGTAAAAATTGATAAAGTATGAAGATAGATATAAAAAAAAATAATTTTTTAATAATTATATTTATAATATTAGAATACCCATCTAGAGAAAAACCTATTGATAAATAACTTAAAACAAAAAAGTTATAAAAAATTAAGTAGTTATCTATTAGTAGAAAGTCATAAATATTAAATAACATATTCTAAATAATTATATTTTTTTTTATTTATTCTTTCTTTCTAAATATTTAAAATATAACTGTGTAAAAAAAGTTTTATTGTTCTTAGTCCATTTAAGGTTAAGATTGGTTCACATTTATTTTTTTTTTAGCTACGCTGCCTCTGCGCTACACAGCCCTATTATTTATTTTTAGTAAAACTAATCAAAAAAAATTAGGCTTACTTAATAAAGAAGGATAAAATAAAAATGTAATTACAGTTTATAATTTAATATAGAAGAATAGACGGTAAGTATTTAACTAAACCTTGATAAAAAATCAAAAATTGTATAAAAATTAAACATCTTTATTTTGATTATTGTTTTTAAGAATAAAAAATCTAATTTACAATATTTGTAAATATAAGTATAATACCTAATTGTAGTTTAATATTTATTTAATTATACAATTTAATTAAATAATAAGCTTAATAAAAATTGTATTTAAGAAAAAATAAGTCCAAATAACTTCATATTTGACTAATAATAATATATGGCTAATTTAAATATTAATAATATTACTATTTTAAATTTATTTTTATTTCCTCTCTACCTTTAGGTAGAGAGGAAGCGCTCTCTCCATCCTTTAAAGGAGGGCTCCGCACTACGCAATACGAGCTATGAGCTACGAGCTACAAGATAAGCAGAGGCAGCGCTTGTTATTTAAAATTCTCTATAAAGTTTATTAAGTTAAATTAAACTGGACCCTGTAACAATTATTCATTTATTTATCTCCTCCCTTTCCCATAAAGAGCAAGCTCTGCGTTAACCGAAGGCAGGGGAATTGATTTTTAATAACTTTATTTTATTTTTAAGCCCAAGAAGATTTGAACTTCTACAGATTTCTCATCAAGAAATTATTCTACCATTAAATTATAGGCTTTCTATTACAATTTTTAAACTATATTAACTATAAAAAACTAAAATTTATAAAATAAAAAAGCTGCTATGCACTGCAGGCAGAGTATATAAAATGGTGCTGCCATTCAAATAGCTGTAGCAATGATTTAGATATAAAAATATTTAATTTTTTTTTACTACACTGCCCTTTGGAGAGCACTTTGTAAAGTTGGTAATTGTGTAAAACTGAACTACTTTTACAAATTAATATTTATTGTTACGGCTACGCAGAGGCGTGATAATACTAAAAGTAGTTCAGTTAATTATTATTAATAACTAATATTTTAATATTTATTAATAATTAATATTTAAATACTGTTAAAATTTATATTTATAATTATAAATTGACAAATTATATTTTTATATTAAATTTATATTAGGTTGAATATTTTAAGTAATAATTTTTAAAAGTGCAAACTAGGCTCTGCCCTCCTTAAATGTGAAGTGCAGACAAATATATTTAATTGTTTTTATAATTTATTTTATTATATTATTTTTAAATAAAAAAAGTTTTTATAAAGAGTAGGTTAAGTTTACAGATGGTTCTGTAGTAGACCTGCAAAGTCTATCCTTTTTTATGGTTCAATTCCATCTTAACCTTTTAATTTTAAATCTATTAGTAAATTAAAAAGCTAAATTGTTTATTATACTAATTTATGTAAAAAAAAAGTAGTAATTAAGACAGTGCAGACAAAAGTGGTAATCCCGACCCTTCCCCATTAGCGGGCGCTACGCTCTCTTCCCACGCCCTTTAAGTAATAGGGAGAAAACAATAATATTTTTCCCAATATACATGAAAAATTTTAGTATATTAATTAGATAGTTAAACTTTTTAAAATAATGTTTTAAATTTACAACATTTAGCTTAAGGTTTTTAATAAATCTAAAACGTAAACTTTATATATTTAGTAATAAAATAAAATTAGATAAATTTTGTTAAATTACAGTGCACTAAACTTAACTTTACTTAACTAAACTTAACTAAAGTTAACTTAACTTAACTTAATAAAATTATAAATTTGACAAACAATAATAACAAATAAAAAAAGAGTAAAAGTTTTTAGGTAATCACCCCTTCTATATTGGGATCCCTGAAGGGATCTAAAAAAAAAAAGACGGAGTGCTTAGTTTGAATAAGCGGAGAAAATTTTAAGTAATATTGCATACTTTTTAAATTTAAATTTTTTTTGGGGTAACGTATTTTAAGTTTCATTGGTAGACTCTTCTAAATTATAAATTTGGATTAGTAACAGTAATAATAACAATATCGATTATATTAAAATATAGTTTCAAAGTAAAGATTAAAACTTTATACTTATTTAAATTATAAATATCAATTATTATGCTACAATAGATAAAAATAATTTTATTATAAACGGTTACAGGTTAAATATTAAATATTATTAATATTCGTATTTTAAGAAAAAAATGCTTAAAAAAATTTTTCATTTCTAAACCGAAAATCATTTAACAAAATATTTAGAGAAGAGATTGATTATCTAATCCGTTATTATGTTTCCCTGATAGTGGTTTAAAAAATAAATATTACAGTTTAATTTATTTTTATCTTCCTCCGGCCGCTGTGATTAATTTAAAGCATTTTTAACTGTCTACAATTATAATACACCTAGAAGTGTAATAAATTTAAAGTTAAAAAAGTTAGGCATTTAACTTTTATTATATTTATTAAGGTATAAAGACTATTAGATTATTTTTGTAGTGCTCACTTCTTGATTGAGTTAAGTCCTAGTGTTAGACGCTATCCATTATTTTATTAATATTATGAATAAACCATGCAAACAACTAATAAAAATTTTATTTTTAACAAGCCACCTGCTCTTGCTTCATACAATAATTTACATAATTCAACAAATATACAATTAATTAAAAACCATTACAGAGATAAAGGAATTATATATGGAATACAAAACAATATTAATAATAAATGTTATATTGGAAGTACTGCTTTCAGTTTCATGCAAATTAGAGATCACTTGTTAAGAAATAATAGCAAACATACTAATATTGTTTTATATAACTCTATTAAAAAATATGGTCTCCATAATTTTACTCTCCATATTTTTAATATTATTGAATTTTCAAAAACATTTAACACCTGCAGAAAAGAAAATTTTCTTTTTTTTAAACAAAAATACTTAAATATGTTTCCTCTTAAACAAAATTATAAATTTAAATTACAGCTGGATCAACATCAGGTAAAAAACACAGTTCAACAACAAAATAAAAAAAAGTAATAGTGTCAAAGCAAGTTTAGCTACAAGAAGAAATAGAAGAGATAGTATTGTTAAAGTTGGAAAAACAATATTTGCATATTAAGCTGAAACATTTAAATTAGTAAATGGAAAATGTTTTATAACTTGTAAAAGCGCAGCACAGTTTTTAAATATTAGTAGTGCTAGAGTAACCAGAAGTTTAGATTAATTTAAGAATGTAAACATAAAACAGCAATATTTTATTTTTTTAGTTATTTACTTTCAGATAATCAAATTCTCAATTTATCAAGTATACCGTCTATTTAACAAGTTAGTACTTCACCTCTGCGAAGCAGTGTTTGAGTTTACAAATTAATTAACAACCAAGAGGGAGAAAGTAAACTAATACCTTTTAATAATAGTCATCCTCATTCAATACTATTACTGATGCAAGTTTAACAGTTAAAGTAGCACCAACTACTATCTGACTTAATTTTTTTTTACAGCAGGTAAAACCCAAATTCCAGTTAGAGGCCTTTTTATTTTTTAAAGCAAGAATAATTTACCATTTCATAATCGTACAAATAATTTCTTAAAATCTATTAACTTAATTTCTTTGCTTTTTTATAATACTAAATTTATTAGATATATTAATTTAATCCTTTTTAAATTGTCTAAGTTACTAGAAATTTATAACATAATTACAAATTTATTTATTTTATGTATAGCCTAGTAATTTTTTTTTTTGAAAAAGAAAGAGGAGAGTGCGTAGCAGAGTGGTTAAATTAAACATCTTAAAGCTCCTCAATTAGTATTAATTCAAAAATACTTTTTATATAATAAAGTTAAGTAAGAAAACACAAACATTTCTTAAAAGAGTAATATTAATTTGATGTTTTAATTTAAATTTCATTTTTTAAGTAACACTGGTTAATTCTCGTAGTTCAATTGGTAGAACAATACTCTTCTAAAGTATAATTTTTGGGTTCGAGCCCCAACGAGAATGTAATATAATAAATATTTAACGTTTATTGTGTAAGTAAAAATAGATTTAATTAAATTAGAATGCTTAAACGTAGGCAAAAAAATCATTTCTTTTTATTATATTAGTAAAATATAAATTATAACAAAATAAAAATAATATTAATTTATAGTTACTTTTTTTTTAGAATAAAATTAAGATACTGTAACTAAAAAAGCTGGCGCAGCTGGCGCAGAGTAATTATTCACAAGATTCATTATAAATTATAAATATTTAATTTAGATTCTTAAAATTCGTAAAATAAAAATAAATTTTTAGAGACCTTGTTAAACAATTATAAGTATAGCCTCTCCGAAGTGCTGACCCTTTCTTCGTAGCAGCGAAGCAGCATAGCCCTTAAAGGTAGAGGGAGCGCTTCGTAGCTGCGGAGCGCGAGTATTTGTAGTTTGCACGCTTCAAATTACGCCGTAAATAAATTTAAAAGTAGTTTAGTTTTACACATTATATAAAAAAAATTAATCATGAAATAAATTCATATAATTTTAGCCACTTACCTATAGCTAGTTACTAAATTATTTGTATAAAATATATACTCTAAAGTTGTAGCTTATTATTTAGTAAAATTTGTCCCTGCCCTTAGAAGAGCCCTGCTACGCAAAAACAAAATTTTTTGTACATTTATTTTTTAATTGATTACCAATTTACAGGGTGCGAAGCAGCGTAGCTTTAAAAAACAAGCAGCTAGGCTCCGGAGCGCTTCGCAGAGGAAAACTTGTTTCTAAGTAAAATTTATTAATCTATAACTTACAGATTAAAAAAAAAAGGTAATCCAAACTTTTTAGTTTAGTTGACCACCCCAAATACATACAAATATATACGAATTATTAAATTTTTAAAATTTTATCTTAATCTTTAATAGGTATAGGTCTTTAGTTTAAAATTTTTTATTACTTTAAACAAATTACCTTTAAAGGTGTTTAAGAATACATTTTAATATTTCTTTACATGTAAAATCTTCTATTTATTTTATTTTTTTTTTAAGTTTTTAAACTAAACTAAACATTTAAAGATAGCTAAATATTTAACTATTGTTACAGTGTTATATAGAATTTAAAATTTTTATTTGCTAGGCTCTCTCAAAATACTCCCCATTAAGGGAGCGCGTAGCGGGGAATGGCTTACTTCAATAGATGTACTACGTATTCCGTTACTTGCTAAAAATATTATTTTTATTCTTAATTAGTTAATTTATAGTCATAAAACTCCTTTTTTTTTTTACTGAGTAACAACTGTAAAAATAACTAAACTTTCTTCAGTTAATCTAAATTAATAAAATACTTATATATTCTAATTGGTTAATTAAGCTTGTTTCTCCTCCGGAGGCTACGCTTCGTAGACAAAAAGAAGGATAGGACTACCCTGATTTATCCCTCCCATTAAGGGAAAGGAACCGGAGGGGTTTAATATTCGATATATGAATTATAATTTAAGTTTAAGATAATAACTAATAAAATCTTATAAAGATTGATTTTTTAAATTAGAATCAAAATTATTGTAGAATTGACCTACATCTGATGAATATTTTGCGGGTTCGCTGAATAATAAAAAAAAATAAAACTGATAGCAAATTTATTATATTTTTAAATAAATGATGGTTATACCATGAAAAAGTGCAAACAAACTTTTTATTCTAGATATTTTATCTAGGCTGTGTCAATTAAGTAATAGACTGTACAGTATTTCATTTAAAACTTCTAATTAATCTTAATTAAATTTTAGTTAAAAATGAATTAAAAAAAAAACAATAAAAATAACTATGATAAACAATAATTTTTTGTTAAATATTTCTAATTTATTAATTGGTTTAATAGATGTATTAGCTGTTTTATTACCAGTTTTATTAGCAGTAGCTTTTATGACCATAATAGAAAGAAAACAACTTGCAAGTATGCAAAGACGAGTAGGTCCTAATACTGTCGGATACTTTGGAGTACTTCAACCATTCTAAATACAATCTTTTCCACTTTTTATATTAAAAATAATAAGGGGAATAGAAACAGAGTGGCATTATTTATATTAACTTGTTTTTTAAAGTTTCAGAGTCAATATAAAGAATGACAATAAAACTTAATGCGTGAATACTTCCACAAGTATATACTATTATAAACTAATAATTAAAATGTATATATTTGAGTTAACCCGCAGAGAATATAAAACTCCCAACGATTACACGTTTTATTTATTATATTTACTATAATAAAATTATTTAGTCTATTTATCTTTAGGATAAATTTCTTTTATTTTGTAGTTATTAATATATGCTTATATTTTTGATATAAATACTCGATTTTAATTGAAAAAACCAAGATCATTATTTAGTAAATGTTGCCAATGCTAATTTTATTAGTTTCTTAAATAAAAAGGAACCGGAGGGATTTTTTTAACTGCTACTGCGTAGCTGCTACGCAAACACGATTATTTAAAATAAAGCTTTACCTAAACTACAGACACATAAAAAGCATTTAGCTGTAGATCACTGTAAATTTGTCCACTCTGATTTATCCCAATTTAGAAAGAAATGGAATGGAGTTAGTGGTATATATAAAATATCTTTTTGACCTTTACGATTATTTACTTACTATGGTTCTTCTAAAAATTTAGGTGAGAGACTTAAATACCATAATTTTAATACACCTAAACAACCTTCATTTCTAGGTATTAAAAAAAAATAAAAAATAAAAAATAAAAAAGAAAAAAAACAAATTTTTACATAATTTTTGTTGAAGTATGTTTTTTCCATTACTATTATAGAAATAGTTCCTATTAATAAACTAAGAGAACGGGAAGATTGGTATTTTTCCTAATTTATGCCTTTATTAAATATTCTTAAGAGATCTGGTACAGATCCCAGAATTATTCCTATGTAATCTTTGTTAACTAAATTTGAAATAAGTTCAAGCATTTTTAAGAAGAAAACAATACATATTCGATACGAGCTTTAATGAGTAGTAAAAAACCAGGAAAAATTAATCCTTGATATGGAAATCCTTTACTATTTAAGTCTTAGATGCAGCTGCTGCAAAAAAGGTACAAAAGTATTCGCTTGTGACGAAGTATCTTTTAGATTAGTTAACGGATTACCCTTTAGAAGTTTAAGAGCAACAATTTAAAGTTTACCTGTATCTGCCTATAAATTACCTTTAGTATTAGATACAGATAAACCACACAAAGGATTTTATTACTTTAGTAAGGCTCAATCTTCTAAACCTTAATAATCATCAAATAATTTTGACATATAAAATGACAAAAATAATTATAAAAGATAATTTTTACTCAGATAAATGTTAGTGATGCTTTAAAGCTAGTTTTGAAAGAAACAATTGTACCTTCACAAGCTAATAAAGTATTATTTTATTTGGCTCCTGTATCTACTTTAGTATTCAGTTTATTAGGTTTAATTATAACCTGGCTTAATTAAAATTTCAATAAATGCTAGAACAATTTAAAATTATATTTAAAATTATTAAATCTAAATTAATTTACAATTTAACTAGCAGGCTTAAAAAAATAAAAAAAGAATATAGAGCCTCAGAGACTAAAACTGAAAATGTCTAAAAAAAAAGATATAAGACATAGTCCGAATGCTTTCAGGTTTTTTATATTAGCCTTCACTCCACGCTACGCTGCTTCGCGCTTCGCAGGCAGGAGTAATTTATAAGCAAAATTTATATTTGGAATTATCACATTAATTTATAATTATATAAATTTTTCTAATTTATAAAAAAAACGTATTAAAGGACAAAAAAAATTCTATTCCTTAAGGAGCAACAGAAATATCCGATGACTAAAAAAAGTATAAATGGTAACACAAGAATACGTTTTCACATATCTTTATATTTATAAAGGTTATATTTATCATTTGTATTTATTAGAAAGAGATATAGTTTTATCTAATAAAATTATGAGTAATTTAACTGATTTATGTCTGATCACTATAGTAAATTTTCAAATAAAAAAAATGAATTAAATGCGCTCGCTTACGCAGCGCTACGCTGATTCGCAGGATTTAGATAATTTTTTTGACGAACAATTTTTTTATCTTCACTGTAATAGAATGAGCTTTCCCTACGGAGAATAACGGATGACGGTTCTTTTAATAAATTTTGTGTACAGACTAGACTACTTTAGTAAAGAAATTGTAAAACGTTCTACAATTATACTTTAAAAACTCAATTTAATTTGGAGCGAGAAATTGCACTGCGTTAGCAGAAGCCTTGTTAGATTAATAAATTAAAAGTTTAATAAAGATGGAATTCTTACAACCCTACGCAGAAACCTCATTTAATTAAACTTTACATGATATCATCAATGTTATATAATTATGAGTAATGATAGTTATAAATATTTCTCATTTTGCTACGCTCCCTTAATGGGCTACGCAGAAACCTCGTTATTAAAAAAAAGTTATAGGTTATTTATTTCTTTAAGCCTCACTTTATAATATAGGTATAGTCTTTAAAATATATTGAAGCATTAATAAAATTTAATTTGTAGCATATTTGTGGGGTATAATTCCCTTTGGTCAAGGTTTAGCTATTACAGATTTTTCAATGGGAATATTATATACTGTAGCATTATCTTCTTTAGGAGTATATGGTATATTGTTTTCCGGTTGGTCTTCTAATTCTAAATATTCTTTATTAGGTTCTTTAAGATCAAGTGCAGCAATGATTAGTTATGAATTAATTTTAAGTGCAGCTATTCTTATAATTATTTTATTAACTGGTACATTTAATTTTACAATGATAATAGAAAGTCAACAGGCTATTTGGTTTATATTTCCTCTACTACCTGTTTTCATATTTTATTTTATATCTGTATTAGCTGAAACTTCTAGAACACCTTTTGATCTTCAAGAAGCTGAATAATTACGATTTGGTTTATTTTTACATATTCCTATATGCTGGAAAAGTCTAAATTTTATCTACAATCAAAATTGTAACAATGATAAAACCTGATCAATCAGCAAATTTAAAAACAAATTCTATCGACTATATGGACTGGGTCTAATTAGTTATTAGATAAGAGATAGTCAAAATTACTCTTTTTTTTTTTGTGTTTACTAGATTTTTAAATATAATCCTAGTATAAGTTACTCCTGGAATAAAATTATAAATTTTTATTTTTTATTACATGCGAAGCTCTACAAAGCGTAGCGTGGAGTTAAGCTGTATATTTATTAGATAAAGAAGTTATACAATAATCTTTTGTTTGATCTTAAGTCTTACTAAGTGCAAGTTTGCCTAACATTCGAATTCTACTTCTCTGTACGCCGTAGGCGTTTTTAAATTTAATTTTACAACTAGATATTAACGATCACACTTCAGTAAAATATTACTGAGTAAAAAATTAAATGTTAAATCTGGTATTATGCTTTCATAAGTATAGTAAATGGTAAACAGTAAATAGGATCAGCGTGCAAACAAATAAGTACTAACATATATTAGATCTTCTTGAAGGTCAATCTTCAAATGTATTACTTAAACAAGCTTTGTTTTAATAAGGACTGCGCTTTTAATTTATACTTTTTGTTCCTTATATTTAACATTTAAATCACAGATATCTACTTCAAACTCCAAATTCTTCTTTTTGTCTACAAAGCGTAGCCTACGGAGGAGAAACACTTTACAAGTCTTAGTTTACTTTCAAACAATTGTAAGATTTAACTAATACTGCTACTTCTCTGCGTAGCGCTACGCACTACCATAAAGGGCTAGGCTTTGGTTATAAATACAGTAAATTAGCTATAGCTAAAATGAAAACAGGCTAAATATATCATAAAAATCAAACTATGTTTGGAAAAATCATACACCATTCGGAGAAATACATAAATTTATCAGTAAACCAGGAAAATTTAATCCTATGTTTAGGAGAAATTACAGTCCCTCCTCCTTAAGGGTGCGTAGCGCTACGCAGAAACATTAGTACTAATGTTTAATAGACGTGGTAATACTGTAACTCTTTATTATATTAATAGTTTTATAATTTACATTTAAAAACAATGGTATATGAACATACATTATTGGTCCTAGTAAATCAACTGCCCCTTTATGGGCTACGCTCTACGAAGAAGAGGAACCGGAGGGCGATATCTGAAAAAGGTAAATTGTTTAAAGAACATATTTTATTCGAGAAAAGTAAATTGTAATTTTGGAATCTGAATTAGTTTCAGGATTCATGACAGAACATAGTGCTGTTCCATTTGTTTTTTTCTTCTTAGGAGAATATAGTTCAATTGTATTATTCAGTTGTATTTCAGCTATATTATTCTTAGGTGGATATAATATGCCAGAAATTTTTGTTAATGATAGTATATTTAATATTCAATCAATTATATTAGGTCTTAAAACTTGCATTTTCTGTTTTTTATTCGTATGAATGAGAGCCGTTTTGCCACGTTTGAAATTTGATCAATTAATTGAATTATGTTGATTAAATCTTTTGCCCATTGCCGTGGCTTTTATTATTTTAGTTCCAAGTATTTTAGTAGCTTTTGATATCGCACCTTATTAAATTGAAGGTTTACTTTTATTTTCTACACACTCATAAATTTGAGAATCATATATATTTAACCCCCCCTGTGGCTAGCGCAGAGCTTCGCTGCTCCCATAAAGGTCAAAGTTTTGGAGTGGCCTTCGAAGAGCCTTTATATTATTCAACTTAAAATAACCATTTAAATTATAAAAATTTGTTTACGCTCCCTCTACCCTTAAGGTGCGTAGTTCTAGGAAGGGAAGGCTCCGCAGCTCCGCAGCTCCGCAGCTCTGCAGCTCCGCAGGCACAACTAATTTAAATAATAATTATTTAAATATTTTTATTGTAATTACTTTAACCTAAATATTTGTTATTCTGATAGAAAGTTTAAATTTATAAGCATAAGATAAAATACAATAAAGTAAAATAAAATTCTCTGGCTTCTAAAAGAGTAGTTAGTTTAAATTATTAACTATGTTAGACGCTATCTTAAAAATATTAAAAATTTTAAATATGATCGCAGCAGCAAAATATATTGGAGCAGGAATCTCTTGTTCAGGATTAATTGGAGCCGGAATAGGTATCGGAAGTATTTTCTCTTCATTAATCGCATCTACCGCTAGAAATCCTCAATTAAGAGGACAATTATTTTCTTTCGCTATTTTGGGATTCGCTTTAGCAGAAGCAACGGGCCTATTTTCTTTAATGATCGCATTCTTAGTTTTATACTCATAATCTTTATAGTTAAATATAAACATGACAATGAAAAAAATATATAATAACCCCCGTACAGAGTGAGATACTATAAAAAATGAAACACAAAATCGTGCAGGTATTTATTGTTGAACTAATAAAATAAATGGTAAAAATTATGTAGGTCAAGCTAGAAATTTATGAATAAGAATTATAGATTATAATCAACCATGATATTTAAGAACTAATACAACTTTTCCAATTGTACGAGCTTTAAAAAAATACGGAATAGAAAATTTTACTTTAACTATTTTAGAGTTTATAAATACAGATGAAGATAAATTAGGATCAGCATTAGATTCAGCAGAAAACAATGCAATAAAGGAAATGAAACCAGAATATAATATTTTAGAACAAGCAAATTCTTCATTTGGATGAAAACATAGTGAAGAAACTAAAAAATATTTAAGCAAATTAAAAAAAGGAAGTCATCATTCAATTGAGACTAGACAAAAAATGAGTGAGTCTAGAAAAGGTGTCAATAATCCCAATTTTGGTAAACCAACACCAGATGCAGTTAAAGAAAAAATAAGAATAGCTGCTCTTAATAGAACTAAATCTAATAAACCAGGAACATTAGTTGAAATTACTGATGTTACAACTAATATTACTACTCAATTTCCTTCAATTAGAAAAGCAGCAGAAGGTATAGGATGTGCTTATGTTTCTTTACAAAAATATCAAATCAAATACTGTTTATATAACAGTCAGAATATAACTATTCCTCTATTTAAAAAAAAATATTCAATAAAATTCACTAAACCTTAATTTGATTATGTAGATACTCCTAAAATAAATAAATGGACTCTAAATTATAGTACAAACTCTACGCAATAGTTTAAATTATTTTTTTTTGTTAAACTTATAAAATTTGAACATAATACACTCTTCTTTGTAAAGTAGGATTCACACTTTAAAATATTACAGCTCTAAACTAAATACAATTCTTCTTGTATTAGCAAACACTTTTACACAAATACTTTGATACTAAAAAAATATATTATAACCCCCGTGCACTACGCAGATAATAAACAAAACAAAATTTTTTCATATAGAATCTAATTATTAAAATCTATTATTGATTATAATTTTTAGAATAATAATTAACAAAAAGCAGCAAATAGTATAAATAGTAATAACTTTTTTTGCTACACAGTAGAGCGCTAGCCGTAGGAGGCATTAAAAAAAGAGTAGTTCCTTTTACTTACAGATTTTAAAAGAAAAAGTAAAAAAAGTTAGTATTATAAAAAATAAAATTTTACAATTTAATTGATAAATTTAAAAGAAGTAATTATTAATATTTTTTGTATTTTATTTTAAATTCAAATTTATATTATATATATTATATATATTATATATATAAAGATATACGAGTATAGTTAAATTGGTATAACCTCTTCTTTCCACGTAGATATCATCAGTTCGAATCTGGTTATTCGTAATCTAAATTAAAAAAAATAAAATATAATTTAGTACTAAATAATATAGCTTAATAAATTCTGTATTATAATGTATAAAAATTAACTACTATTAAAAAATAAAAAAATAGTCATTAGTAAGAGCAATTAATTTAAAAAAATTAGTATTATTTAAACTTATTAAATTTAGAATATTCTATCTTTTGTGCAATATTTATCAAAAATGATAGCTTATATTTATAAGCGTTAATAATTATTAATAAATTAAGTTTCTAACATTCTAATATTACTGAGATATAATGAAGTAATTTATTCATTATGTAATAGATTTTTTAAAAAATAAAAATTTAATGGAGACTTATTAATAATATAAGATTTTTTAGATTATAATTAATATAAACTAATCAAGTTTAATATGTAATCTTTTTTCAAAATAAAATTAAAAATTTACTAAATAATAGAGCTAATAATAAATTTATAAATCTAATTGTGTTTTCTTTTTAATTTTTTTACTTCTGTAAACTTAATTTTTACAATTGTGAAGATAAATATAAATTATTAATAATAAATATAATACTTTTGTAAGTTTAATAATAAATTAATATATTTTTATACTTATTGTAACAATTTTTATTTTTAGAATAGACCTAACAAAGAAATCAATTTATATTAAATAATTTATAAATATTATTTAATAAAAATTGTTATTACTTTACAATAGAGTAAAGTAGTAATATTATCAACTTAGACAAATAAAAATAAAAAGTGATCAAACCAATATACTTTCTAATTCGCATTTTTAATATAACTACATTAAATATAACATCTATTTTTTATTTATAACTATTATGAGTATTTCATCAGCACTAATTTTTATTAATTAAAGTAAAAATTAACTACTTAAAAAAGCAAGTAAAGCAGGGTGTTCTATTCTATATTAATCAGTATAGGAGCTACTGATTCTATTTTAAATAAAATAAATAGAAGTAAAAAATTATTTAAAAAGTAATAATAAAAATACATCAGATTCAAATAATATTAATAAATTAAATAATAGTTCTAATAATAATAATGACTCTTCTTTATCAAAAACAATTCTTCATCAAATACTAACTCTTCTTCAAACAATAATAATAACTCTAATAGTAAAAAAAAAAAAATAATTTAGATCTTGCTTTTTTATAACAAATTATTTTAAAATTAAAAAATGAATTACCAACAAACCCACATCTATTTATACAATATGCATTTTGTTATATTTATTATATCTACATTAAATTTATAATCTTTAATTAATATTATAGATTATTTTACTGTATTACCTTAAAAAAAACAAATACAATATTCATAGCAAGTATCCTAAATTTATAAAAATAATTAAAAATTTTGAAAAATCAAGCAAATTATTTATAATAATTTCAATAATTTCATGTATATATTTTTATTAGTACTTATAAGAATGAGTCTTACTGTATGTAGTATAAGTCTATTTTCTTTATTAAAAAAATCAAATTTAAAATAAATTTAACCCCTCGTAGTTTGTAGTATGTAGTTTGTAGTTCATAGTTCGTAGTTCGTAGTTTGTAGAGCGGAGCCATTTATTGGTTACACAGAGGGAAAGTAAGCCCCTATTCGGCTAACGCATAGCGTAATTATGTATTACTTACTTTATATAAAATATAGGGTGTAAACCTAAACTTTCAATTTAAAAATAGGTGTGGTTACCTTATAAAAATATATTAATATATTGATATAGCTTATTAAATTGCTACTTAAAGGTATGCATTTAATTATTTCTGTTTTATTTAGTTAAATTATTTAAAATAAAATTAGAATTATTTTTTTTTACTATATTGATCATTTATCACTTTTTAATTTTAAAGTTGATTTTTTTGAAGTATCTAGTAATTTAGTAATGATTATTTAATTTAATTTTATCGAATAGAATTATATTCTTAAAAGTCTTAAAAAGTTTTTAACTCCTTAATTTTATTTTTTGTAAATTAGGAATAACAAATGTAATATATTTAATTAAACATGTAACAGATTTTATTAAATTAGATTTATTTTTATTAATACTTAATAAGATGAGTCTTTTGATCATTAATTTTAATAGGTTTTGATAAAGCTATATTATTAGTTAAATATTTAACAATTGTAGTATTTTATTTAAAAAACAAATATAATTATAAAACTGGCTTTTTTTTTATAGCCCTCCCTCTTCTTCATAGAGCTAACGCATAGAGTAGCCCATAAAGGGAAGGCTCCCTTAAGGGGAAAGGGAAATTTAAACTATTTATGGATGCGGAGTGGAGTTTATTATAAAATATAGAGATTTGATTTTTTAATACTTTCTTTTTTTATAATTTTATAAATTAAAACTAATGCTTAAGAATAAATAAAAATTTAAATAGTCTAATTATTAATTTCTTGAAAAAAAAAAACTTCATTTAACGTTTGACTATATAACTGGTTATAATTAAGAAATGTTAAAATAAAGGTAAAATCTGTATATTTTAGGGAGTAGAGGATTCGAACCTCTGTCTGTAAAGTGTAAATTTACTGCTAAAACCAACTCAGCTAACCCCCTTTATCTTTTTATATTTATTTAAATAATTTACTATTTATTTATATAAAGCAAATTAGTAATGCATTTTGTCTGCGAAGCAGCAGCGCTCCGCCAGGCAATAAAAAAAAATGCTCAATTAATGGTGCGTAGCAGAGTGAGGCTAACGCCCTACAAAGACAATTTAAAGTTAAATAGTAAAATTTAAATGAGTCCTATGAGGAAAGATCATCAAATTCTAAATAAGTAATAAACGTAATACAGATTTTTTAAAAATTACTTGTTAACCCATAACTCAATAATTATTACTGTTAAGTCATTATTAAATATTTATTACTCAAAATTAAGTATTTAGTTAAGTGTTCAATTTTTAGTATATTATATATAAGTAAGCTAGCTCCCTGCCTGCAGTGCCCTTTGGATAGCAAAGCCATTTATGGGAGTGCGTATCACTGCTATGCTCCATTTGTGGAGGAACCGGAGGGGGGTTATAATTCAGTCAAATTTCACCTAGGTTTTATATTACAGCAGCACCTTCCAGTACGGCTACCTTGCTATGACTTTTGAGATGTTACCCAAACAACTTAACAGCAATAATTATTCTTTAATAAAACCATTTATAATCTAAAATTATAAATCCTCAAACCCTAAAAAGATTTACGTTAAACTAGTTTTACTTTTTGTTTAATTAATTGACAGTTTCCACCAATCCAAGCTCCTTCCCAGCGACAGACGGTTAGTTCATCACGGATGCTAGCTTCACCGTTGCGTGGCTGATCAACGATTACTCGAAATTCCTTCTTCATGCCACCGAGTTTCAGGTGACAATTCGCTTATTAATACGTGAATTTTTTTTAATGATTAGCTCCTCCTCATATCC
>Ga0193727_1000010_pt1 | contig 51421 bp, 86 predicted proteins | sample H2c2metaG_FD_143051 | JGI IMG/M metagenome (GOLD analysis project Ga0193727, IMG submission 143051) | Soil microbial communities from a riparian zone of the East river system, Colorado, United States - H2c2 | ecosystem: Environmental > Terrestrial > Soil > Riparian zone | place: USA: East River...
TCTCATCTGGCGCATCGTCAGCAAACATACCACCCAACGGTGATGTATCTACTGGCGGCGCTGCCTGTGTGGTATCGTCAGGAAATAGATCAGAAAGTGGTGTAGTCATTGAATAATCTTCTTAGCAATTAGTTCATCAAGTACAGCTTTCGCGGCCTTAGATTTCTTTGCACGCTCTCTAAGATCAGTAGCGAATTTGGATTTTGCTGCGGTACGAGAACGTGGGTCTTGTCCCTTTTGCATTTCATCAAGTACACCTAATGCTGTAGCGGCAGCTTGTGATAAGCTACCAGCAGGTGCAGATACAGATACAGATGTACGCGAACCTCCAGCTTTACCGCCACCACCAACCGTCGCAGCATTCGGTGGAGTATTCGGTGTAGCTGTACGCGGTGCATTACTAGGCCCGACACTAGAAACTGTGTTCTCAGGATTGATAATCGTACCATCTGGATTCAATGCACGTAAGCCGTTTTTCTCATCGTACAACACGTTAATACCGTAAGGATTACCAGCAGCTTGCATGGCGGTAACGATACCAGCTAACACATTAGGCGGTTCATCGTTAGCTTTCGCTTTGAGGTACAATCCCATCAGTGATCTAATACCACCGATAGCAGCAACAGAACCTTTCTCATCAAACTGTCGCTGTGTAGTCCTACGCGCAAGTTGTGCCTGAACCACTTGCTCAGGAGTTACACCACCAAACTCAGATACTAATGGATTATCAGCACCTAAGTTAAGTGCTAAGAATGCAGCAGGAGTTGAGTAACCAGTAGTGCGTGCTTCTAATAGAGCATTATATACCAAGAGTTTTCTAATTGCATCCTCACGCTTTGCATCATCCTGACCAACCTTCATCTTCGCTAATGCTTCGCGTGTATCATTTGCTTCACCAGCAAGTTTGGCTCGCAACTGTAAATCGAGTGCTCTACCCATCGGTTGCGAAAATATCGCGTTAAGCTCTCCGGGTGTATAACCACCCTCTTGTCCAGTTACACCTTTGAGTAACTTACCAATGATAATATCTGGCTTTTCAGTTGCAATAATCTTCGCAGCAGTCATAGCTGTAGTTGCACGAACCTGTTGTTCTTGAAACGCGCCTACACCTTGTCCAGTAGCCTTTTTAGTAACTGCACCCAACGCCAACGCTGGATCAGATTCGATAGCTTCAGTCGTAGCTTTTGCCACACGTCCTTTATACTTATCTTCCTCCACAGAACCTGGTGTTCCTTTACCACCAGTTGCCTGTGATACACCTACAAACTGTGCAATATCGGGAGAACGTAGGGCTTTCTCAATAAACGGTGTTACAGTTTTCTCTATGATAGCGTCGTTAGATGGACGCATATTTTCAAAGAATCTACCAGCATTCGGACCAAACAACTTCTCTGTGGAACCTGGTGTTTTGAATTCCATATCAGCAAGTTTCGTTGCAAGCTCAGGATGCTCTGCAATTGCACCCTTTAATGCTTGTTCGATACGTTTATAGGGCTGCACGATTCCTTGAACAGCACCAGCTATGTTAGATAACGCTGGTCCAATAACATCGTCGGCACCCTGTAGCATTGGTATAGTCATATTATCCAATCCCGCTAGTATCAAATCGTGGAGCAGCACCAGCTAATGCACCTAAATCTTGTCCGGTAATCTGAGAATTTAATCCACCACCTGGTAATGATGACCCTAATCCCGGTGCAACGAAATTCAATGCTGGCCCCGCAAGTTGACCAACTACACCAAGCGCCTGTCCTAGTCCAGTTTTCTTCTGTATCGTTTGTGCACCAGGAGTCTCTTTATTGTATACGCTCAGATACTGTTGTAACAGTGGACCTAGTGCTTCTAATTGTAACTTACCAATCTGTGCAGTGGCTTGAGGTGCAGCTTGTGCACGATACTGACTCTCAGCATATGCAGCAGGCGTACCAAATGACATACCGCCCTGAGCACCAAACCTAGAACGCAATGCACCAACATCACCAATTTGCTGTTGCTTTAAAATTTCACCTAATGCACCACCAACCTTACCAGCACCTTGTGATAAGAGATCCTGGAATGTACCACGTACACCGCCTACCGCATTTGACCCTGCTGCTTGATTAGCACCAATACCACCACCATTTAACAGGTCACTTAACAAGCCAACAAAGTCATTAGATAACGCTTTGCCGCTTTTTGATCCACCAACTGTTTCGGTTTTAGCTCCCATTTTGAGCCTCCAGCATTCTCATTCGATTGTCACCATAATCCATCTCGGGAAGTTCCTCGCGTAGTAATCCATAACACAACACATCAAACCACTGTCCCTTGTATATAGCTTTACTACGCTTACGGCCTTCGTATCGGAAACCAACTTCCGAGATGAACTTTGTAGTCATGTTACTTACAAACATAGGTACTTCCACACTGAACCGTCTGAACGAATATTTCTCAAATACATGATAAAGCATAGCTCGTGAAAGATCAACGCGACCCTTTTGTCGCCTGTCGAAAAATGAGTAATGAACTTGTGCATCTAGTCCTGGTTCGATTTCTGTCATATAGAACATACCAACGAAATCATCCACTACCCAAAATAGACCATTCACTTCGATTCCGTGTGGCCCGTCTTTGACAATAAGGTTGATGAACTTGCGGAAATCTCCGCTAATCTCTTCACCAAATAGTGTTGGAAACCTGCGTGACTTCTCCCAAAACTGCTTGAGATTGTCCAAACTCAGAGGCATGAATCTAATGTGGCGTTCAAAATCGCCCTCTGGTTCGTGACAGGTAACAGATAAAATAGATGGTTCATTAAGTATGGATGACATATTACTTCCTATATGTACCAGACGGGTAAACTTTAACTTCAAATCCTTCTACATCGAAGTAACCATTTGTAGCTACCAGCCGCCACGTAACGCGACGACAGTGAAGTACCTTTGAAAATTTAAGCAAACTGGATTTGTTAAGTTCAGTAACAGTAAACGTCTTAGTCTTTGCTACAACAAATGCTTTTCCGTCCTTGCTGTATTCCAAACGTACCGATCCACTCGTATACGCCCTGAGCTTCAAGGTAATCCGTGAGAAGTAAGAATCAACTTCCTCTGTCTCGAAATCCTTACTCTCTAGTTCTGTGCTAAACGTACCAGAGTTAGGATCAGGACTACCAGATACAGCAGGGTCATTGTACGTGTTAATGTCCTCCAAGACAATTTCACCATCTGTTCTCCCATACATTCTAAGGTATGCGGAGACGTCAGATGGAGATAGATCATTGATTTGACCTATTAACTCATTAATAGTTCCCGGTAATGCGTCAATGGATAATCCCGCAGATGCAAATGGAATATCTGCAATACGCGAGACAATTTCCATTTCGTCATATTCCCAAGCTTTGGTACGGAAATTAAAAGTCCAGTTGCGTGTAATACCCGCACCCGCAAGTGGAATACCAATTGTGTATTCATTCTCGTCAGGCTTATAACTCCCGAATACACGATCCTTTTCATCTACTGCACGTAAGATATCCTTTTCTACATTACGTCCAATAGGTTCAGGTGTACCATTAGGAGAATAGGCCCATACAGTCTTTGTACGTGTATCAAGCCAACATAAGTTATTCAATGCTACAGCAGCAGAATACGGACAATCACAACCTACACCTGGAAATGCAGCGTAGAAGTTAAACGGGTTAGTAGGGATAGGATTCTTAGTTGCAATCCATACCGATTGTTCACGTAACACTAGCATGATGTTAGTGAATCCGAAGATACCCGTTAAGAAATCCGAGAAATCGCCGGGAGAGTCTACAAGTGGACCTGACCCTGCGCTCTCGTTTACGGATGGATTCCATTCATCTAAGACACCATCTGCACTCCAACCAACCTGTACAGGATTAGGAGAACCACCCTGTAAATTAGCACCAACAATACGATTAAAGAATGCTGTTAAGAATCTATAGTTAGTCTTAACTGTGGCTTCTGAAACGTTTAGTACCTTGTAATTAGGAATCGTAGTAACTAATTCCTGTACTGGATTGACACCATTGTTAACAAAGAATACACGATCAAATGCAGCTACAAATTGCATCAGATCACTTTCATCGCCTGCAAGCGTGGTTACAGCAGGAGGAACGTTAGTCCATACACCACCAGCACGACTATGAATAGTATCCTTTGTGGCCCGGAAGAAGAATTCGCTTCCAGAAGATTTCTTAAAATAATATACACATAGTACAGCTTTACTGTTAGGCTTTGTAGGAGTAAGTAATATTCCACCCGGACGACGACTTACTCTATCAAACCTAACACGAACATTCTTAGCAAGACGTAATGCGCCATTAGGAATATCAGCAGGGTCCAGAGATGTAATCATACCCTCGTTGACACGTCCTTCTGCAAGCGTAATCTCTTGCATTTGACGCACACTTTGGCCCTGCTGAATCATCTTTATCTCGCCAAATGGGCGACTCTGTGGACGGGCCATTATAATGTTACCGAACAGTTAGGTACAGTATATGTTACACGGAAACCATACGCACGTGGTCCATTACCAACTAAGCGAATAAACAATAGTGTATCAGCGGTTACAGGAAAAGCTAATACACCCGATGCTGAACATTGTCCAATACTAGCAAGCGAACGTGTAATAATAGAAATACTAGCTTTGGTACCAGTTAAGAAACCTGTACTATATAATTCTACAGTAACAAGAACACCACTTACAGAGTTAATTGTAGCTTCAAATCCAGTAATAGTACAACCGGCTGGCAAGCTAAACGAACCCTGCATTGCTTGTGTACCATCAAGTTGAACATACTCTTCTTGGTGAGTTGTATCATGTTCATCTTGACGATTGGTAAGAATATGCGGACCAATTAGTAATGTCTTGGTCGCATTACCTAAAATCTCCGGTTTCACTACAACATCAGCCTCGACCGTAGTATTGGGCATTGGTGTAGTAAACAACTTTGCAGCAAAACGTTCATCTAAATCTTGTCGTACTTCTTGAATTGCACTATCAATCTCATTGGCATTTCTAGTGCCAGGAGGTGCTGCATTGTCCCATCCACGAGTGAATGCCATTTTATCTCCTTACTCGTTTTCGTACCACACACTAACCATGCGTGTGAAGGTGTACACTTTATTTGCTGCGAGTAGCTTGTTAGCTCCAGTATTCGTTTTAATGTTGGCCCCATTCGTAATAGTCATTTGTCCATCACCCAATATCTTGATTACCTGTCCTTCTTGACCGAAGGTAAATTGGGTAACAGTAACGGGGCCAGTATTGGTACCTCTAAAAATAACTAGGTTCTTAACACTAGGAGTCGCTCCCTTCATCGTAGCCACAAACTCTTTATCCAATACAGAGTGAGTCTGTGGGGCCTCGATGATCTTCTCCCCTATCGTTCTTTGTGGAAGCGTCTTATCCTCTTGTTCCATTCGTTGCCTTTAAACGATTCGGGTTAATATCTGTACCATTCATCAATCTACCAAGTAGCGAATTATGAAAGTATCTTTCATTAGCTGACATTCTATCATTGCGTCCTCTATGCTCAAGCCCGTGAATGGCAGCAATTAATGCAGGTGATGGGCTAGGCTGTTCTAATGCTGCATCTAATAATGCTCTCCACCTAGGCCCGTTTTGTTTTCTGCCACCTGCCCCAATGTATTTAATAGTAGCCATGTTCAGAAAGAGTCGTGTACAATCTTAATTAGTGTCATCGGCGGTGGAACAGCAGTACGAATATACGCGAAGGCCCACGCACCAGGAACGCTGCACTTGCCACCACGACATTGATAAATAGAATCACCAATAACATTAACTGAGTCACCATATGCTGGCTTCTTTAGCTTAAACGAATCAGCAAGTCCTGCTGTACCAAATTTCCGTCTAATTCTCGTATTAGCTATACGAGTTACGGTATCAATACCATAGAACTTGAAGTTTTTACTCACATGCATGATATAAACTGTACTATCAGCAACACCAAGACTATCTTTAGGTTGCGTCCAAGATAGAGCAATCTTTAATGAATCACCAGCAATGGTAACATTGTACGCATCCGGTGCCCAACTAAGCTGAACAGGTGGAGGTGCTACTGTTGCTGTCTGTGCAGCCATTGTTGAAACTAATAAACCAATCATAATAATTGTTTTCATTATTGCCATTCTCCGGTGCGAAGTTGTTCTGCTAGTCTCTTAGCTCTATCTGGCGTCTGTGTAGCCCACTTACTCTGCAACATCGCGTGAGAAGCCTCTTCAAATTTTCCATCACGAATGAGATTCAGTGTGTTCACGAAAAGAAACAAACCACCAGTTCCCATCTGAAATGCCATATTTAAGAGCACACCTTGGCGTGGTGGATTTAGGTTATCAAGCCACGGAAGATATTCCTTAATCGTAGCTGTGATTCGCCGTATATCATTGTTCAGTAAATATGCTGCCTCTTCTTTTGTGATTCCACCACCTTTACGGCGATCAATTAATCTTCCAACACCTATTGTCCAGAAACCAAGATGATCTTGATAAGCATGAAGTACCTCAAGCTCATCAATTCTCAATTGACTTTCCAGATTATGAACACCTGCTCGTCCCATTATTCTCCCTCGCTTCGTATCGCTTCAGGTGCATCCGCGTCAGGACGAACCTCCCTACGATCACCGATACCTTTACCAAGAGCAACGAGGAATGTACCGAGTGCACCAGCAATCTTACAGATGGTCGTTAACGCCGGAGCATGATCATGAATCCACTCAGGACCAATTTGGATGCACGCAGCACTAAATGCAGCAACGGTGAGACCAATATACGAAACAGTCTTCTTATCTGATGCCGCATGCAACTGATACTTGATCCACTTCACAATTTCTGCTACACGTTCCATTACTCGCCTACCTTTTCTTTATAATCGGTGACAGGCGCATCCTCTACAAGCTGAGGCTTTGGTAATTCCTTTGGAGTATTTGTTAACCACTCATATAAACTATCAGCCTTACGTGTGTAGCGCGCCTGCCATGCAACTTCATTTAGAGCAGTCATTAACAAATCAAACTCAGTATCTTCTAATGATACGATACCACCATCATCCCCCAAATCGAACGATTTAGATTGGGTAGTACGCCCGCTAACGTGTCCGATATTCTCCAGCTTAGTGAGAACTCGCCCAAAAATTCTCGTTTCGGGCTTAGTGAAACCATGTGGAGTGTTACTACCTGAGTCATATATAAGTTGATACAACTCCTTGAAAGTTTCGATGGCCCCTAAACCATCTTCCCGAGTATCGGATTTTCCAAAGACTAGGTGATGCATACGGGTAACCCTCTTTCCTTGATTGAGTACAAGACCTGGGTATTTGTTACGCTGGCGCTTCCGCATTGAGTACCGCCAAACATGTAGTGGTTAAATCGGTGTCAACAACCGCAGCACCTTGATTCTGAATAATGTTCTTACGTAGTACACGTGGAATCAATACTTGTAGACTTTTACGATCAAATAATAGATCTTTGGCCCACTGTTTCTTAGTTGTTGATGTAGCTCCATCAGCAATAATTGTTTCTAATCCATTCTCTAACGCAGCTGTAATACGTCTACTTAAATCCTCATCCAGTTTTAGATTAAACTGTTGTAACAGTGTCAATGCCATATTAAACCTCGGCCGGTAGTAGTTTTGCAGCCACTAATGCCTTCTCAATTCTATTAAAGCGTTCACCTAGCTGTCGAATAGCACCGGTGTGAAGCATTGTTAAGCGGCTCATGTTAACGAAATGATGCCCGTCATCATTGAAAGATACCAACTTTAGTTCAACTAAATCGGCACGAGTTTTTTCCATCCATTCGCGGAACCCATATCTCAATGGGTCGTCCTTTCTAGTTACATGAGCCGATAGCTTGTTTAGAAGCTCTATGTCATCATGTGTATCGAAGTTAGTCCACGCTGTGCCTACATCTTGGTGTGAATCTCCGTCTGCATCTAAGATAAATCTAGTATTTGTGTCCGATTGAACCACGAGAATATTAGCGTTCGCGCCGGGCGCACCAACAGTTGTACCACTCTTCTTGGATGCACGGATATTGACTGCGCCATCGGAACTGTTTGTCTTAGATGTGTCATCAGTCGTATATCTAGCATTGAAAGCAATAGCTGTACGGTCTGAGATATAACCAAAGAAGTTTAATCCACCAGTTGTTGGTCCCACTTTCGTAATATAGCCAAAGGTATCAGTCTCAGTTAGAGTTGTCATCCCATGTGCAACATCTGATGATTTGAGACTCAAGATTTCGTCATCATTTGCAGCTTGATTAATCGTTAAACCAAGTGTACTACTAGCATTTGATACATCACCAATAAACATTGTACCATCAAATCGTGCCGCTCCAGCATCTACCCAAATCGCCCAATTCTGTGCGCCAGATGCAGCAGGAGCATCAGAGATATAGACAGTTGCAGCGTCAGTTACAGCAGCAGCGCCACCGGTGATAGTTGGTGCAGTTACCGATAATCCCATCAATCGTGCATGTGTACCAGAACCAGCTTCTGTAATTGTGCCAGTAATATCTACACAGACAGCATTTGCGTTAGCAGCAGGAAGTGGAGCTAATGTGTAAGCTGCAAATGTACTAAGAGTTAACCGTGTAGTAGCTGTTTGAATTGTAGAACTAGATGCTCCCGGCTGGCCCGTTTGAAATATAATGTTACCTTGTGTAGCACTGCCAGTTGAACGTGGAGCAATAAATGTTACACCAGTTACTGCATTATCAGAACCACTACCATTTACGTGATTATACACAAATCCTGGGTAAGTTGCTTCAGTTGGCCCTCCACCCATGCGAATGGACGTATTCGCCATGTTGCCGGCAGCCAACGTATTACCGCCACCATTACCAAGAGTAATCTCACGTGAAACAGAACTCGCAATGCGTGTCCCAATGATAATTGAGGCATAGTGAGTATTACCTAGTGAGCTATTGGCACCAACTACAATACCACCTTGCACTAAGTTAGCTTGTGTAGCAGAAGCACCAATAGAGATAGATTCAGTGAATGAACCTAATCTAGTTACAGTTGCCAGATGCCCGATAACTACTGAATCTCTACCATTACAAGTAGACTGACTACCGATAGATATATTACGAGTATCAGCAATAGTAAGCTGATCGCCAATGGCTACAGAATTTGATGTGGTAGAAGCAATACCTACTGGATTGTTACCGATGATAACTGTATTCTGTGCAGCATTAACTGGTAAGTTATGTCCAATATGAACATATGTCGTACCCGTCTGTGATCCTGACGAGTTACCAATTAACAATATTTCCTGTCCAGAAGTAGGATTTGCAAGAGCCCCACTACCAATAACAATACCTCTTGAACCACCGGCACTAGATTCTAACTTGGCTCCTCTACCAATAACTATGGAACCAAGATTGGAACCACTAGTAGTAGCTTTAAGTCCAGCATCAGCACCAATAACTATAGAGGCTGAAGTAAATGTCGCAGTACCAGTAGTAGCAATAGTAGCTAACTTGCCAATAACAATATCTTCTGCAATCTTTGGTGTAGCTATACGGCCAATACTGATATTGTCAGCGGCAACAGCAAGTGCTCCATTACCAATAGCAATGGCGCTAGTAACTGCTGCTGAAATAGTTGCAGCTGTACCAAATGCAATACTGTTATCAGCAAGAGCACCTAATGTAGCTGCCTTACCAAATGCGATACCAGAAACAGATGTTCCAGTTGTGGCAGCAGAACCAAATGCATATGCATCTGCACCATTTGCAATTGCTGATTTACCAAATACACCTACATTTATAGCACCTATAGTAATACCATTACCAATACCAATAGCATCAGTGGTAGTAGCACTAAATGTACCTGTTGTTCCAGTTACAATAATAGCATTATCTGTAGCTTCTACAAAGCTAGCAAATTTACGCCAACCAGTATTTCCTACTCCAGTTGCTTTGAACCATACAGAATGTCCACCAGCGGCGGCATCCCTCTGTTCGTATAACTTACCAATTGGCGCTGTGACTACAGTTTCAGGTGACCCATTACCAGATAGGTTTCCACCAATAGCTGCCCATCCAGTATTGCCAATACCACTCATCTTGATATAGAATATCTGTCCCGTCAAATCAATAAAAGCTGCACCGGGACCAGCAGTTTGTGCTCCTTCTGGAGTTGCAACACCTGTGTATTTAACTAAGAATCCTGGAAAATCATCTGTCTCAGCTAGATCAGATTGTGTAACTATAAACTTACCTACACGATTATCTACATCATCAAACGTAGGATGGTTTTCACCAACCACACGTTCATCAAACTGTACCCACGGAATAGCAGCAGGTGTACTCATTTATTAGGCACTCAAGGTTGCCGAATAGATTGGCGTACCATCATAGAAGAAGTTACCATCGTATAATACCAATGTGACAGCAACTAATTCACCACATGCGCATAATGAAATATCACCTATTGAAATCGTTAATGCGCCAGCTTCCTTTACGAACGCAGACTGAGCACCAGACTCATCCGTAAAGGTTGGAATCGTTGGTGATTCTACAACTACAGTTTCACCAGTGCATCTAGCCATTACACATCATATTCGTTAAGTAAAACTTCAATACCAGCAGTCGGAGAGTCAATTTCCTCTTTGCTTTCCACAGGAACAGTGGTATTGATAAGTTGAGCATGGAGGTTCTTGATACGCTCGCAACGTACAATATCACCGAGGCGTAAGTAGCCACGCCACAATGCGCCGTATCCTAGAATCTCATGCCAATTCTGCGGGAATCCAGGTGTTTCATCTACTGCACCAATTAGATCATCTAGCACAGTCCAGTATCGAATCGTGATAGTGTATTCATCATCAGGAGTGGGCCACAACTTAATACAATTCTTCTCCCGATAATACTCTGTTGGGAAATCTTCGTCATCTGTATTGTTAACAAACTTCCTGTCGTATTCTTTTTGATTGATACGTACTAACGGAGAAAGTTTATCATCATCAGGATTCTGAATTGACAATGATTTCAACGCTTCAAACGGTGATGGTACAGCATATAGGTTAATAGATGCTGTAGTCGAGAACGCTGCCGTGACTTCCTTCTCACGAAAGGGAAACTTATCTAGAAGTTCCCAATAACTCTTATTCAGTAGTAATAGTGCATCCTCATCTGTTAGATCATCTTCATCTAATCCCAGATGCTGACGCAAATCCTCGATGAGTGTCAGTGTTTCAATCATGCTGCGGCCTCATCTTTAACTAGACTAGCAAAGATATCAATGTAGCGTTCTGTGCCTGGAGTTACCATAACAACTTCTACCACACATGGTCCATATAACTTGGCTACCCCACCAAAATACTCTAATACATTTCTGATTTGAGCAACTCCACCATCAGGACCGGGACGTGAAATGTGATAGTGTATTTCGACCTTAGAGTCTAAAATACTACTTTCAATCATCCACGTCCCATTTCCTAAAGAGACACGGGCGCAGTTCTTTAGAACCTTTGGGCGTCCGCTGATTAAGAGAGGGAGCCTCATTCTTGTGTCTCCAGAGTCACTATATTTAAAACAGTTCTACTAAGACAGCAGACGCGGCCGCGCCACCATCTTGTAGTGCCATACCACGAGGAATAGCAGAACCAACAAGATCGTAATATTCAGTACGTGGAATTACAGCACCATCATCCAGTGCAGTAGTACCACCGACGAATGAACCAACAGTCGGATTCACAATTAAGAATCCAAGGGTAATTAATGCAGCAGAACCAGCCGGCAATGTAAGTGCAGGCTTAGTAGCTGCAACTAATGAACCCGGTGCTGCCGTCATGGTAGTACCGTTGGATGCAGTACGGAATTCCCATAAACCAAACTGACCAACAGTAACAGTACCAACTAAAGCTGCATAGTCAACGCCCGCAGCTAATGCGGTGCCGGGACCACCGGCAAATACAGTACGCGCTGCAAATGCTGCTTCTGACAGTGTGGAAGTACCAGCACTACGCTGCTGACCAGGAGTAATTTCTGCAAAGTACGTCAGCATATCTCCAATGATACGGCCGGCAGTTGTGCGTCCGGCAGAGAATGCTTTACCAGCCTTAATACCAGTAGCATCAGCGATACCGTAACAGACACCACGAGTCATGACATATACATCATCACCCACAATACCTGCGGCAACACCAATAGCACCAGCATCAAGAATTGCACTCATATATGTATTCTTGCCACCAACTACAATACCAGTTTGACAACCACCAGCATAATAGCTATTACCTAACGTCTTAAACCAACGTCTAATACCGGGAACTAATACAACGAAATCACCGATATTTAACGTTTGTCCAGCCGTACCACGACGTACACGCCCACCGGGAGAAGCGCCACCAGCAGCGTCTGTATCTTCTCCGTGCTCAATTACACGGAAGTTGGTTGGTGTATGCTGACCCATTTTAGTTTTCTCCTAAGAAGGGTTAGCGCCAGCCCAACCACGCCAATCTACGAACCAGATCAAGAATCTGGTAGAAGCTTTCGCCTTCATCGCATCCGTATCAAAGTCGAAAGTATCTTCGAAAGTGACAGGACGACGAGTAAGGAACCACGCATCGTTCCACTTAGAGTCCACCATGAAATAGCTGCGCACAGAACTCTTGAAGTGTGAAACGATGATCTTCGGCTTCGGAATACGCATACGAATCGCGTTTTCCTGATTCTCAGCAGTAAATGGCTCTAACTGAGAATTAAAGATTTGAAGCGCACGGTGATAATCACCCGCGTTGTTACCAAGAATGACCGTATCGGGGAATACACGAATCGGATCACCGTTCTCATCCTTCATCACCTGATACAGATCGAGCAGAGCGGTAATACCCGTTACACTAAATTGCACTTCTGTAGATGGACGGTTAGCTACAGTTGCAGACGAATTAATAAGGGTATGTGCGGTGTTGATAAGCGAAAGGCTATCAATACCCTTGAAGTCAGTACCAGTGAATGCATCATCCAGCAATGCAGCAGACCGATACTCCATCGTCATACGTGCAGCATTCGCTAACCACTTCGACGCCTGATTCGCTTTATTGTACTGGTCATCTTCAACCGTCTTACGAGAGACGATATAACCAGAAGCGAATTCCTTATCTACTCCCATCACTTTCGGCCCTAACTTCGGCTGATCGTAAGTAACGGGTTCACCATCTCCACGCTCGTACAGACGCGAAAGCCCCGCCATAATCGTGGCGGATTGTTCCGGCATAGTAGTAGAACCTGTGCGCAGGAACATTGGATACTCTGGATCAAACTGTTCATAACTGTCACGGAAATCCTTTCGGAGTCCGGGACGGAACAGCAGATTGAATGCGCCTTGCACAATCATTGTAGCGCCTCTTGTGAGGAACCTACCGAATCTTGGTTAAACAGCAGTGATTTCAATTGCAGTGGCAACGAACTTAACAAACGTCAGACCTTCAAGTAAGTCTACATCAACAATCTTGAAGATGAGTGTAGTAACTTCTGAACGGTCAATACGCCACTCACCAGCAACGTTTAATACACCGTAAACTTCACCAACGTGCGTCTGTGCAGGAGCAACGATGTTACCAGAACCATCTTCCTGTCTGATAGAATAGACAGTATCAGTATCCGCCTGCACAAACGAAACTTCCTGCACGCGACCAGTAACAACAGTTGGTGAGTTTGCAGCATCCCATCCAGGCTTAGATGCAGCCTTTTCTAATGCAACACCGGCAACGTTAATAGCAGTAGTACCTGTGTGGAGAATAAGCAAACCGGAAGCGTTATGTGCAAGTAAACTACCCTGCACAATCACCGCACCAGTATTGTATGCTCCAGACAGAATATCTGGCACCTTTCCTTTCGGGTGCCGAACTGGATAAAGATATGGCTTTGCACTCATGTGCATTTACTCCATTACTCGGGGATAATTCCTAATGCTTGCTCGATTACTTCTTTGCGAGCTTCATTCACAGAACCCTCACCAATCGGGTCCAGTCCTTCACGTTCAGTCATCTTGTTAAAATCCTTCTCTTCTTTCTGTGTCTTGCCTTTGCGGTTTAACCGCGTGTATTGCTCTCGTTTAATTTCGTCGATTAAGTCTTTCGTTTCTTTTTCACACGTCATGAATACAACATCTCCGACGTATGAAGCACCAGTTCCCTTACTGTGTAATGCGCGCTTCGGAGCATACTCCGTGTCAACCGTGAAACCTAATGCTTCCATTCGCATGATTTCAGTTTGATCGTTGAAAATCCATTCACCATGTAGGTTATCTGGAAGATCAACTTTCAATCTGTCACCAACGATTCCACGATCAAGAACAGATGCTAACCGAATCTTCTTTTGAGCGCGCGTTAATTCTTCGGTTGCCACCTGTGTTTGATCGCCTACCTTTAATTCTTCGCGTTCTTGTGACATGAGTTATCTCGTTGGCTGAGTATTAGTAGCACGTTGTACTTGTGACTGTGGATTCGCGTTTGCATCTGGCTTCGGCTTCCCGATTGTAGATGTAGCAACTTGTGTTGCTGGCAAATCCAACCATTGTAAATACTCTTCCTTGTTTAATCCACGCTCTTTCGCTAAACGTGCTTCCAATTCAGTAAGATCACGCGTAGCGGGAGCATTATTCTCAGGCTGTAAAGTTACAGGAGTAGAACGTAAATGCGCTGGAGTAATCACACGACCCTGCTGCTGTTGTGGTTGATTAGATGGTGGAGCACCAGTAACCTGTGTCTGTTGCTGCTGTTGTTGTCCATTTGCAGGTGTTAACTGTACCCCAGGCACCTGTCCAGTTACAACAGAACCAATTGCACTAAGTACAGCAAGTTGCATATTCTGATCGTTAGCTTCTGCACCCGTCATCATCTGATCTACCATACCCTCAATCTTCGGGAAGATTTCCGCGTATCGAGGATCATTCTTGAATCGAGACTTTAGACCATCATATCCAGACTGACGCTCCATCTGCGTCTTGAAATCATAAAGAGGTTTTACAGCACGCTGTGTCTCTTCACGAATAAGCTTCTGGATATTAGCAGCAGGATTTTGCCAGAAATCACCTGCCGTCTCCGTAGGAATCGGAGGGTTTAATTCGCTCTGCTGTCCAGCATTCCGTAACCGTGTATTTTCAGCTTCTGCTGTACGTAACCGTGCTGCTTGGTCACGCATATTGGCTTCCATTAATTCTAGAAGCCGATTATTCTGTGGTGCCGGTTGTTCAGTAGCCGTCGTCGTCGGCAAATCCGCTGCCGGTGTCTCTGTTTGCGCGGGCGGCTGTTCCGTCTGTACCTGCTCCGGCTGTACTGGGGCTGCCATCGTTGTGTTCCTCAGAGTAGAGGTTTAAAATTAATTCTAATAAGAATCTACTTTGTTGTAACGCACCTTTACGAGTAAATGCATCTTTCGATTTACTGAAGGCGACCAGCTCCGTTTCCGCCTGTCTCTCCAATAGCCGACATAATTTGGTTAAGGAGGTCCATTCCCTCTGGCGAGCCAGCGTTTTGAGGTTGAGATAATCCTCCTGGCTGAGTCCCAACTTCTGTAGGTCCACCGCCATTTTGTGCTCCCGGCTGATTAGCCGCTGCTCCAGGTAGTAATGCTGCTTGACCTTGATTCTGTAATTCAGACATAACAATACGCTCAATATTGCGAACATCGAATGTCTCTAAGAACTGTTTCATTGCTTCTGTACCAGCAAGCATACCCTTTTGTACAACGAACATAATCAGTTGCGGATTCTGTGTAAACTGTGCTAACTGTAACATACCTGTATAATACTGTTGTACACCTGCACTAATCTGTGCCCAATTCTGGCGATCAAGAATCTTATTCTGTTGCTGACCAGCAGGATTGATTTCGATTAAGAAGTTTCCACGAATCAATTCTGTCGGCAAACTGAAAAATTTCTGCGCTAAATCTCCATTCTCTACCAGATTGTAGTATTCTACATTGCGGGCCCCAAACTGGCGAATGTTCACCGCCACGTCGATAATCAACTCTCTCATCCATTGCTTTACATTCTTGAAGGCAAAGTCGAATTTCTTATTGCCTTCTTGAATACGCGCAAGATCGCTCGTCGCCGTTCCCGGTGTTCCCACTTGAGGCATTCCGAGAACGACTTCATTAACACCTGTTCTCTGTTGCGCGTAGATGTTTGACGCTTGTTCGTTTGAGTATGCACTTGGATTAACTTCCGACATTTTGAAAGGTTCGATAAATGACATATCATCTACGAACCACATCTTACCCGGAAAGATAGGTTCCTTGGGACCATACCCAGAAAGCTTGTGAATCTTAAGCATAGGCATATTTGCAATTGTTCCAGCATCCAGACGCTGCCTATGCATCGTAGTAATTTCGCGCTGAAATTGTTCTGCTTGCTTACAAATCCCAATACCTGCCCAACGGTGTTCAACAGGAAAATAAACACCCTTACGATAAGGACGATGAAGATCGTCATACCAGTTATACCTAACACTCATGAGTGTGCCAGATTGACGATGATAGTGTACGACAATTTCCTTATCGAATCCACTACCGTCCACATCCCATCCCAGCCATAACTCATGCCACTCAATTAATCTCGGCCACTGTGCAGCACGCTTCTCTAAATCCTCTTGCTGAGTTTCAGTTTCGCGTGTCTGTATAGTTCCAGTACCTGTACGCGAGTATGAAACCCATGCTTCCATCTTCTCCATAACTTCTGGATAGAAGAAACTGCTTTGAACTAACTGTTTTACTTCATATGGAGAACCCTGATGTTCTTCACCACACCAAGGCGAAGTTTGTGGGTCTTGATGTGCAAAAGGCATAACATATCTGCCCGATGGAACGGCATCAATACACGCGCCTTGCCGTGTGACAACATCAAACTCTCGTGATTCAATTACATTTCCGTCTTGATCTGTGATATCGCGTACTGCTGTGCGTAATTGATACTCATATGAACACTTGGCGATACCAGTACCATACTTCTCTAACTCCAAGATACCAGAGTCAATCTGAGAATAGTTACGACTGTTCCCAAGTATCTCATGATCCAACATTTTCTCTACTGCCACATCCACATCTACTAAATCTTTCGATTTAGCCTTCGCACTAACAAATTGTGGTAACCCAAACAAAGTTGTCATTGTGCGAGCGTGCACCGCTTCCACGGAAATAGCTGTAATTGGGATAATTAGACGACTCGCACCCGTAAACGGAAAGGTTGCACGCTCCTTCTTGCTCTTGGCCCAATAATCTCGCTGCCATGACTTCAATTCCTCTCTGTAATCCGTGTTTTCAGCATAGTGACGTAGCAATTCATCATCCAGATAGCTTCTTAGCCTCTGTTCTGTCTCTGCATCTAGCCGAATATTACGTGGATACGGCATCTAAAACCTCTATTTGACCACCGAAATGACTGTTATTAGACCGATTCCAGCCAAAATACCATACCCAAATACCTTAGGATTATGCCAAAAACCATGCTTTTCTGACGCTGGAAACGGTGTAAATGTGATCCTTGGAGTCGAATTTGAGTCAAAATCAGCCTCTAAATCCGTAATATAACCTGTACTAAATAGCTTAGAGACAGCTTCTGTGCCTGTCCGAAGAGAAAATGACCTAATAACTGTAGTATCGCCCCAAACTCTGCCACCATTAACAGAAAGTACAGGCCAAATATTAGGCCGTTCTTCTGCCGGAGCATTAACAGGAATATGAACATCGCGCAAAGTGATAACAGTTGGTGTTAAATTCACTGTATCAGTTGTATGAACCCGTTTGCGCCACTTTTTGATGCTATCTGTAAGCCATTTAGGCTCTTTATCCACTGTATCGTACACTGTAATGATCTTTGGTACTACTTTTGGTGCTTCTTTAGTACGCGCACACATCGTGGAGCCTAACACGAATGCAAAGAAACTAACTATACATGTGAGAATAACCTGTTTCCACGTCACGTTCATTTAATAAATCTTCTTCCGCCTTCTTGTATGAATCCCATACTTCCTGACTTAAAGCTGGCTGCCAGTGTTTGGGACCATAAGCAAGAGCATCAAGTAAATGAATATCATCTGAAGCACCAAAACGATCAAATTCCTCAATAAGATCAGCTTGCCCTTCACTAAAGAATATCTGGCCCGCAGAGAAATAGTTAGCTAGACCACGAATACGTGCATCCTTCTCACGCTGCTTAGATGGTAACGGAACAATATTGAATCTGATATTCCGTAACTGCATCTCCCTCGGTAACCAATTCTGATACAAGCCACTAAAGTTAACTTCTTCGATACCTACTAACCGTGGATGGAATCGAAGTACAGTTTTGAATAAATAATCTAATGCCTCAGGTGGTTTCCAAGGCTTCTTTTGTGCATCCAATACGAAAACTCTGTTTTTCTCGTCTGTACCAGTGACAATAAATCCACCAACACCTGATGCAGTTTTACCCAAAGCTGGGTCATATAAGACAATGATATCAAGTTTGCGTACATCAACGCGAAGTTGTGTGTGGCCCAGAAATGCAATAATCGTTGTGCGATCTGCCCAATAATAGAACTTCTTCCAAGTTGGATCAAATTCTGTTGCACCTTCTTTTGGATCATTGATGTACTGTGCTGTCCAAATCTTACGATTCTTGCGTAAGACAACAAGAGATGATAACGGAAACTCCTCAGGAAATATAGAATGACGAACACCATCATCACCAACTTCTTCAACGGCACGAATATATTTCCTAAGAGTATCGCCGTAAACCCTGTGAATATGTGCGTATAAGTCGTCAAATGACCATCTCGTTCCAGCCAAATCCAGATGATCTTGCGCATGTGAGGAGAAGAAGGATTGTATGTTGTCAAACCAATCCTTGGCATTCTGCATCTCGGTTTTACTATCACGCGCTTTGTCACCGATTAAGTCGTCCGCTTTGATATAATTGTAGTGGCGTCCCTGTGATCTACCACCGACACCCATTGTATCAAACGTTGGTTCTGACCAGAACTCCTGTCTTGGTAACTCTAACTCAAATTTATTTACACGCTGCGTCTTTGTATTTGGTACAAGCTCAGGGAATAAACCCATGAGCGTGACGTTCTGTAAAAAGTGATCTGCAATTTCCTTTAGGAATCTCGCGGCAGATTCCACGACTTCGTGTGCGAGCAATACTCTACAATTGGGTCCCAAGTTTCGGGGCCAAGGTTGATCCCCAACATCATCGGTAAGTACAATCTGTATTCCGTCAGCCTTAGTAACAACAGTAGTCTTGTAGTGTCCACGGGGTAACAAGACTTCTCTAAATTGATCTTCAATTGTCCATCTCATCCATGTACATAGATGACCATGCAAATTCGTCGATAGTTTTTTATATCCGAGGACGCCGCGGGCCAAAAAGAATAAATCAGTTTTTGCGCGGCGCCTTAAATACTTCCACTCGTCAGTCGTTAAGCCACTAAATTTTTTCTCAGCAGCCCGTTGATATTGTAATACTAACTCTGGGTCGATGTTATCTAGGTCTAGCACGTCTCTCTAATCCTATCCAACTACTGTGAATAGACACTGACAGTCGTATTGAAAGATACATCGCTGGAGGTTCCGCCACTGGCATGAGCTGATACAGAAAACGAACAACCGTAATGATTGTCATTGGGAACAAGCTTTTTGAACAAATCGGCGGCTACGTCGATATGCTCAAGTTCCCTTTCATTACGGCCCTCCTTCGCTTGGGCAACTTTGTCTTTAAGCTGCTCGTGTGCAAGATCACACCTTCCAGATAAACTAAGTGACCAACTCATTTCTCAAAATCCTCCGCTCTGCGGTAAGGATGATTGTTAGATGGTAATTCATAATACCTATTGAGTATATCAGCTATCAAACGTGCCTCACGTGCGAATAACTTCTCACCTGGCCCCAGAATCAAGAATGGTGTATGGTCCTGGTATATATCGTAGCATGGTGTCCGTCTACCGTAGTGCGGTTTCTTTACTGCATGAAACATTACTGAAAATGCTTTAACAAGTTAGAAATAAATCCAGGCTTCTCGGAATCTGCGGTGGATTCTGCCTCACCAATTTTCGCAGCCGTCTTACGCATTGCAGCACCCTTCTTACCATATGCCTCTACAGCAAGTGAATCATCTTCACTCATAGGAGGCTTCTTTGGCTTTGGTCCCGTCATGCGTTCCCCCTTACAGATTTGTCTGCATCAGGTGGCGCAGTACTCGCGGTCGTTGTACCCATGTTTGGATCACCTACACTATCACTAAACTCCCCGCCTTCATGTAAGTGCGTATCTACATTCTTCTGTGTTGGACCTTCTTCTGTCTGTCCACGCATGGCGAGATACTTGTGTTGATTAATCTCACCAGATCCTGGATAATTTCCTTGTACACCCATTACACACCTCCTAGAGTAATTAAATCTATAAGGGAGGCCAGATTGCTCTAGCCCCCATGTTATTACGCCGCTGGCGTATTTGCAGCCACAGCAGCAGAAAGAGCCTGCGTCTGAGACTCGATCTGTGCATTTACAGCAGCAACGCGGCTCATATCACCAGATGCAATTGCAGCATCAAGTGCAGCCTTTAAACCGGAGAGAAGCGTAACTGCGGACTGAATAACATCGGTCTGTGCGGTAACATCAGATTCAAGCGTGTCAAGTTCACCAGCCATTTGAGTAACCTCTGCTTTAGTTGTGAGTACAGCGTTGAGAATCTGATCTATCTTATTATGCGTAGCTTCGTCTGCCTCACTTGTGATATGAAGGTGGACGTGAACTTCTTTCTCTTTCTTAGGCGCCATCACACACCTGCTAACGGTAATAGAATCTGAATTGCAAGAATAAAGATAATGAGAACACCAACTACAAGAGCAATCTGTTTGAATACAGCATCAATAGGAAGTAGTCTTACAATGTAAACTATACCACCAATGATAACCACCCAGATTAGAAATCGAACCAAACTGTGTGACACATCAGCAGCAAGTAACATGATCGAGAGCATAGACTACCTCCCTTTATATTTGTCTCCACCTTTGCTCTTACGCGATTCAGATAGCGCAATTGCAATAGCTTGTTTCTGTGGACGACCAGACTCACGTAATTCCTTAATATTCTTACTAATCGTTTTCTGGGATGATCCTTTCTTGAGTGGCATATTAGACTCCGATCTTGTTCTCATCCAACTTATGATCACCACACCAGTCGGTAACAAATACTACTGGATATCCATTCATTGTAGGTGCATGTCTACGACAACGCCCTAAATTAGATTCACTTTCATCAGCTTTTGCTTTTTTAACAAACCACATACAACTAGCACAACTCATTCCCTTTGATCTATGTTTCCAAGGATCATCAGTAGTTGCATTAATGGTTGGTAGCATACTAACTATCCTCTCCCACCTCTACGACGCTTGAAAGATCCCTTATCTCCACCACCACCGCTAAACGGAATCTTTAATACATCCACGAATAGCGAAAATACCACTCCAATGTTGATTGATCTAAAGAACCGTACACTTTCAGTCACCGCCACGGCAAAGGTAACTGTGATATTTGTGAACAGACCCACCTTCTTTTGGACACCAACTGAGTAGATTACCGATATCGCCTTGGTTGCCTTAATTAACTTCTGTACTCCTACAGCATACGTTATAGTAATCGCTGCCGTCTGGAAATACTTAACTAGCCTACTAGTTGTAACCCCAAATGTAACTGGTATATTCTGAAACTGGTTAATTTTCTTTTGTACACTCACACTATATGTGACAGCTATATTCTGTGTTACAAAATTTAATACTCCACCAGCAGCATCATCAGCAAGTAATAAACTCATGCCCAACCATCAACAACAGCAGGATCAATTTCTGCCCACTCAACTGAAACAGATGCCATCCATGTACCAGTACCAGGAACAGCAACGCTACGAACTACGAAACCTTCTTGGTTTGCTAATATAACTGGATACTCATCATTTGAATTTCTTTGCCATAGATAAGTACCGGGAGCAATAATCTGCCCATTTAAGGATGCTGTAATAGGTCCAGGTGCTGCTAATGCTGCAAATGCAGTACCATCTAATGTCTTAGTACCTACACCTAATGCAGCAGTCGTAGCAATACGAACGTCACCAGCAGCTAATAATGATGTACCATGATTAGTACGTTTTTTACTATCATTAGCACCAAACGTAATACCAGTACCTAATGTTCCCTGCGCAGACCATGAACGTGCAATACGAGCTTCAAGTTGTACAGGTACACCAGCAGCAAAGAATGTTGTAGATACACATGCTGATACAACAATGGATCGAATTAAAACAAGTCTACCAGATGCGTCTACGAATCTGAATTGAAATATTTCAGAATTAGCAGCAAGTGCAGCAGGTAAAATACCTGTAAATAAGCTAATACCATATGATCCACGAGCACCTAATGGCATAGGACGTGCAGACATTCTAGCTGCAAAGTTAGCATCTACAGCTAATTGTGTTGCGCCATCTTTACCTAATACTCTATGAATCCAACTCATGACCACACCCACCTTACATTAAAAGTACCTACACCTAGCATAGCAATTGGGTGGGCAAATATAGTAAATCCTGTTCCTGCAATAATGTCACCAACCACTAATGGACAGAGTGCAGCAGCTTCTTCGTGTTCATCTACAGTGTTATCTGATGTACTTTCTTTCATAAAGAATGCCTCTACATGTGAGCCAGCTATAATTCCTGCTTGGCCCGTTACAGCTATGGAGGCACTTTCCGATGGAGTAGCTGTGAAATCTAAAACTGCTGTTCCCTTAGATGCTGCCATGATTTACGCTGGATCAAGTGTAACTGTGTACTGAATCTGGTCACTGATAGCAAGAACGATATTGCCGTGATCGAAGTGAACTAATAGATTACCTAATGTAAGCGCATCAAAGCAACCTGCATTGGTAATCGTCTTAGCTCCAGCGGCAGTTAATGTAAATATGTTCTGCCATTTTGCTGCTGCACCAGATCCCTGTAAACTAACAGTACCAGCTACTCGTGCTTCTGATTCTGCTGTAAACAAAGTGGTATCAGCTTTTGCTGCTGTACCTGCACCTGAACCCCAATGTCCAAAGTGACCATCTAAAGCATTAGATTGGACTATAGCTCCAGCAGCCCATTCTTCACCGAGGTTTGTCAGGACTGCTGCCATGTATCCTCACATTTCCTTTTTCTGTAGAAGCTATCTCACCTAAATCTTCATATGTACCTGTAGCTGCACGAAATACTTTAGCTCTAACACTTACTTTTGCTCTCACTTGAACATTATGCTCACTGGCCCGCACAGACAATCCGCCATCTTTACCTACTGTATCTTCCACTTGTCTACCATATGAAAGTGTACCTTTACGTATTCTATATTCCGTAATCCATGAGCGTACCCAGCTTCTAGTGTGTCTCCACCACTGAGTAATCAACTCTTTAAGTAAGGAGATAAGTCTTATTAGCTTTGAACGTGCGATCAGCAGCAACGTTAGAAGCTGCTTTGATCCTGAATGCAGCAAAGACAGGAATCTCATAGAATACTCTCGCCTTGCTTGCTGTAGCTACAGACGAATCAGCAAGTGTATCTGAACCTATTTGTAGTGTAAACCATGTAGATGCAGCAGTTGCAGCAGGATCATTAGAAACTTCTACAGTAAATGCTACGGCATCAATTGTAGCAGGAGTCATAATCCCAACAGCATCTGCGTCTGCATACTGTTCTTTGGCGAGTAAAATATTCGATACCGCTGTACCGTTAGGAATAACTAAATCTTTAAGTGGAGAACACGAACGAGCCATGTTAACCTACTTTCTTGTTAACTTCGGCACCACCAGATATTAGTTCAAACGGTTTATGTTCGTGTAAATCTTTAACCTCGTCAGAGAGCGTAATCGCGTCTCGCAAGTTCTTTGCAGATTCTTCCGAGAGGATTACAGCTTTACCAATGAATGTATTGTTTTGTACGCCTGGAGGTCTACTAGAACCATCACTATCACTTGCAGTCTTTAAATGTCCAATACCCTTGATGATTTGTAACCCTCTGTCGATAACTGCAAACGGAGACTTTTTAAATAACTCTTCATCATTAGCGACAAGCTCAATCTTGTTCATGAATTTCTCTGCAACGTTAGTTAAGCGTTGTCCAAGATCGGCGTTTATGTTAGCGAGGAGTCGCTCCTGAATAATCTTGATGCGGGCCCGGCCCTGCAACGATACTAATATATTCGATACCGCTTGAGGAGTGATACCTGTCTCTGCTGCTACTCTAGTGTTATCATAACCTAAGCAATGTTTGTACACAACATGATCGTAACGTGGCTTCCACGTCTTAGGTTCCCACCGTGTAGTTGTACGTGCTTCTAGTAACTTACGTTTACCCATAACCGTTACTTACCTCTCTTGCGGTTATACGCTTTTACACCCACACCAGCAAGTTTAGGTGGCGTGAGCGATTTATTCATCAACCTGATTTTCTTCATAGCATACGTGTTCTTGCCAACTCCACGTGGTCTTTTCACATATACTCCTCATCCGTATTCATGTATAAAGTTACACGTCTCTCCTATATACAAGAAAGAGGCCCGCTGCGCCAGCCCGCACCTAACCCCTCTCCAATTGGAAAGTTGGATCATAGTTGGATAATTGGAGTCGAGGACCAGCCACCCTAGTTCGTAAATACAAGCTAGTTCGTATATGCATATCACTCATACACATAATCACTCCTTTGTATATATACAGTTGAAAAAAGTGAGTTACGTATTATCTTGAGATGTTGCGCGCGCTTAGCGTTCGTGAATTTACCCCCGGTGGGGGTCAGCGTGAGTGAGTACACACACAACAGCAGGCCCACCGCAAGAGAATGATAATCAATCTCATTATATGTATGTGTTGCATTGGTGCATATTGTGTTGTCACATTGCCGCATCGCCTCACGTATATGCATGGCGCGAGTCTGTATATATGGGGCTGGCCCCGTATCTGTGGCTGTATCTGTGGCATGTGGTATGCTATGTATCCCTGTGTAATTGTGTCGGTGACTCTCACCACAGGATGACAGAAGTAGAAAACTGGCTGGGCCTGACGGGCCTTGGAGATCATACTCCACACAGCCAATGTGTACAGATCAATCCACCTGTAACCGGAGGGGCCAGCAAATCTAAATAGGCTGTAGAAACGGGCCGCAACGGATGCGGATACACCTAGTGGCAGTATTGCCGATAATGGTGAATCTATCACGTAATTGTGTATATGCGGGCGGGGCCAGTCGCCAGTTTTCACCGCTTGCGCAAGAGGCAAGGCAGGTCACATCTAAGCCACTACCGGGCAAGGTGTTACCTAGCTGCCGCTACTTGCGCCCTCTATTGACCTGAGACTGCCACTACTATATATTAGAGGCAGTTAGATAGATGTACAGGTCACTTCCACCATTCTTTTGAGGATTCTACAAATGACTGCTCCCGCCGTTGCTGCACCCGAGACTTCCGCCACTACTGCGGATGAGACGAAAGCGCCTGTCGTGGATCATACTTGGCGTGAAGAGGAAATCACCGTCACCAAGATTCCGAATCACGAGGACGTGAAATTCAAAATCCGTTACAAGGTTTACAAGGGTTTCGATAACCTCGTGGCTGCGTTTGGTGGTCAGTCGGTGGCTGAGAATGTGCTTGCTGCTGCGCACGACAATCGTACCAAGGGCAAGGCGAGCACGACTATCCGCCAGAAGATGAAGAAGGGTGAAACTGTGGAGAAGGCAATTGCTGCCGCGCAAGCCGTTGCCGAGGCGTTTGTGTATTCTGAGCGCGGAACGTCCGCCAAGAAGGTTGGCGAAGCTGTGCAGGAATTGCAGAAGGAAATCAGCACGCAGGGCCTCGACCCCGAGAAGATGGACGAGGCGCAGCTTCGTGAATGGATGCGCAGGTTTACGCAGCTTTAAGTATCTGCTCCGCTCGCATATACACAGAACATGGGCGCCGCTTACACAGGGCGCTCATTTCTTCCCCTCCGCTCACTCTCACTCTGAGGCATCTATGTTCGGGTTTATGATTGGTCATACTGTGTATGGAGTCAGCGATACGTTAGAGGCGTGTCAAGAGATTCTAGCAGATTGGCGTTTCAAATGCCTAATTCATCCTCGTGGTGATGAGGCAGGAAAGAAACGGCTCAAATATCTAGATAGTGCAAAGTTTGTACAGATTACCCCCGTGTCCACATGAACGGGGTTTTTTTGTGCTGGCACCATATGTGAGTGAGTAGTCACGTTGAGCACTCACTTGCATAGCTGTGTATGCACGATGTGGACAGGATACAGTACATACGCAATATACATAAAATACACTTGTATATTTCCAATTATCCCATCCAATTTCCAATTGGAAGCTTCGGGAGGCAGGCGCTGGCGTGTCCACTTGGACACAGGCAGGGGGTGTTAGGTTGTTATACATATAAAAAAAATATATAATAATACTACACAACGACTTACGAGGTCGGGGTGTCAAAAAAATTTCCAGTAAGGATTGGGGCATATCCCCCATGGGTGTTCCAATTGGAAAATGGATGGATGGATGGGTGGGATAATTGGACGGCGTGGAAAATTGGAAATACACAGATTCACGAGTATATACACACACTCAAGTATATACACAGATACACGCTCACAGTTATATACTCAGTCGCCAGTATACATGAAATATACACATTTGTGGCATGGTTCTTGCCGTTGTTGTGTACGTGCTACAAATGTGGTATACATACAACAACACCGTGAGTTAAATCGTTGTGGCGTCAGGAGTTAGGTATGGCACAGTCTATGCTACACTAGCTAGGAAAAAAGTTTCTGCTCATTCCTGTATATACACAGTAGTTTTACATTCACACTAGGGAGATTCTAAAAATGGCCGATGGTAGTGAATACTCTTCAGGGCAGCTAGAGAAATTCCTAGCGTTTGTGCAAGGTGCCGCAATTGCATCTATGCGCGAATTGGCCCCACACTATAACCTGAATCCCGAAAAGTTGGACCTGAAATGGGATAATCGGTTAGGTGACGACGTTTGGAAGTATGAAATTCGTGACGGTCGCGGTACACTTATATTCGGTATGTCAGCAATTGACAAAAATTTCAAGTATACTCTGCACCACGCGCTTGACGTGCTAGGTAAGACCCCCTCACATCACGTTGTGGATTTTACCAGTATACAGACTAACGAGTCACGTAATACTCGTATTAATGAGCGTTTTGAGTCTTTACATGAGGGCAAGAAATTACTTAAGCCGTCAGAATATGAAACCCACACGTTTACCAGTGTTATGATGGTACACAAGAAATCCGGCCAGTCAGTAATGGTCAGCGGTGAAGGTTTAGCCGCATTCAACCTGCAAACGGAAGCGTACATGTTACTGTGTAAGAAAGTGTTGGATATCTAACATGAGTCAAGAAGATATCGACCGCTTACGCGCGGAAGAGATGGAATTAGAAAACGCAATTAAATCGTTGCGTGAGAAGCGTAAGGCGCTTGAAGAGGAAGAGAAGCGTATAAAGGAATTGGCGCGGCCTATTGAAATTCGCGTCGTCAAATTCGAGATTGGCGAACAGGAAGTTACATTCCACACTTCCACCGTGCGCACAGATTTCGTGGACTATGCAACAAACTTGGATCATGCGCGATTTGGTGGCGCAGGATCATTTGTTGTATCGCGTGACGGATTCCTGATAATGCTAGGCGAGTATCTGGCATCCGGCCTGAATATGCAGAAGCCAGATGGTGGCGTTGTACCGATCAATGAATCAATCTACGCGCAATTCAATCTCGTATTCAAGGATGGTACGCCAGATCGTGAAACGGTGAACATCTTTACACGTATCATTCACAATGAACGTACACCCGATTACATCGTTGACATTGATAAGAAGCAATACAGTGTTGTCCTCTACAATCACGCTCCCGCTAATCCATTCTCCGGTATCCCCGGTACACGCTGGGCAGTCGCAGCAGATAAGACTCACGATAATGTAATCGTTCCACTATCTGAGGGGTGGAGATTATACGAGCGTTTAATGGCTGTGGCTCCCAAGTATATCACGCAATGGAGCGACGAAGCATTAGCAACGGCCATTGCACAAGCTGAGAAGCGTAACAAACTGCTCGCGATTCTCAAATGCGAGGACTACGATATAGATGCAATGTTCATGAATGGGTACACGCTTCGCCCATTCCAGCGCGTAGGTGTTGCATACGCGGAAGCTGCCGAAGGTAGATGGATGACATGGGATGAAATGGGGCTGGGCAAAACATGGCAGGAGTTAGCATTTGTGTGGAGGCAAATTCTCAAGAGACGTGCTGAGAAAGCATTAGACGAGAAAGTAAGAAAGTATAAAGCACTATTCGTGGTCCCTGCGAATCTCATTATTAACTGGAAGCGTGAGATATTGAATCTCACAGGTATTCATGCGCATATCCTCTCCGGTCGCGCACCAAACAATGCCGATATCATGGCAATGATGAGCGGCAATCCTGAAATCTTCATCATTAACTATGATGCATTAGCTACACGCAAGGTTATTGAACCGTATATCACGAAGCATACAGATGGACGTGATGTACTACACAAGGAAGAGGAAGTATGGCCATGGGTGGACCTGTTTAATCAAATGGGCTTCTCATTCATTGGATTTGACGAGGGCCATTACCTCAAGAATAGTGAATCTCTCCGCTCGCAAGCTGGCCGGATGCTCAAGAATTCATTACACGCATCCATCGCCACAGGTACACCCGTTGTAAATCGTGTAGATGAGTTGTGGCCCCTCTTGAATATCATTGATCCAGACACGTTCCCATATGAGCAGACATTCACCACACAGTATGGTGATGGCAAGTATGCACGTAACGTGGATCAATTGCGTGAGGTGCTCAAATTCATTGCCATAAGGAGATTAAAGAAGGACGTTGTTAAAGATCTGCCGCCTATCAATGAGATTGTGAAGTATTTTGAATTGCCACCCAAGGCGCGTAAGTTGTACGACAAAGTGCTCGCGGGTGTATACACAATCATGGCGGATTGGGACCCGTCACAAGCTGGTAGTCAGATGAAGATTACCAGTATGCTTGCGCAGATTATGAGGCTTAAACAGATTGCATCTATCGCCAAGATTGATTTCGTTGCTGATCTTGCGGTGGAGCAATATGATTCTGCACCTGAGGATGAAGTTAATAACAAGGTTATCATCTTTACACAGTTTGTACCTGTTGCCAATGCCATTGCGCGTAGATTAGGTGCGGAGGCATTATGTCTAACTGGACAAGTAGAAGCTGGCACCGCTCGTACACAGATTGAGGATCAATTCCAGAATGATCCCAACATTCACTTCCTCGTATGCACGAAAGGTGTAGCACAGGAGGGATTAAATCTCACGCGGGCAGGATACGTAATCAAAGCTGATCTATTCTGGACACCGAAGGACCACGACCAGTGTATCGGTCGCGCATATGGACGGTTAAGTAATCTACATGGTGCCAACGTCACGTATTGCGTAGCTGATGACACAATTGAGGAATGGATTCAGGAGATTATCCATACCAAGCGTGCATTGATTGGTCAGGTTGTAGATGGACGTGTAGTAACTGGCGACGAGTCTGTTGCTGGCGAATTGCTCGCACGTATGAAGGAAGCGATGGGCGAAGCTAGACGTAACTTGAAGAAGGAGTAGATATGACAAACGTTGTGTACTTCTCACGCAGAGATAAGAAGTGGTCACCATTTCGTTGGCGCTGGACATTCTGGAAGTGGACGTGTGTGGATGAAATGGAATCCACAGCAAAGCTTCCAGAGAATATCTATCAGGGGGCCTAGCACATGATTACACTCCGACAGATGCTAGACGCAATGGCGATTCCATATGTGGATGATGGGTCGCCAGAGTTAGATTACGAGTTACGTATCACTGATCCTGATTTGGAAGGTGATGATGAAATCAAAGGTATGGTAAACGATCACGAAGAGAAGCGTATTGTCCTATCTACGGAGGTAATAGGATCATGATGGACCTACTCCCGTTGTACATGTTCTATCTCGTGAAGATGTTATGGTATGACGAGATGGATAAGCAATTCGATACTGTATATGTGGCCCCGCAAGGCGAAACGTGTATAGATTTAAGCACGGGTTGCCATACACAATACGAAATTGCACACTGGTATGATGCGACTGGAGGCGTAGCACCATGAATCCATTTGTGAATTCACAGTGGCGTAAGCTCACAGAGGTACTTGGCGTTATTCCTATAGAATTCAAGATTATTGCTATACAAATGGCAAAAGATGCTGTACGTGCAGGTGAACAAGCAATGGTTGAGTTCCGTACAAATGAGGATGCATTAACAAGAATCAAGAGATGACCATTCAACCACGCCACCTTACATGGTGGGAGCGCATTGTTATAGCTATCGGCGTATTCGTGTACGCAGGTTACGTGCTTGGAATCATTGGTGGTAGATACACACCATAACATCGCTAATAGATTTGTGGGTACACGCAAGAATCGTGCCAGCTTGACTTTTTTACAACACTTTATTACATTGGTAGTGACGGGCAACATATACACTAAACGGGAGATATACAATGTTCGACGCAACTGTGGCCGAAGCTGCGCATTGGTCCAGTATTATGAAGCAGTCTCTGCGTGGTGTATACGTGAAAGAGAGTACCGATATTCCTCCTGCTATTATTGAAGAGGCGGAAGTGTTGGAGAATCAGACCGTGATTGATGCCGGTGATCGTGTGTTGTTCTACAAGTAGAAAGATAGGAGGACACATAACTCAACTGGTAGAGTAGCGGACTTTTAATCCGCAAGTTGTGGGTTCAAATCCCACTGTGTCCATTATGAAAACATATGAGATGGTAATAGCATTCAGGTTTAACTGGCTACCATTCCTTATTGGAATAGTAATAGGGTATGTAGCGAGAGCATTGTGGGTTAGTTATGTAATACATAATGGGTACGGGAGATGGTAGAATGATGTATAGCTTTAGTTGCACATGTGGTGAAGATCAAGAAATAGATATCACCGTTACATACGGTGGTTCTTCTGGTTCGTTTGGCCTCCCCGAAACAAGTTATCCACCCGAAGGTGCCGAGTGGCACGTAGATAAAGATATCATATGTGAAGGGTGTGGGAGGAAATGGGATAATACTAGTATGAGTGAGAAGTTTGAGGATGATATACAACAGCAGATTGCTGAAGCACATTATGATCGTGGAGAAGAGGACTACGAGGGATAGCGTCCGTGTAAGCCTCCATATAGTCCACAGTAAGACTAGGGGAGGTTGCTCTATATGTTCAAGTCTCTTCGTAATCGCAAGGGTTTCATGGAACCAGTAACGTGGGCAGTTCTTGGTATCGCGTACATGACAGCAGCGTTTTGGCTTATTGTTCTCAAGATGAGTCAAGATGCTGGTGGTACTGTAGAGAAGTGGTTCTAACGTAATCTCCAGAGGCTTACACGGGCCTTACACGTAGGTTACACAGTTGAGGGTCATATGATTCATCTGGTGATAGACAATTTAGGTAGGCGTAAAGAATACGCAGAAGGTGATGCGTTATGGTTATTGGCCCGCTCCACAATTGTTGCGTGTGCAGTCCCGCATTACGATGATTCGCATACTGGTGCATTCATAGACAAATGTGAAGCTACAGTCTATCATCCCGGTACACGTAATAACCACATCATATCTATGGAAGATGTAGACTCACGTCTCAAAGAGCGTCCTGTTGTAGACACCGCAATCATGTGTCAACGTTGCAAACAATCTATCGAATCATGTACGTGTCCACCACGCGGTATACCAGCTAGAGGGGATGCGTAATGGCTAAGGTACCTGTACGTACAGCACAGCGTGTAGCTTTAGAAACAGGTAACGATCTTGTAATTATTATTGCGTGGAATCCTGATGGCAACATGACGGAAATTGCTACATATGGTGCAACTAAAAGTCTATGTAAGTATGCAGCAGATCGTGGTAGAAGCATCGCAAAGTTTCTAGGACTAACAATAGATGACTGATCTATCAGCAGATACGATAGCATTCTTAAAGCAGAGTGGCGAGAAGGCCGCCACCTATGGTCATATAATTATGGCGGCCCAAATACATGAAGCGATATCTACATTACACCAAGTATGTAATCAACTACCAAAAGGGGAGGATAACTATGAATCTCGTGTAATGTTTCTCAACGGCGCTATCAAGATTCTAGAGAAAGAATTACAACGCAACCTAGATAGCGCAATCACTCACTGGATTCTAGTACGGAGGCAATATGGCGCGAAAGAAACTACGGTGGCAGCAGACAGCAAAGGGTCGCAAGAAAATGAGCGAGATAGCGACTCTCCGACACGCACAGAAGAAGGCTGAGAAAGAAGCACAACGTACATTCGATACGGGAGATGATAAAGAACATGGCCCGCTCAAACTTGGCACGAAAGAAGAAGCATTCGTCACGTTCGCATGTGGATACATCTACTCCACAGTCGAAACATTCGCAACACGCTTTGGAATTCCTTTCGACACTCTTACCAAAAGAGTGGGAAGCTTTCTTTCAAACGCGCAGCGCAGGTAAACGCATGGGTTTGCGTATCATCTGCCCGCTGTGTGAAGGTACAGCACCAGACCATCTGAATTATTATCAACGGTGGCGTTGGATGAGTGTACACATTGCACAGCATAAACCTATGCGAGGACTCAAGTAATGAGAATTACTCAAGTGCCAGAGCAGGGTGATCTTGTACTCTTGAGGGATGGATTGAAGGGATCAATCCTACTCAGTAATGACGATGGTGGATACAAAGTTCCTAGTTTTGATGTGGAATCAGATACAGATTTCTGGCTGGTAGATTTGAGTGTACCGGGATTCACTTCACGATATGCGGTATTCGTGTGGTGGAATGGTAATTCGTGGACCGAATCCATCTCTGAAGCTGAGTTAAAGATACAGGTTGAGGCTGAGAGGAAATAATGTATGTACCGCAAAATCATAGTATCCGACGAGGATATAGCTCTAGCTAAGAAGATTATTAAGGAAGTAGTTTGGGAAGATGAAAAGAAACCATCACTCAACTTACTTCTAGCCGAAGCAGTACATGATGGACTTATGTCGATAAGAAACAACGTTGCTGAGGAACTATCGTAATATCCTTACGCAAACTAGAGGTAAGTATGAATCATGATTCAGATATCACACCTATATCAGAACATCAAGCATCAAAGAAAGTGGAACGACCAGCTGAATCAGCACGCTTTATGCTCAAGTGTCGTGATTACGAGGATGAAGTATTTACTTCGGATGCATACGCTCTTGCTATTCCCGAAGCGACAGCAGATGCTATCAGCAGATATGCGTATGACCACTATCCGGTCGGCTCATTTCTGGAGGCGGTCATTACAAATGATCTGCGTACAGCAATATGTTCTGCCGACCCCTATAATATGTATGCTCTGCCCGCAATCATTAAACTCATTTATAATACCGTGCCTGCAACTGCACGTGGGGATCAAAAGAAGTACGATAATTGGACACGCGGTACTCCATTGAATGGTAACTGGTGAGAAGGTTCTATCGTCGTCAAAGGCGACGCCATATACCGCCATTTGATCGTACACCGAGACAGATAGCAATAGATTATAACCGTTATATGAAACAGAAGTGTGTATTCGATATGACGTGGAAGCAACTAGTAAAGGAATCGTATAAGATAGTGCGACGTGATCCTATAAGAGTGCCTAGACATTAAACGACTTTTGTAAAAGACTTGACAAAGTGGGCCAATAGTGTTACCTTAGTCCTATAACCGCAGCAAACGCACACAATGGGAGATAAACAAATGTCCGACATTAAACGGCTAGACGATGTTATCAATCTAGCTACATGGCCGACACCAGAATTGAAAGCTAAAGTTTTACAGGTTGTTGATTCGTTTGACGACGATCTTGATAAAATCGGCTTCGATACATCCACCGTGACAGATGATTTATTCGACGAGATTGATGCCTTAGTAGAAGGTATCGAGGCTCCTGCCGTTGTGGAAGATGACGATGACGATGATGATGACGATGATGAAGTTGTAGAAGAGCCTGTAATTGCAGAAGCAGAAGATGATGACGACGAGAATGGTGATGATGATGAGGACGAGGATGAAATCGTTCTTGAATTAGAGAAGGATGACGAGGATGAGGACGATGAGGATGATGATGAAGATGAACTAGAGGAAGTGGTAGATGACGACGATGATGAGGATGAGGAGGAGGCGCCTACCCCGCCTGTTGTGCCACCTGTTGTACCATAGAGAGATTATATGTCCAGCGGGTCTGTAATTGACGACAAGATGTATCCGTGTATTAACGTCCGTGTGGAATCTCCTGACGGCACGATGTTCGTGACGATTATGGAGAATGGTGAAATGCCGTTCAAGGTTCTAGTACATATTGGTAAGTCTGGTTCTTCACTCGCAGCTTGGGCTAATTGTGCAGCCGAGTTTGTTGGTGAAGCTATTCCACGTTTAGGACTCAACACAGTAATCGGCAAGCTTCTAGGTATCTCGTCTGATAAAATTTCATACACGCCAGATTCAGAGGGCGGAGTTGTCACTGTAAAGAGTGGCCCCGAAGCGATTGCCTATGCACTTATCAAGTATAGATTATTTAAACATCGCGAGTTGTTACTCAGCTTGGGTGTAGAGGATGGCGACGATGAAGATAGCTACAGAGGTCCATCAGCGGCTTAGCGATAGTTTAATTATCATTCGTGATGAAGAAGGTGATACACCTGATTTACCGATTGGTAGTATTTCTTTACCTCAAGATGAAGAGATGGTGGAGCTATGGCGGAAGGGACTGGAAGCGATCAACCAACTGTTGAATCCGACGGCGAAGGTTTAAATGACCAATCCCGTCAAAACATTAATAACTTGGTCGCCAAGGTGGACGCCGTTATGGCTTCACCAGCTTCACGCGCATTGAAAGTATGGAATGCGTTAAACAAAACTGATCTTACAATTTGGGATTTGATGTGTTTCACAGTAGAAGCACAGGGTTTTATGGCAACGATGTTTCCACCATTTGGCCCGTTAATTAAAAATCTGAATCTGTCTGTGTATTCTACACATTATTTCCAGGCAGATCAAATTGCACAGTGGGAACAACCGTTACCTGAGAAGCTACCGTAATGGCCTATAGCAGATCGGTAAACGCAATCGTTAAAGTGCGCAGCTACCTTGATGAATTGGTAGATGCCAAAGTTAATATGGAATGGCGTGCCTCCGATCCTAACAAGTTTGCATATCAACTACGTGAAGGTATAGCAGTAGCAATGATCTATAAAGAACAGTATCCAACATACGCAAACCTACGTGATAAATTCTCCATCAAGATTCTCAAAGATCGTGTCGTAGCACAACTAAAAGATACCTTGGATATCCAGCCTGTGGCCCACGGCAGAATTACGCTGACAGGTGTGTCGTCTGTATTAGATATAGTAGCCTCCGCAGTACAACACAAAGCACCCACAATGCATTTCCCTAACGCATCCACGGCTGACGCTGATGTAGTGAAGCTACGCAAGTGGTGTGAGATTAGCGATTACGTATGTGAGGTTGACCAGTCAGGTAACGGTGTCTACCTAACGAAGAAATAAATGACCGCCAAACGTGGAAAGACCAAGAAGGAAGTTGTATTGTGGAAGGACGATGTGGATTGGTTTAATGAGCACTACAGAGAGACACCACTCTCTAATATCTTAGCTAGTTTGCTGCATGAATTCCGTGTAATGCACGGTGATAGGACACCGACCACTAATGCAGTTGCAGCAGCTAACAGTTTGAAGAAGATATTTGAGGGAATATGAAAGAGCGTTGGCAATACATAGACAAGGATGTACCACCAGGTTCAGTGGATCGTATATCATTACTGAATTATATGGGTGCAGATGGCTGGGAGTTGTGCTGTGAGTATCAGAATGTGTTCTATTTCAAGCGAGTGTTCAATGAAAGGGGCTGGTAATGGACCTCAAAGACTGGCCCGAAGAGCATTTAACAGATGGACAGCGTGGTGTTACTATTGCTGCAATTGATATTGTAAGTGAACTAATCAATAAGGGTAGAGTAAGTGCCTCTGTAAATGAACGTCGTGATCTTGGTGATGCAAAGGAGAAGTTAGAAAATGGCGGACGTTGAAGTTATACCGCGTACAGTAGTTGAACCACCCGTTATCCATTTCTTTGCGCGCATAGCAGAGCAACGCTGTGAGCGTGAGATTCTGGATAACTCTGCTGTAAAAGATTTCCGCAAGTGTCCTCGCTTCTATTTCTATCGGCACGTCATGGGTCGTTCACCTAAAGACGAGCCCCCCTATTTTCGATTCGGTTCTGCCTATCATAGATTCCGTGAAATTCTAGAGAAGAAATCTAGTGTGGCCGAAGGTATTGCTAGCGCCGTGAAGTTATTCAGAGCACGCGGTGGTGATCCAGTAGTCGGTTCACAATATGAATTCCTCACAGAATTACGGTTAATCAAATCATGCTCTGTTGCATTCGCAAGATGGGAGAAAGAAAAGAAGATAGGGGCAATCGAAGTTATATCAACGGAGCAGATATTCAATGTTGAATTACGAGATGGTTCACGAAGGGGTGGTCGTGCTGACCAGCTCACTAGGTGGGTTGGTAAATTATGGGGACGTGACTTTAAGACGACTACAAAGATGGGCAAGTACTACGAGAGATCAATCTATCCCAACGATCAGTTTGGTGGTTATACGTTCGCGGAAAGTAAGTTGGCAGGAGAACCAGTCCAAGGACAAATTGTGGAAGTGTTGTATAATACCAAGACACAAGGACCAGAAATCTCCCAGTTTCTTTCTACTTGGACAGAGAGTCAATTAGAGGATTGGGAGAACGAACAGTTATACTGGCATCACCAAATTGAAATCTCTCGTGCCAATGACTTCTGGCCCAAAAACGATAACGCGTGTTTCAACTGTAAGTTTCACAGTGTATGTAAAGCTAGTACCGAGAACATGGCAATGGGTCGGTTAGAGAATGACTACGTATACAAGCCGTGGAGATTTGAGGACACTGATGATGGAGAGGACTAGATGAAAATCTCGTTTATGAATACTACTCAAGCTGGTAATAACCTACACACGTACATGTACTTCAACGGACTACGTGTTGGTGAGATTCACTGTACACCTGTTGAGTTTACCGAGTTTACTCAACTCTTGCACGCAGGTAACGAAGCCACTGGTGGACAATCTGAGGATATAGTTATCCATGACAAACACTAAACCAAAAATGCTGGTCGATCACCATAACTTCCGACGACTAAACGAAGTACCGCCGGGAGAATCAGTAACATGGATGATATATGGACCAGCGAAAACAGGTAAGACATTCTTTATGGCAAGCGCCGGCGAGCGTAGTTTATTCATTAACAATGGCGCAGGGATTGAGACGTTACGATCCCCCTTATGTGTATCTAAATATCCAGATGTGGTTAATATGTTAACAGTGGATATCGAAGATCATTTTGATGATAAGGGTGAACTAGTATTACCAGCCCGCTTCGATATGACGAGTGACGCTATCGACTTTGCATTACAGGAGTATGGTGACCAATTTGATACTATTCTTATCGACGATTCAACATCTGCTCGTCGTGATGCGATGGCAAAGGGGCTTACAATTGCAGATAAGACTGGTAAGTCACATACGATAACTGAAATTATGGATAAGTGGGACGTAATCCTGCCCGCTGTACAAGACTACGGTATCGAGATGAGTCTTATCTTACAGTTTCTCATGGGTACAATTGATTTAGTTAAGAAACACAAGAAGCATCTAATTGTTGGTGCGCATGAGAGGCACACATTTCAGAAGCCTGCCAAGATTGGTGACCAACCTACACTCCTACGTTTACGTCCAGGCTTTACTGGTCAAACAATGCCAGATGACATAGGAGGACTCTGGGATGTATTAACCCACTCAGAAGCCGTAGGCGGCGGCTCAAATACTGTATATCGCCAACGTTTTAATGGAGACGAAATCCTCCAAGCAGGGTGCAGGTATGGTGGTGTATTTGAAACTGTTGAATCGAATGTGAGTTTTGTTAAGGCAGTTGAGCGTATTAAGGCGGCACGCTTAAATCCGAAAGCTGTGCCACGACGTTAAACCGATAAGACAAAAGGACTAGATAAGATGCCACGTTATAATTTCTCACCCGATGCCGTAAGCGCATCAATTGAGATTCTTTCCAAGGGTGAATACGAATTCATCGTTGGTGAACCGAAGAGCTTCATGAGAAAGAATCGGAAGGGTGAGGATTCCTACGGGATTAGATTCCCTCTCGTTCTTGCAGAAGATTCTAACGGTCATAAGAAGGGTACTCGTATTTTCTTTAACACGTATCAGCAGTCCGAAGGTGCGCAGGCGATTGGTAAACAGTTTTTGATGGCAGCTTTAGGTTACAAGCGTAACCAAGAATCTGAAAAAGAATTCAACGATGCGTATGCGGGAAAGGATTTCGGCTTCAACACCGACGATCAAACCGTTGGTGATGGATGGATGGAAGTGAAGGGTCAGAGAATCAAAGGTGATTTAGATGTAGGTATCAATGATGAGAACCAGCAACAGGTACAAGATTTCAAGGCTGGTTGTTGGTCACCGATTCAGTAGTTTAATGGTAACGTATATACGCGAAGCCAGAGCGGTACGGCTTATAAACCTAACCTCGCTTGGTGTGTAGGGTATATACGTTACCACTCGGCGCAAAGAGTACAATTATCTCCCGTACTCATGGGAACTCTGGATATGTGGCGGCCATCACGTATCTGTAGTTGGTAGGTTCGATTCCTACTTGCGCCTTATGTCAGTTTACGTGGATGATATGTATGCAGAATTCGGTAACATGAAAATGTGTCATCTAGTTGCGGACACACACGATGAGTTAATAGAGATGGTAGATAAGATAGGTGTGACCCGTAAATGGATTCAGCACGCCGGAGAAGTTGGTGAGCATTTCGATATTGCAATGTCTAAACGCAAGTTAGCGGTTGCTGCTGGAACCATAGAAATTACGTGGGGTGAAGTTGGAGAACGTGAGTATCGTAATCGACACAACAAAGAAGAGTTTATGAAGAAGTATTACTCGTCAAAGGTTGCGAATTCCAAGTAAGCGTAAAACCGTATGAGGTTATCCTTGAGTTGGGCCCGTGTGGTGGAATTGGTATACACAAGGGACTTAAAATCCCTCGGGAGCAATCCTATGCGGGTTCGAGTCCCGCTACGGGCATGAAATCTAACTTGAATTTTGAAGCGTGGAAAGAAAACGTTGAACGTTGGAAGGCTAAGTATGGCGTGCAACCAATACGTTCTTTCTCTATTACTAGCATCGTGGTTGTTAAGCGGTGTGCTAAATGTAACTCTGTACGGGTTAAGATGCATCGGCATCATAAAGGGCACGAGTATCTTTTTGCCTGCATCATGGAAGAACGTTATGCTCAACGCTACATCCAGTTTCATCCTGATGATGTGGATTGGCTCTGTGTTCGTTGTCATAAACGAGCGCATACGATTTACCAACGTATCTTGGTTCACTTGTGGGCCTACCTTGAGCGATGTGAGCTTAACAGTCAAATACCCACTTACGATCAGTTGGAAATCTATCGTAAGATGATAGTTACAACGTATAACAAATGGGTAACCTACAAGAAGAAACGACGAAAAAGGAGACGTAGCCATGCCAAACGCACAACGTGAAATTGAAGTACACATTCGTACACAGCATTTCAACGGTGATGTAGAACGTGATGGTAGTATTAGCATTCAGGATAAGGAATCGCGAGACTTTGTTCTATTGTCCGCTAAGCCAGAAGAAGTGGACGATCTTATAAACTTGTTGCAACTACTTAAAGAGGAAAGAGTCAAACATGGTTATGAGAGTCCCCGGAAGTAACGTTGCATGTGTACCGATCTTCGATCCAGATATGGTAGGGAGTTTATACGTACCAGATATAGCAAAAGAAAGATGCGATCAGGGTATTGTAAAGTACGTTGGACCTTTAGTACGGTGGGTAAAACCAGGTGACCATGTATTGTTCTCCGGTTATTCAGGAACACTTCTATCTGTTGAAGGAGAGGGAAAGCTCATTGTCATGCCAGAGCGATTCCTCCACGCCAAAGTTGACAGTCCCGATACGGACATTCCAGGTGTTTATTTTAAATCGAGAGATGGTATCTACTTCGTCGCCACATATGAAATGGTTATGGAATTGATAGCTGACGCATTTCAGGGTGCGAAGTGGTTACCAAGAAGGATACTTGATAAATCCGCCAGACGAGAGACAGATAAAGGAAGTCACTACATCTTCGCTGGACACGCAGATGAGGATATGGTGGGAGATGATTTACAGCCGCCTGAGAAGGAGTCTACCAATGCCGGGGATTAATGGTAGCGATTTGGAGAAGATGTTTACCTATCAGACACCTACGCCCGAAGCGAAAGAGCGTCATAGTTACATTGACGCAAGTGCGCAGAGCTTTGCGAAAGATATACTCGACAACGTACCAGAATGTCCAGAACAAACGTTAGCTATTCGTCACTTGCAAATGGCCCGCATGTGGTCAAATGCTGGTATTGCACTCAACCATGACAAGTTATAATGGATATCACAATTCATATACCAGACAGCTATCCAGAAGAGATGAAGGAAAAAGCCCGTATCGCTCTGGATGGCAAGACATTGTTTGTATCACATCACTGTGAAGATGATGATGTATCTGTAATGGTGGTATGGAATACTATACAACGTGTACCTACTGCATGTGTAGAGAGACAGATGGATGGTATCCTAGATAGAATGGTTGATGAAGAGAGAAAAGATATAATTAATGAGGCAATCAAACGTGTGGGAGGATCGAGTGGCAACTAAACAAGAAATGCTTGACGCTATTGCTGGTATGGATGATGATGAAGAAGTAAAGTTTTTATTTGAGGAAGAAGAGGTAGTATATGATCTATTCGATAGTGGACACAAGGATGGACAGTTCTATATCTATCTGAGGGAAGAGGCATGAAGTACGCTGGCCCATTTCTAATATTAATACTTAATGGTGTCTTAGAGGATGAAATAGTTTGTTCTCCTTGGGCACCACCTGAGATGACTGTTATGCATAGCAGAGTCACAAAGCGTATTCACGTTGTTTATCATGGGTTAAACTAATGCCCAAGCCAACACCAAATAAATCTAAATTCGCCATTGGTGATATCTATGTCCCAGACGAAGGACCAACGTCTAGTAAAATCCTTTTCGTTGGTGAAGCACCGGGTGAAAGCGAAGAACTTGACAAGCGACCTTTTATCGGTGCAGCAGGAAATATGCTTATCAATTGCATTATGCGCAACGGGCTTGCGCGCGAAGAGGTTCGACTTGCCAATCTCTGTCATTTTAGGCCCCAATACAATAAATTCGAGACGCTACTCGGGACAAGTGTATTACAGTCCGGGATCGAAGAGCTTAAACATTACATTAAAACTTATCGACCGAATGTCATTGTCGCACTTGGGAACTGGCCGCTCTTTATCCTTACGGGAAAAGGAACTGGTTACGCAGGCATTTCTGCGTGGCGTGGAAGTATCCTTCCCTACATCTTTGATGAAAAAATAAAGGTCGTACCTACATACCATCCTAGCTACATTGTAAGGCAGCGTGTAGATTATCCGATCTTCGATCAGGATATCAAGCGTGCTGTCATAGACTCTGGACATACTGATTTCAATTACCCACAACGTAATATCATTATTGATCCCAAAGACTTAGCGGTAGAAGAGTGGACGCAACAGCTATGCAACAGTGAATTCTTAGCAGTCGATATCGAATCAGTTATCAAGACTACACATATCCTGTGCGTAGGCTTCGCACCGAATCCATACACCGCAGTTGTGTTTCCATATACCGAATACAACGCTAACTTCATAGATCGTATTCTAAAATCTCGTGCCAAGAAAATATTCCACTTCGGTATCTTCGATACTGAGATGTTGTATCTCAACGGCCATGAAACAGAGAACTACGTCCATGATACCTTGGTGATGCAACATGTATTACAACCCGAGTTACCTCAAAGCCTTGACTATATCACGTCCGTTTATACACGAGAACCATACTACAAAAGCAGTGGTCGTGCAGACATACCGAAAGATCAGAAGGCTTGGAGCAACAAAACGAATCGCACGAATCTTTATCGTTACAATGGTAAGGATTGTTGCTGTACTTTTGAGTGCTTTATACCGATGATGGCAGAGTTGAAGCAAGAGAAGTTTATACCCACATACGAATATAAGATGGAACTTATCCCTGCGTTCGGTAGTATTGGACGTGCAGGATTGCCAATTGATATGGAGCGTCACACGTTACTCAAGAACAGTCTAACGAATCGTTACGAGACTTTGCAGTTTGTGTTTGAAAAAATTGTTGGTCATTCAATGAATGTTAAGAGCCCGAAGATTAAGGATTTACTCTATGTCGAGCACAAGCTCCCCGCAAGACGAAACAGAGAAGGATCACTCACAGCAGACGAAGATGCAATTGTCTCGCTTATTGGATTCGTTAAAAACCATATTGCAAGTCTCAAAACTGACAGGACACTCTTTGAGTGGGAGCGAAAACTCTCGATACTCACAGGTATACTTAAGATACGAGGTGTCCGACAGCTTATCTCTGTTTATCTCAATGCCCGTATATCGGACGATGGACGAATTCGATCTACATATAAACCTGCGGGTCCAGAAACTGGACGATCCGCTTGTCAAAAATATGTTGACGGTAGTGGATTCAACGCTCAGACAATGCCGAGAGAAGCTATTGAGGTAACGGAAGTAGAACTTAGAGCTACACCGACTATTAGCATTGATGATGTTGATGAGGAAGAAGAGGTTGCGGCGTGAGAGCATGGGCGATAGTTACAGCGATAATGCTGAGTATCATGGTTAGTATCCATCTCATATGGAATGTACCACTAGAACCCATGCTGATAGGATATGCAATGTCACAGATAACGTGGGTGGCGCGATGACAAAATTCGACTACAACGCGTCGATATATGTTCGCGTTATCATAGAACAAAATGACGAACGTCGTGGTGATATTAGTTTCATGATTAAGCCTGGTGAAACCACATTGGGTGAAATCAATGGTATGTTGATTAACTTGAAGCGCAAGATTGAAGAACGTCTAGATGAGATTTTCACCCACTACAGAATATGGAAAGATGCCCAAAGTTAAAATACGTAGTATGGTAACGGCCCGCTCCGGCTACGAACTATTAGCATTCGATCTGTCTCAAGCAGAGTCTTGGATTGTAGCGTTCGCAGCTAACGAACCTAACATGAAGAAAGCATTGATGTATGGAGATATACATTCACAAACTGCGGTTGCTATTTATCATCAAGAGGCAATTTATTGCGACCATACATGGGGAAGCGCACCCAATGATGGTAAGATATGTATACGGGAAGATGGATGTGGAACTGTGGTTCTTTACGACGAAAGATATTTGGGCAAGAAGTCTAATCATGCAAGTGCCTATGGGATGGAACCGCCAAGGCAAGTGGAGGTCATTAATAAAGAATCGGATAAGCCTCCTTATATCACAGTCAATCTAGATCAGACCAAGATGATGAATAGGGCTTGGCACGATTACTATAGTATCAAAGGTTGGTGGAACGAGATTCAAGAACAGTTACAATCTCAACAACGTGTACTATATAACTACTATGGATTCGCACGCACATTCTATCAGATTTGGGGTAATGAGTTATTCAAGGAAGCATATGCCTTCAAACCACAATCCACCGTCGCAGATCATTTCAATGGTGCTACCCATCCCGAGCTTGGGATTCGTGGTGGTTTCCTTGAACTTTATAAGAGACATGTCAGAGACAAGCACTACTATGAAGTCATTAATCACGCTCACGATTCAGTGTTACTCCACATACCTAAGCCCGTGAGTGAGGACCTAATTTATGAAATCCGATCTATCCTTGAACGCCCGCTTGTCGTGGAAGGAGAGACTTTCACAATTCCTGTTGATTGTGAGAGGGGGGAGAGATTTGGAGAGTTGGAGAAAGTTAAATGGAGGAAGGCTGCCTAAATGGAAGATGAAGATTTCACGATGGTTCTTGAGAGAACATGAAGGTGAAATTATCAAGCCGCCGTGGATGGGGATTGCGTATCATCACTTTGATACGGATGTTGAAGTCTTGTATCTCATCCCTTTTAATTTTATTATTGCTTGGATTAGGAACCTGTATTGTTATATTCGTTATCAGTATTCCCCCTTTGCGTGGGAGAAGAAACTCTACGCAGCCAGAGCAGCGGGATACAGAAGTGCATTAGAGCAGAGACAGTGGCTTGATAATGATAGACTCAGGCATGAGGATGCTAGACTTCAGAAAGCACGCGAGGATGGTTTCGTTTCTGGTTGTGATGCTACAGTAAGACTAGTTGAAATGAGGATAAAGGGCGATGTTTGAACGTCACTACTTTAAAATCAAGAGCGAGAAACTCCAACAAAAGGTACAGGAGTTTACTAAGTCTACACGCTTCTGGACTGCCTATCCTGCCGATACTCTCGAAACTGTGCTTAAGCACTATAACATCCTACCTGCTGAATATCGCTACGCCCATTTCAATCCCGATACAGAAGAAGCAATCTTTGTTGGCTCGCCGTACATTCCTGAGCGTGATCTACCCGAAGGTGTAACTATACTGCCAGATACTGGCATACAGCAACCACTAATTGGTGATGTTAACGCTCTTAGAGCATTACCGAAGTCACCTGATGAAAAATAAATGGCCGAATATAAACGGAAGTGTGAAAACTGGCTTACGACTTTTGGAGAATGGACACTCCCAAGATGCGAAAGCCCAGAGTCATTTGTATTCTGGTCCGGACTATTCATATTATCGTCAGCTTTACGCCGACAGGTTAAGGTACCTAAGGAATATCTCGGTTCGTGGGAGTGTCCCCCACATTTATACATCATCTTTATTGGTGATGCGGGTAAGGTACGTAAGACTACAGCTGCAAATTTTGGTAGCGAATTGCTGGATGAAATTCCGTTCATTAAAAAAGGCCCTGCGATTGTAACACAAGCAGCATTGATGACGAAGTTAGCAGAGGCTCAAGATGCATCGGTGTATCTTATATCAGAAGAGTTCTCTGACCTTATCATGAAGTCTAAAGATGACATGTTTCAGTTTCTCACCAGTCTTTTTGACGGGCGCAAATCCATTGAAGCTACAACTACTAGTAGAGGTATCGAGCTTGCCATGCGACCGTGCGTTAATATGCTGGCAGCTACTACCCCACAATGGATTGCCGGAAATATGCCGGAAGCTATTATCGGTGGTGGTTTTGCATCACGCGTGATCTTTATTCAGGAGGAAAAGGTACGTCAACGGAGAATGTACTATCGTAAGGTGTACAAGCAAATCAACTTCAACAAGTTGCGTGATGATCTATTAGCGGACCTAGCATACATTGCAGAGTTTATTGCTGGAGATTTTGCACTCACAGAAGAAGCAGAAGAGTATATGGAAGCGTGGTATCAAGCACACGCTGAAGGTGAAATTGATAACTACAAGTTATCGGGTTATTACCAACGTCGTCCAGCACATATTCACAAGATTGCCATGTTGTTGCACATTGCCCGCAACGACTCTTTAATCCTTGATATATCGGATTTTCAGAATGCCATTGCCATCATTCAAGGTATCGAACGGAATCTCCCGAAGGTGTTTGAAGGAGTTGGAAAGAACCCGTACACGTTTGATATCCACAGAATGCGCGCTTTTATTCATCAATCCGAACCTGTTGCGCACTCGGAGATACTTGGCGCGTTCTCATCAAGTGCTGAACCTCGCAAGCTTGAGGAATTGTTAATGTCGTTGGTAGCTATGGAAGAGATTATACAATTCAAAAGGGGAAGCACAATTTACTATGCCTCCCCCACATTCGTCATTAGAACATCTGATAATAACAAACCTAAGTTTGATCCTAACAATATTGAAACGTGGAATGCTTAAATGCGCTGCCCAGAATGTTCTAAACAAGGTAAAAGCCACGTTGTATTTGTTGGCCCCACACGTATTACATTAATGGGCTATGCTCGATTCTACGATCAAGATGATAAGTTACATGACCATAACCCAAATAGAACCACAATAGATTACAGCTGTTCAAATAACCACACTTGGGAAGATGTTAGTGGTACCATATGCTGGTGTGGTTGGAGAAGTAGATATGCTTAATAAGCTTGTCCCGGCGCTGGTCTTGGCGGCCGTCCACCTGTGGATTCAAACGCAGCTTGTCCTAACTTTCCAGCCTTGGCGGAATGAAATGCGTTTATCATTGCATCAATCTGATAAGAGAATGGCATGTAAAGATGTGGCCCCTGCCAATCACCATTCTTATCAAGAGGCAGAATCTGTTTCAACTTACGCATTGCTTCACTCTTCCGCATCCCCCGTCCTGTTAGCGCATCCCAAACTGTGCGCGAGGATTCTACAAGGGGACCTCCTAGATTCGTCGCTACTGGAACTACAGGCGCATTATCGTCAAATAGATTCGACCCTGGAAATATGTACCAGTTGCCAAGATCCAAACCAGTTGCATCTGCTACTTTTGACAGTCCATAGGTAAATGCAGCGGCTCGTGCAATTTTGCCACCACGTTCTGCTAATGTACCCGTAGTAATTTGACGCCCAATATTGCGGGCTTGGAAGGCTGACCATGTACCGAATTGTCCAAAAATCCTACCGGCTAAATTCCCTGAATAGTGGAGTCCATTCGACTGACCAAACTTCCCAATTATTTGTTCTTGAGCAATTTTTGCCAAGTATACCGACGCTTCATCAAATTTTGCAGCAGTTACCAGTCGATCATATTCTTGTTGAATTGGTAATTCAAAGGCATTTAGGCCCACCTCCTTATACGCAGCGGACTTATTCAGAATCTTACGACTCAGCTTTGCTAGAGCGGCATCTGAATCCTTTAAGAACGTAAGATATACACCAGCGTGGGCAAATCTATATGCAGCAGGCTGCAAAGATACATCCAGTCCTACTTCTGCAATGCGATTTGCCCCGCGAATTGCTGCTGATGGATCAAGTGTCGCTCCACGCTCCGCAGGATTTTCCAATATCAAAGCACTACGCTCTGGCACTACTCCACTTTCTACTAGCGAACGTGTATTATGGAGCGTACCTCGTGCCTCTGCACCCAACAACCCATACTGAAGGAATTTCCTTGTTTTATCCAATCCATGTTCAGTAAACATTACACCGACATTAGTAACGAAATCTCGTACACCTGCAAGTGGTTTGGCTCCCTGTGCGGCAGTCTCACCAATTAAACCAATAGCATTCGCAATCTTCTTGGCGTCGATGTTTAACCCAAGATGACCGTTGATGAATCTATCCAGCGTTTCGTTAATCACACGATCAAACTTCGGTGTCACATTTTGTACATCACTGAAAAATCTCTGCAATGAATTATGTACAGCTACCTTACGTCCATCATTCGGTAATGCCTTCAACATTGTTTCTGCTGATTTCTTAGCTGCATCAAGAGCAGGCATAAGGTGGTCAGCTTTAAGGCCAGCGCGAGTGTATCGCACGAGAGCCACAACGGGGTCCCGCTCGTAGGTGTCAATCTCACCTGTGCGTGCCATCCGTGCGTAGAAATCAGTATCAACATTTCCAAACCCCGAAGAGAATTCTCTTACAGTAGACGGCACGAATAATCCCTCTTCGTACAATCTAATGTGTGTCATGTAGTGGCCTAATCTACGGCCGTCTGGAATGTTGAACGTATCGGCAAAGTCGTTATATGCTGTCTCCAATTCTTTCAGCAACATATCCTCTTGCGGACCAAACTTGTTCTCCTTCATAAATTCCTGCCGCGACAATTCACCCTGACCATCGCGAGCCATACGCGAACGTGCTAAACGTAGCGACGCACCCTTATCACCCTTGAGATTATCTACACGATCAATTGCTTCAGCCAAGATGGGATTCTCATGTAGGCCCGCCTCTAGTTTGAGACGTAAAATCTCGTTCTCATACTCGACAGACCCTCTCGACATTCCTTCGGTAGCTTCACGTCTCGCAGCCCTAAAATCATAAATCTCACGAAGATCTACTTTGTTATCTGATAACCAATCTCCTAGTTCTATTTCTCCCGCTCCAAGCTGTCTATGTTTGAAGTACAAGTTGATAACTTCATCAGGACTCATAGCTTCAAGTGCTTCACCAACTTTGACACGGCGTTCTGCGCCAAGCGTTCGTGCCATATTCTGAATACGAATTAATCGCGGTTCCACCTTACGCATATTAAATGTGAATGCATCGTATCCACCTTGCACGACACGGAACACATTGTTGAAGAATGAGGTTTTCCCTTGATACGTAATATCGTGATCTAAGAATAACTTGTTGTTAGTTACTAACGCCTTACCAGCGGTTGTAGCTCTTGCAAGTAATTCCTGCAATTTGGTTACAGCAGGAGGATCATACGGCAATTGGTTAGGTGGCAATGGACCACGCGGTGTGGATAAATCACCACCAATTACCCACGGTGGAATAGGTCCATTCGTAGAACCACCATCGAATTCAATACCACGTTCGCTACCAGCCTTATTAATGAAGTTACGTGCCTCAGCTAACGTGCTAACTTGGCCCACTTTCTTATTTGAATTCACATCACGGAGGATTACTTCTCCAGACTCCGCACGCTCCAAATACAACCCTGCGCGACCAGCACGGTCAACAACACGATGCAAACTAACCCTATCTTCCAACTGACGACGCTCAAGCTCGCGGCCATATTCAGAAATAGCGCGCCTGTATACCTCAGCATCTGACCCATTCATATCCTTGAGAAGTTCTTGCGAGAACCTCTTAGCAAACTGTTGCTTGAGTCCTTCTACGTTACCTAACTTGAATTCCTTTGCAAAATCATTTACACTCTCATCAAACGATTTACCATTACCCAATACTTCTTTAAGTTCTGAAGGCTTAGTCTTAGCCTCACGAATAACTGTGTTCTCAACCTTACCAGTCTCCAACCTAGTAACATAGTCTTTCCAGAAAGTTAACTCGGCGTCAATGTTACCAAGAAACTTGTTCTTCGTCTGCATAGATTCTAGTTCATCTACCTTATTCCTTGCACGATCTAGCTCTGTAAACGCTCCACGATTAGCCTCTGGAATTGGCTCTTTCATCGCACGTAAGCGTACTAAATCCTTGGCTTCATCACCAGTAAGAGGCTCTAGAATATCACGCCCCGTTGCGGGGTCTTGTCCGTGTACCGTAGATTGTTTAGTCTCAAGAGCCTGTAATCTAGCAGTTTCCTCAGGAGTTAACTTGTGTGCAACTGTAGGATCATCAACTTGTCCAAGAATACGCTTTCTGAAATCTTCATATAGACGTGTAGTTACAGCTTCCTTTGTGGCCGCAACGAATGCTTCTTTGTGATTTATGTCTGTCAAATCGTTAACGTCTACGGTGTATCGCTTACCAGTAGCCATAGTTTCTACGATGGCATTTGGTCCTACAAACTCCTTGATGCGTACATCGTTGCCACCATGATCTGCAATCTGTTCTTTGATAAATCCTGTACGTTGAAAGTCTAGAACGTTAGCTGGTGTACCAGCAGTAGGAATAACACCCTGATCTAACTGCTCAAATGATTTTTCTAGATGTGCATTAACACGCTGTCTCATCTGCGCAATATCAGCGAGACTAGTTTGCTCATCATCGGTTAATTGATCTGTTAGCTCCTGTAACTCTTTCTCATACGAAATCCTGTTCAACATATCCTTCTCAGCGGATTTCGCAATGTACTCAGGAGATTTCTCAGACCATAATCCACGTCTAGCTTCTCTGGCTCGCCCACGAGCATCCATGAATCTAAGCTGCTGCTGTAACTTAACAACTCTATCAGCAGTACCAGTTAATCCAATAGCTTCAAGTGGTGCTGCTTGTGGACGAACAAGCTCGCCAAGATCGGCAGACTCACCAGAAATTAATACGTCATTCAGAATCTCAGTAGGTCCAGCACCCGGTACTTTATGAACAGTATAGTTAAGGTGTGGATTATCTGTTTGAATCTTAGTTAATTCTTCATCAGTTACACCACGTATTACATTTGTCTCGTGTGGTTTCGTAACCTTAGCAATAGCCTGATTGAGAGTCTCCGATGTAGCTAACGCATCTACACGTTGCACAACATCGGGTAATAGATCAAGCTGTGTAGCCTTAAACTGTCTATAGTTGGCAAGTTGTCCAGCTAACTTAGCCATCTCTAGTGGTTGATTTGGTGCCTTCGTAACAACACCGATACCACCAGTAATCAATGTAGCAGCAGTACCAATACCAGCAAACATGAATGCAGATGCTAACATCTGTGATGCTTGATCTGGACTATCTGCACCCTGAATCATTCCATATGCTAGACCAGCAGCGGCGCCAGATGATGCATTAGTTAGAGCACTACGTACAAAAGGACTCCGAACAAAGAAATCTTCTTGTGTAACAGCAGCAAGACGTAATGCCTGTGTGGAGATAGATGAGGGTACACCACGCGGTAATGCTTCAGCAGCAATTAATGCAGCCTCGTCTGTTAAACCACCTAATGCAGCACGCTGGCCCCGCAACATCAATGCTTCTACACCTGAATGCGCACCCTTAGCAATGGCGAATGCTACACCGTTTGCAATAGTATTAACAGTAGCAGTTGCACGTTCCTCTGGATTCGCAGCACGGATACCAGAAGGGTCATCAAACTTAGTACCAGAGATAGTAGTAATAGCATCCAATGCTGGATCAACAACAAACCCCTGTATTAATCCATCAAATGCTTTACCTGGATCAGTCTTGAATTCATGCATCTGGGCACCAATAATATTCTTGGTACCAGTTAATACACCACCGATAGCAGTCATCGGATTCTGACCCATTGCATCAGCGAACATACCAACGCCACCGAAGAAATTCTCGGCCTTCTTACCTAAGATCGCAGCCGTACCGGGACCAGTGTATCCGTGGTCAGCAAACATTTGATTACGCTCTTGATCTGAACCTAACCAGTATCCTGCCCAATTGTTACCAATAGTTTTTACACGAGTTAATAAACTTGGGCGTGTAGGTTCAGTAGCAACCACAGTCTCATCTGGCGCATCGTCAGGAAACATACCACCCAACGGTGATGTATCTACTGGCGGCGCTGCCTGTGTGGTATCGTCAGGAAATAGATCAGAAAGTGGTGTAGTCATTGAATAATCTTCTTAGCAATTAGTTCATCAAGTACAGCT
>Ga0193727_1000011_pt1 | contig 49943 bp, 45 predicted proteins | sample H2c2metaG_FD_143051 | JGI IMG/M metagenome (GOLD analysis project Ga0193727, IMG submission 143051) | Soil microbial communities from a riparian zone of the East river system, Colorado, United States - H2c2 | ecosystem: Environmental > Terrestrial > Soil > Riparian zone | place: USA: East River...
CCTGACGGTTCCCGGGATCATGACGCGCCTGGAAACCGTTGTCGGGGGACTCGAGGCTCCGCCGATCCTGATGGGTCATTCGGCTGGTGGCGCGTTTCTGCAGCTGCTGCTCGATCGTGGCTATGGGGCGGTCGGAGTGGCGATCGACTCCGCACCTACTGAAGGCGTGCGCGTAACGCCGCTGTCACAGCTCAAGTCGTTTTTCCCAGTGCTGAAGAATCCCGCGAATCGTCACAGGGCAGTCGGGCTCACATACGAGCAATGGCGCTACATTTTCACTAACACCTTCGACGAAGCGGACGCGCGCGCATCCTACGACCGATATTACGTCCCCGCGTCAGGCGGCATTCTGTGGGACAGCGTGCTCGCGAATTTCATCCCCGGCGCCCAGGACATCGCGGTCGACTACCATAACGACGCTCGCGCGCCCCTTCTCTTCATCTCGGGAAGCGAAGATCATCTGATGCCGCCCGCCGTCCAACGCTCGAACGCGAAGCACTACAAATCCAACACGATCACGGACGTCAAGGAATTCTCGGGACGCTCGCATCTCATGCCTGCCCAGAACGGGTGGGAGGAAGTGGCGGACTATGCCCTTGCGTGGGCTGTGGAGCACGCGACGCGCCGGTGGCAGATGGCTGATGCGTCATCATCGGATGCGTCCGCCCAACGCTCATCAACGCGCTCTGGCCCATTCGATGAGCAGGCAAACATCAATTGAGAGGAATCACCATGAAAGTCGTAATCATCGGCGGAACCGGGCTGATCGGCTCAAAAGTCGTCCGCAACCTGCGTGAGCAGGGCAACGAAGCGGTACCCGCGTCGCCGGACACGGGCGTCAACACGCTCACAGGCGCTGGGTTAGCCGAAGTCCTGAAGGGCGCCTCGGTGGTCGTCGACGTCTCGAACTCTCCGTCGTTCGAGGACGCGGCCGTGCTGAACTTCTTCCAGAGGTCGACGACCAACCTCCTTAAGGCCGAAGCGTCGGCAGGCGTCGGGCATCACGTCGCGCTTTCAGTCGTGGGCACAGATCGCCTGTCCGAAAGCGGCTACATGCGGGCGAAGATCGTCCAGGAAAAGCTGATCGAGGGGTCGTCAATCCCGTACTCCATCGTCCACGCGACGCAGTTCTTCGAGTTCATGAAGGGCATCGCCGACGCCGCCACTGACGGCAACACGGTGCGCCTCGCGCCTGTTCTGATTCAGCCAATGGCGGCTGAAGATGTTGCGGCTGCGGTCACCAGGGTAGCTGTCGGAGCACCGCTGAACGGCATGGTCGAGGTGGCGGGGCCAGAGCAGTTTCGCTTGAACGAAATCGTCGGCCGGTACCTTTCCGCACGTGAGGATCCACGTTCAGTGATCGCCGATCCAAACGCGCGCTACTACGGCGCGAAGCTTGGAGAACGCACGCTCGTACCCGACAACAACGCTACCATCGGCGAGACCAGATTCGAAGAATGGCTCAGCCGCCAGTTCGTCAGCAATTCGGCGTAGTAGCTCGACCGATCGACGGCTTCGGACGGCCGCTCAGATTTCGCGCGCTTCTCGGGTATGAAGATCCGCTGTGAGGAACTCGTTGACCTCGGCGTAGGATACGAGGTCAGCGAGGCCTGCGAAGCTGCCGTTCGTCTTCAGGCTCTGCGCTGCACGCATGAAGGCTGTCCATCCCGCGAGCGCGAGAGCACCCCCGACGCTGATGCGGCGGACGCCGAGTGCCGCGATGTCGCCGACGCCGAGTCCGATGTCGCGAACGACAAGGAGGTTGAACGGTTTTGGATGTACCGCATCCACAAGTGCCTTGATTTCTTCGGGCTTCTGCGGACCCGGCGCAAAGAGCACATCGGCACCGGCCTGCGCGTACGCCTGGAGACGACGCACCGATTCGCGGAAGGCATCGGGATGACCAACGTGGTAGCACTCGGCTCTCGCGGTCAGAAGCACTTCGGCGCCCGATCGATCGATCGCCTCGCGCGCGGCTCGGACTCGCTCGACCGCAAGCGACAGGTCGTAAAGCGGAGTTGCCGAGTCGCCGGTCGCATCCTCGATCGAAAGTCCCGATACGCCAGTCTCCACACATCGAGCGACGTTGTCCGCCACGTCTGACGGTTCTACCGCATAGCCCGACGCGAAATCGGCATTGACCGGCAGGTCGACCGCCGCGGCAATCTCGGCCATGTGTGCCAGACTCCGATTGAGGGAGACGGCGACGTCAGAGTCCGGGAGCCCCTGTGAAAACGCAAACCCGGCGCTGGTCGTCGCCAGCGCAGGAAATCGGAGGTGTTGGAGATACCGGGCAGAGCCAACGTCCCACGGATTCGGGATGACGAAGCAGCCCAGTTCGTGAAGCGCGCGGAGCGCGTCGCGACGCGCGCGGAGCGCGTCGCCAGGATTTGCCATCGTCGGGGAAGCTTCGACGCGCAATGGGCGTTGTTGCGTGGTCATATACTCTCCGCCATCCTCGGAGTTGGTGGTCGCAGAGTCGCGTAGGCTCTCTCCATAGAACGAGCGAGCCAATCTTCGAAGCGTGTCGCGGCCAGGCGCGCGCCAGCTCCGGGCAGAAGCGAGCTATCGTCGACTTCACCGCCGAAGAACCGAGCCCGGGGGTCGCTGACAACTTCACGTAAATCGTGGCGTGCCATCAAACGGCGCCGCACCAGTGTATCTAGACGGAACTGCTCGGGGCCGGCCACTTCAATAGTTCCGCTGAGCGGAGCGCCGACGCTGACGTTGCACAGCACGCTGGCAACATCGTCGCAGGCGATTGGCTGAACCAACACCGGCGGCACTCGCACTGTCGCCCCGTAGGTTGCTAACCCGGCGACCTTCTGAATGGACTCGAAGAACTGTGTCGCGTGGACGATCGAATATGGAATCGAATTCTTTTTGATCAGCTTCTCCTGGGCGAACTTCGCGCGCATGTAGCCGCTTTCGGAGACGCGGTCTGCGCCCACGACCGACAGCGCGACGTGGTGTCGCACGTCCGCTACCGCTTCGGCGCTCAGGAGGTTGCGGGTCGACGTCTCGAAAAACTCCAGCGAAGAGGCGCCATCAAAGGTAGGAGAGTTGGAGACGTCTACGACCACCGATGCTCTTGCGAGCACGTCGGCCAGTCCGCGGCCGGTCATGGTATCGACACCCGAGCTCCGAGACGCTGCAACTGCCTCGAACCCCGACGCCCACAACTTCGACACGATTTTAGATCCGATAAGGCCGGTTCCGCCGATAACGATGATCTTCACAAGACCTCCCCTTGATTTGGCGCGTCCGCATCGGCGGAGTTTTTAATCGCTGCGCGCTCCGCCGATGCTTTAATCAGGACTGCGGTGCACGTCAGGCAATCAGGCCCTGAGCTCGCTAGTTTGCGATTCGGTGCGTCGCGTCCGAGTTGCGGTTTCTGCGGCCTCTGGCTCCTGCCTGGCGAACTCCAGCAGGTCCGCGTTGAATTGCTCCTGGTTCGTGCTCATGAGCCCGTGCGGCGCACCCTTGTAAACCTTGAGCGTTGCGCCCTTGATCAGCTTCGAGGATTTTGCGCCGGCAATGTTGATCGGCACGATCTGGTCGTCATCGCCGTGTATGACGAGCGTCGGGACATCGAACTTCTTGAGGTCCTCTCTGAAGTCTGTCTCCGAGAACGCTTTGACGCACTCGTAGGCTGCCGCATGTCCCGCCTGCATGCTCATCAGCCAGAATGCGTCCAGGATGCCCTGGGAGATCTTGGCGTTTGGCCGATTTGCTCCGTAGAACGGAATTGCAAAATCTTTCCAGAACTGCGACCGGTCGTTGGTAAGGCCCGCGCGGATCTGGTCGAATACCTCGATCGGCAAGCCATCCGGATTGTCTTTCGTCTTCAGCAAGAGTGGCGGCACAGCATCTACCAGTACGGCTTTGGCGACGCGCTTCGTGCCATGTCGTCCGATGTAACGCGCGACCTCGCCACCACCGGTTGAGTGACCGATGTGAACCGCGTTTTCCAGGTCGAGCTCTTCGGTAAGCGCCGCGAGGTCGTCGGCGTAAGTGTCCATGTTGTTGCCGTTCCGCGTTTGCGTCGACCGGCCGTGGCCTCGGCGGTCATGAGCGATGGCGCGAAACCCGTTGGTTGAGAAGAAATAGAGCTGCTCGTCCCAAGCGTCGGCGTTGAGCGGCCAGCCGTGACTGAACACGACCGGCTGACCCGTGCCCCAATCCTTGTAAAAAATCTGGGCCCCATCTTTCGTGGTGATCGTCGGCATACTGCGTCCCTCCATAAGGTGATTGGATGGTCAAGCGGTCACCCAGACAATCACGAAAACGGAGAGGTATCTGTATTCCCCGGAAGAGGAATCTTTGGGTTCTACCCGCGCCCGTTGTAGAAGCTGGGCTGTCCGCGCAACTGCAACGTCAGGTGCACCACCAGCTCGAGGCCGATGAAGGCGAGCCCCCCAAGCCACCAGGCAGGCCACTGCGCCGGCCGAAACCCGGCGAGCGCCATCGCGGTCAGATCCATGCCGAGAGCGAGAATGCAGCCGCCAACGAACCACACTGCAACGCGGGCGCCGACCTGTGCCCCCGCGGCGCTGGAAAGGCGAGGGCGGAGCCAGTTGAGGAACCATAGCTCCACCCAGTGGCCTCCGAAGGAGAACCAGAGCACCAATAGAGTCGCCAGGGGCCAACGAGCCAGGCCGCCACCCCGCCAGCGAGCGAGCACCGCACCGAGGACCGCCGCAATCACGGCCGTACGCGCCAGCGTAGTGTGAAGCGGCTCCCGATGCGGCTGCCACTGTGACGTCATCGAGTAGCGGGCGAGCCAGTGGCGTTCATCGTCAAGCGAACCGTAAGTGCGGCCCTCATTATGAAATCCGCGACTGCATCGGGATGCGAAACCATCGAGACGTGACTGCCGGCGACGGATGTGACGGTAGCGTTCATGCGCTTTGCGAACAACCGCTGTGCCGCGGCCGGGAGCATCTGATCGTTCTCGGTGATCAAGAACCACGTTGGAAACGATTTCCAGGCAGGCGGTCCGAACTTTTCGTCACCCAGAAGAGTGCCGGCCGAAATCGGCTTCTGAACCGCTTCCATCACGCGCGCTTCGATGGGATTCACGTCAGGCGCAAAGAACTTAATGAACCCATCCGGATCCAGCCACAGATACCCCTGCTTGTCGGGACGGATCGCCGATGCTCCGGCCGGCTGAGGATCTCCACTGATCAATGCCTTCATTGTCTCGCCCTCATCCGGCGCGAATGCGGACTCATAGACGAGCCCGACGACGTTGGGAGCATCGGGGCCGAGCTGCGTGATGACCGCGCCACCATAGGAGTGCGCGACGAGAAGCGTGGGCCCGGTCTGCGATGCAAGCACGCTGCGTGTGCGCGCGACGTCGTCATCAAGTGAGGCGAGTCCGAGTTGAACTGCGGTGACCTGATACCCGGCTTTCTGCAAACGCCGGATGACGCCGCTCCAGCTTGACGCATCTGCCCACGCGCCGTGGACCAGAACGATGTTCGGTAGCGTCGCGGTGCGAGCTGCATCACGGGTGATTGGGGCGGCTACAGTTGACGGGCTTTGGGCCTGAATGGGGATCACCGCTGCGAAAAACGCTATGAACGCGCTCGCGATCCCGTACAGAACGGAGTGTATTGTTGCTTTGGTCGTGAACATGTGCTCTCCTGATTCAAAGGGTGTGTTCTTCGCGCCTCTCATGGGAGTCAGCGCTCTCGCAACACGTTACCTTCGCGTGGGAGCTTCGTGCGATTTGTCAGGAGAGCATTCTTTCCCTACTCCGAACGACTATGAGAAGAGCGCTACTGAAGGAGTATGCGAGATGAATAAACGCAGACAAAGACCGCCACTTCTGAAGTGGCGGTCTTTTTTTGTCACTTTTACCGATCTCTGAAATGCATGCAGGTAAAACAATATTTCCGGCCTCGATCCTTCAAGCTGGGACGGTGTGGCTGACCCGCGTGCCGACGCTGAGCACACTCGGATCGCCGGGGTACTCGTAGAAGCGACCGGGCCGGTTGTTAGACGTGCCGTAGCCGATGCCCAGCCCTTCCAGCGCGTCGCGCACCTTGGCAACGGTGGGATAGTCGAAGTTCTCGAAGCCAACGTCGTTGGGAACGCCGACGTCCTTGCCGAGCTGGCCCTGAGCGAAGCGCACAAGCGCGCGGTGGACCGCCTCGGTGCCCATCGCCTCGGCGCACAGCCGCGCGCCAAACTCGTCGCGCGCCTGGGCATAAGCGCTGACGCCGATAAGGTAGAGGCTGATCTCTACGGTCTCGATGATTTCGAGGGTGGAGAAAAGCCCGACGCCTCCACCATCGAACGCCGAATCAGGGAACCAGTACTTTGTGGTGAGCGGGATCCCGCCGGCCTTCTTGAGCGCCTCGACGTGCTGGAACTCGGTGGTGACGCCGTTGCGCAGGACCGGCAGGAACGCTTCCGACGGAGTGCCAGCGGCGCGCCCGATCGCGGCCGTGAGGAGCGTCACGCCGAGCTGCTCTTCGGTGACGAGAAAGTCGAGGACTTCGTGCAGCCCTCTCTTGGTGCCCGCGTCCGCAGCCTTGGCGGTCTCGGTGATAATGGACATGGATCCTCCGTTGTTGAAAAGAGATGGTTGCCACGCGACGGCCCCAACAGCGCAGGCCGACGCGAGAAACCGGCGGCGCGACAGGATGTCTGCTTCGCAGCTTCCTCTGGTTGTGATGGTCGGCATACAGTCTCCTTGTGTAACGTGATTGGATGGTCGAGCGGTTATCCGATAATCACGAAAGCGGAGACGTATCTCTATTCGCCGGAGGAGGACTCTTCTCTCTATCTCTTTAGGGGGTGACCGGCTTCCCCATTTGGGGATTACTTGGGCCGATAAGGCACCAGGACGCTCACGGTCGTCCCGCGGTCGAGCGCGCTGCGTACTCGAAGCTCGGCGCCAATCTCGCTTGCACGCTCACGCATTCCGAGCAACCCGAAATGAGTGGCCCCGGTTGTCGCGTGATCTGGCACAAACCCCCGACCGTCGTCGCGGATGGAGATACGGAGCTTTCGGACGCCAAAACTCAGGGCGAGCTGCACCCTCTGTGCTTGCGCGTGTCTCAGCACGTTGGTGATCGCCTGCTGCACAATCAACGTCGCTGCGTCACACACGCGAGGGGACATCGCACGCGTCCTTCCGCGAACCTTGACTGACAAACCGAGGGCGCTCTCCTCCAGGGACCGCTCAACCGTGCTTTGCAGCGCTTTCACCACATCGCCGCTCTCGGCGAAATGCCGCATACCGACAACAGCCAGTCGTGCATCGGTGATCGTTCGTTCGGTCAGCTCCAATATGCGCTCGAGAACTGCCGCCGCCTCTTCGGGAGCGGACCGAACCCGTGGCAGCACTGCGCGCAGGTGCAGAGCAATTCCGGTTACGTTCTGTAGCAATCCGTCGTGCATCTCGCGCGCGATGCGCGTTCGCTCCCCCAGGACTGCCTGGTAGTTTGCCTTGATCGCCGTCCGAAGCTCCTTTTCCGAGCGCTTGCGCTCGATTCCCTGAGCGACAATTCCGGCAATCGAGCCGATGGTCCCAAGCGTCTCCGGATCGATCGGAACGCGCGCAAACATCGCGATCACGCCAACTACACGATCGTCCACCACGAGTGGATAACCGGCGAAGGCGACGATTCTCTCTCGCTTCACCCACTCCTGATCGATCCGCGGATCGCCAAGCGCGGCGTTGGTGAGATACGGAATGCGAGTCTCTGCGATGTGTCCGATCTTGAGGTGCCCGACCGGAATGCGTGAATGCGTGCCGTGCAGTCCGGTGTACAGTCCGGAGCTGGCTTGCAGCTCCAGGATTCGCTGGCCGCGTTTCAATGTCCAGATGCGCGCGAAGACGACATTCAGATGGTTGACGATCGCATCCGTGCACTCCTGAAGAGTTCGTCGCGTGCTGCCGGGCCGTGCAAGGAGGCGATTGATTTCGCCGCGAAGGTTGGCTTCTCTGGTGCCATGCGGGTGCTCTTTGACGACCTCGTTGCTGAACGAGGCGATATCCGGAACGCGAATACGCGCTGGATCGCTGTCTTTGAGTTGAGCTTCCGTCATCAGCTTTCTCGCGCCAACCTGGACCGGAAGCGCGGCGGGAGACCGCGCACCTCTATTAGAATCGGGTGGAGGCGGTCGAATCGCCAGTAGCCCGTAATGAACAGCTGAACCGTTACAGCTGTTACAGGCGGCGACTGCTGTCACTCAATCGTCGAGGTGGATGATTCCCCGCTGAAGTCCGAGCGTGACTGCTTCGGTGCGATCGTCGACGCCGAGCTTTGCCATCAGGTGCTTGAGGTGAACTTTTACCGTTCCCTCTGTGCGTCCAATCACTCGCGCGATCTGTTTGTTGCGGAGTCCCTTCGCGGCGAGGTGAAGCACTTCAACCTCTCTCGCGGTGAGATCGACCCGTGGCGTGAATTCCGCCAGCCTGCTCGCGACCGCGGCAGGTATCACGCGCTTCCCGGAGGCGGCGGCGCGAATCGATTGGACAAGCTCGCGGCCCAGCATGTCCTTGATGAGATAGCCGCACGCTCCGGAATCGAGTGCCCGGTAGATGTCGGCGTCACCATCGTATGTAGTGAGTGCGACCAGGCGAGCTTCCGGGTGCGCGGCAAATATCGACGCCATTGCGCTGATGCCGTCCATTTCCGGCATGCGCAGGTCGATGAGTGCGACGTCGGGCAGATGAGAATCGTAGAGCGCGACCGCTTCTCTCCCATCGGCCGCCTCGGCGACAACCGTCATGTCTGATTCGTTGGCGATGAGCGCCATCGTACCGGCACGGACTACGGGGTGATCGTCAGCGATGAGGATTCGAATGGCCATGCTGCAAGAATGTCGCGTGGCCCCGCGGGCGCAATACCACGGACGAGTTACATGCGGGTGAGTAAGTCGCCCAGCGAGGCCGTGGGTCGCCAATCCGGCCGGGTGCGTGTATATGCCTTGACAAGCATATGCTCTCAGAAGTATATAAGGAGCATGAAATCCGTGTTCGAAATCATTGCGGAGCCGAGCCGCCGCGCGATAGTGGGGCTTCTGGTCTCGTCACAGCGGTCGGTTGGAGAGATCGAGCGTCAGCTTCGCATGTCGCAGCCGACTGTGTCAAAGCACCTGCGAGTGCTGCGCGAGGCTGGTTTCGTGGAATCCACGGTGGACGCACAGCGACGTCTCTACCGGCTGAGACCCGAACCACTTCAGGAGTTGGATGACTGGCTGGCTCCGTTCCGTCGGTTCTGGTCCTCTCACGTGGATGCTCTCGAGCGGCACCTCGATCGCATGGATCAATCAACTCCAACGAAAAGAAAGGAGAAGGGGACGCGGCCCAAACCGCGAACTGACAAAGGAGAAACGAAATGAAAATCAAAGTGACCAGCGTGTTCGTGAACGACCAGGAAAATGCCTTGCGCTTCTATACGGAGGTGCTGGGCTTTGCCAAGAAGTCTGATTTCAGTCAGGGTCCATATCGCTGGCTGACCGTAGTCTCGGCCGATGAACCGGACGGCACTGAGCTGCAGCTGGCGCTGAACAACAACCCAGCGGCCAAAGCGTACCAGCAGGCGATGTTTCAACAGCGTCAGCCCGCGGCCATGTTTTTCACCGACGACGTCAAGGGCGACTACCAGCGGATCAAGGCGCGCGGCGCCGAGTTCACGATGCCGCCCACCGACGTGACGGCCTCCACGATTGCGATGCTGGACGACACCTGCGGCAACCTCATTCAGCTCAGCCAGCTGGCACGCCATTCACGCTAACGAGAAGAAGATGATCGATCGCGCGCAGTACACGCCGGGTCCGGCCAGCGGTGCCCAGGTACTAAAGGACGGAGAGAAGTGGACGCTCGTTCTCGTCAGAGAAATGCGCCACTCGCCGGAAAAAGTCTGGCGGGCGCTAACCGACCCGACGCACCTGCGCGAATGGGCGCCGTTCGACAGCGATGGCAGCCTTGATACGGTTGGAACGACGGTGAAGCTCACGACGGTGGGAGCGCCCACACCGCGCGTGACCGAAACAACAGTGACGCGAGCCGACGCTCCCAACGCGCTCGAGTACACCTGGGGTGGCTTCGACATGCGGTGGGAACTCGAAGCCATTGGCGGCGGCACTCGCCTGACGCTGTGGACCAATATCGGTCACCGCTTCATCGCAATGGGTGCTGCCGGGTGGCACATCTGCTTCGATGTGCTGGATCGGCTTCTCGCGGGTCAGCCCATTGGACGCCTCGTCGGCCCCGACGCCATTAAGTTCGGCGGCTGGCAGCGATTAAACGCCGAGTACGCAAAGCAGTTCGGTCTTGAAAGGGCCAACTCGAGCCCCAACGCCCCGAATCGTTGATCCGTGGGAACGAAACGACAACCCGCTACAACAATCCAAATCCGGAGGTACCCGATGTCTACTGAAACGGCCCGCACCGTCTCCGCTCCCCGCTGGATGCTGTGGACCGGCTGGTTCCTTTCCATTGTCGTGGTCGCGCAGCTCCTGAGCAGCGCATGGTTCAGGGCAACCAACCACGCCTTCGCAGTGGCAGAAATTGTTGAGGCCTATGGCTACCCCGAATCGGCCATCGTCCGCATCGTCATTGCGGAATGCGCTCTGGTTGTCCTCTACCTTGTCCCGCAAACCTCTGTACTTGCCGCGATCGTAATGACCGGCTATCTCGGTGGCGCGGTGGCCACCCATTTGCGAATCGGAGACACGGCGCGCGCGGCGATTCCGGTGGTCGTAGGAATTCTCGCCTGGGCCGGCCTGTACTTGCGGGACAGCCGCATCCGCCAGCTCGTTCCGTTCCGCCGGTCGGCGTGAATGTATCGGGAACTTTCAGGGTGAAAAACATGAACAAATCGGACGCAAGCCAAGGCCATTCGGCATCGGAGGCCACGTCGAAAAGAATCTCCGAACTCGGGGACTGGCGCGGGAAAACCCTCAGCAGAATGCGCACGCTCATCAACGAAGCAGACCCGGGTGTCGTCGAGGAGTTCAAGTGGGTAAAACCGTCCTCGCCGGGCACTCCTGTTTGGTCGCACGACGGCATCATCTGCACTGGCGAATCCTACAAGAGTGTCGTGAAGCTTACCTTCGCCAAGGGAGCGTCTCTGAAGGATCCGGCCCATCTCTTCAACTCGAGTCTCGACGGAAAAGTACGCCGCGCGATCGACATCCACGAAGGAGAAGAAGTCGATGCGGGCGCGTTCAAGGCGCTCGTGAAGGCCGCGGTGGACTTTAATGGCGCGAAGGCGAAGAAATCGAAGGCGAAGAAGTAGCCCTGCATTATCGCATCGGGCGTGAGGTCGGTAGTTCTACTGGGAGGTGGCGCAAGCGCGCGCGGTGCGACGGCTTAAGTAAAACAGCCTGGTGCGGGCTGTCTTCGGCCGTTCTTCGTGCGCTTCCGCACAAATCGAATTCGTTACAAAATGACGCATTGCCTGGGCGAGGTAGAAAGGGATATTTCGGAATATGAAGCATCAAGTCCGCAATGCGGAGCTCGAAGAAGACCACCACACTCGCCTGCGGTACTTGTCGTGGTCTGAAAAGGTAGATGACCAGTGGGTCCGCCAAACGGTCGTCTTACGCACCGGTGAAACCCATCCGATTCTCGAGGACCGAAAGTCTGTCGCGGAGCATTCCCGACTGACATAGACTCGCAACTCAAGTTGCGACTCGTTCACAACACCGCGCCCTGAGGTCTGGCCGGTTTTTTTTTACACGCCCTGATTCGTTGGGCGAACGAAGGACGATGCGACCTCACGCCGGCATCATTAACATTCGTCGTGACTTCTGTCATCTCCGTCTCCAACCTGGGCAAGCGCTACGGCCGCACCGTGGCCGTCGACGACGTTTCGCTCGAAGTGTTCGAGGGTGAGATTTTCGGACTGATAGGTCCGAACGGCGCCGGTAAGACGACCACAATGGAGTGCATCGAGGGCAACCGCGTTCCCGACAAGGGGACGATCTCCGTGCTCGGTCTCGATCCACGCCGCGATGCCAATGCGCTCAGACAGCGCATCGGCGTGCAGCACCAGGAGGCGCAGCTGCAGAAGCGGATCAAGGTCTGGGAGGCGGTGGACCTTTGGCAGTCGCTCTACCCTCGTGTCGTAGATAGTGACACCCTCCTCGCGCGACTTGGGCTCGAAGCCAAACGCGACGCATGGTTCATGACGCTGTCCGGTGGGCAGAAGCAGCGCCTCTTCATCGCGCTGGCGCTCATCCACGAACCCGAGGTCGTGTTTCTCGACGAGCTCACTACCGGGTTGGATCCGCAAGCGCGCCGCGCGATCTGGGCGCTAGTGACCGGCATCAGAGAGCGGGGCACGACGGTGTTCCTCACGACACACCTGATGGAAGAGGCCGAACGACTCTGCGACCGCGTTGCCATCATCGAGCACGGGCGAATCATCGAGTTGGGCACGCCCGACGATCTGGTACAAAAGCACTGCCCCGAACGGAGTGTAGTGTTCACCAGCGATGACGCCAATGTCGCTGAGCGGCTGCAGGCGCTGGGTACGGTCGAGCGCGCCGAGGGCGGGGCGACGTATACGATTCGCGGTGCGGGCGACGACTTCGTCACCGATGTGATCAACATCATCGCGCGCGAGGGCATTCGCGTGCGCGGCTTCCGTACCGAGATCCCGACGCTCGAGGACGTGTTTCTGAAGCTGACCGGCCACGGGATAAGGGACTGAATGAAACCTCCGTTCCTGCGGGGATTCTGGAAGCTCACCTGGCTCGAAACCAAGATCTTTACGCGCGAGCCGATGGGGTTCGTCGGAACGCTCGTGGCACCGCTGATTCTGTTCATCGTATTGGGGCGCGCGTTCGGGGTGAGTAGACCACTGGCCGCGCCGAATGTCGACATTCCCTTCAACCCGGCCATCCTCGCGGCAGTGCTGATCGCAATCAGCGCGGTGCAATCGCTCGTCGCGATCATCTCCATCTACAGGGAAGGGGGCATCCTCAAACGCCTCCGCTCCACGCCGCTTTCGCCAGTGACGATCATGGGCGCGCAGGTCGCGGTCAAGCTTGTGTTCACGGTGATCAGTCTCTCGCTGCTCATGCTCGCCGGCCGGCGGCTATTTCCCGGCGTGATGCGGGTGAACGTGTTCAGCTTTACCGCGGCTGTACTCCTCAGCACGTTCAGCATCCTCTCGCTCGGCTTCGTGATCGCCAGCCTCGTGCCGACGGCGCGATTCGCTCAGCCGATCAGCGCAGCCGTGCTCTACCCGATGCTGTTCTTGTCGGGTCTGTTCTTTCCGATGGACCATCTGCCGAGGGCACTCGAGGGGCTCGCATACCTGTTCCCGACCACTCACGCCGTCGCGCTCCTCGACGGTGTGTGGAACGGATCTGGCTGGGGCGCGCACTGGGTGAACGTGGCGGCGTTGCTCGTGCTGTTCGCTGCGTACACCGCGCTTTCGACCAAAGTCTTCCGCTGGGAGTGATGCCATGACGTTTCTCCAGACTCCCCGCGATCGCGCGGGGCTGCTGATCCTCGTGCTGGCCGTCGCTGTTCTGCTGGCTATTGCGCCGTTTCTCAGCGGACTCCTCGGCGCTTTGGTTCTTTACGTCGTCTTCGTACGGCCCTACAACCGCCTCCAGCGGGTGATGAAGCCGGGGTTGGCGGCGGCGATAACTCTCACAGTCGCTCTGGTCATAGTCGCGCTGCCGCTCGCCTGGCTCATTGGGGCCGTGATCGCTCAAGCCCCGGACGCGCTGCGCTCTCTGCAGAGCAGCGAAGTGTTCGCGCGGATCGCCCAGCTCCGAATTGGCAATTTTCAGGTGGGGGTGGAGCTCGCGAACGCGAGCGGCACAATCGCCTCGTGGCTCTCCGGACGAGCCTTCTCGCTGGTGGGCGGCGCTACAGCGGCGGTGTTGAATCTCCTGATAGCTTTCTTCGGGCTCTACTACTTGCTTCGCTCCGACGGCAATACGTGGAATTCGGTCCGGGAGTACATACCGTTCTCGGCCCACACGGCAGACGCTTTGCGCGACCGGTTTTACAACGTGACCGAGGCAACGCTGCTGGGGATCGTGCTCATCGCGGTGATACAAGGAAGCCTTATCGGCACCGGCTTCTGGATCGTCGGCCTCCCCAATCCGTTCTTCTGGGGGACTGTGACCGCTTTCGCCTCGATTATTCCGGTGCTGGGTACCTCACTGGTCTGGCTGCCTGCGACGCTCGTGCTGCTCGTGCAGAACCGGTATGGCGCGGCGATCACGATGTTGGTGATTGGCGCCGGCATCGCGAGCAACGTCGACAATCTGATCCGTCCGCTTATCTACCGGCGGGTGTCCAACATTCATCCGATGATCACGCTCGTCGGTGCATTCGCGGGAGTGAGGTACTTCGGTCTGCTCGGAGTGCTGCTGGGACCGCTTGGAATCGCGTATCTGTTTGAGCTGCTCAAGTTCTACCGCGAAGAGTACGGCGATGCCAAGGCCGCTCGGTGAGCACCGCGCTCCACCGAATCATTCGCCGTGCGTGACGTAGGCCGGTGCGTCGACCTGCCGTTGGGTCGTTGTTGCGCGAACGATCTTGAGCGCCGACGCCACGCGCGCGAGGCGCACGCCGAGATTTCGCGCCGTCAGTAATTCGATCTCTGCCACGGGGCGCTTATCGTCCGGCCCGGCGATTGTCGAAGGGCCATAAGGCGACCCGCCGATTGCGTCGGTGGTGAGAATCTGCGGATTCTGTATGTAGGGGGTGCCGACGAAAATCATTCCAAAATGAAGCAGCGGTATGAGAGTCGTGAGGATAGTCGACTCCTGTCCCCCGTGGATGGACGCGCTGCTCGTGAAGACACCTGTCGGCTTGTCCTCGAGCTCGCCCTTCAGCCAGACGTCGACCATTTCGTCGAAGAACCGTTTCAGCGGGGTCGCCATGATTCCGTACCGAGTCGGCGTGCCCCAGGCTATGGCGTCGGCCCAGCGGACATCCTCGTGCGTCGCCTCGTCGACGGAGCGTTCGATTGGTCTTGCGTCGCCGAGGTCGGGAACGCGGCGGACGCGGACCTCGGTGTTGCGGACTGATTGCGCGCCGGCGGCGACGGCGCCAGCGAGCTTTTCAACGTGGCCATGCAGACTGTAGTAGACGACGAGCACACGGGTCGCCATGGACTCCCTCACTCGGTTAGAGACGACAAACCTTCTTTATATACGAATCCCGGGGCAAGTCTGACAGGCACCCGCTCAGTCAGCGACTACTTCGACGATTTGACGCCGGGAAGCCCGTATCAGCACGCAATTTTCACGCGGCACGACTACAACGTAGATGTGTCAGGAGGCGGCTCATGAGATTGGGATTCTCGGGGCTCGTCAAGCTCGGGTAGACAAGGGCGACGCCAAACGGGGAGACATCATGGGTCATAAGCTCGACGACGCGGCGTTGAACACAATCTTCCGCGACGCGCGTTCGTCCTACTCGAAGTGGCAGGACAAGCCGGTATCGGATGAGACACTTCGCGATCTGTACGATCTGGTCAAATGGGGCCCCACGAGCGCGAATGCCGAACCCGGACGGTTTGCATTTTTGCGAACGAGAGAATCGAAAGAGCGGCTGCGGCCGGCGCTGGCCCCACTCAACGTTGCGAAAACCATGAGCGCCCCTGTGACTGTGATCGTCGCCTATGACCTGAGGTTCTATGAGCAGTTGCCGAAGCTGTTCCCTCAGAACCCCGGCATGAAAAGGCTCTTCGAGGGCGGGGCGGAGCTGGTGGAATCGACCGCCAGGCGGAATTCCAGCCTGGAGGGCGCATACCTGATGATAGCCGCGCGTTCGCTCGGTCTCGATTGCGGGCCGATGTCGGGCTTCGATCACGCGAAAGTTGACGAGGAGTTTTTTGCCGCGGGCAAGCCGTGCTTCGGCTGCGATCAGGAGTTCTTTCCTGAAGGACACGTCAAGTCGAATTTCCTCTGCAACCTGGGGTACGGGGACCAAACCTCGCTACACCCGCGACTCCCTCGTTTGTCGTTCAACGAGGCGTGCTCGCTATTGTAGTTACCAGACGAGAGTCGACCGCGGCGAGAATTCCTGCGCGTGCAGCTTGGTTTCGGTGAGAAACGCGGCGGGGGAGTGACAGAGACTGCCTCTGTCACTCCCCCTTGTTGTCACCGCGAATCGTCTCCTACTGTGCCGAGATGCTCGCGATCAATCTCCGGGCATAATCTACGATCGGCGCTCCATCGGCCCCGCTGACACGGCCGCTCTTCATCGCCGCCTGCATTTCCTTGATGAAAGCGACAAGATCGTTGACCGCCGGCGTTGCTCCGTTGCCACCGTCCCCGAGATGCTTCTCCGCATTCGTCAGCTTGACCTGGAGCGAGTTTGTTTGTCCATCGTTCAGCGAGAGACCCGCTACCGCGTCGCTGAGGCCGGCGATTGCCAAAGCCGCGGACTGGACGACGACGGTCGCATTGCGCACCGAGGTTACCGTACCATCGCTCACGCTCACGGCGACCGGGAAAGATCCGGCCGTTGTGTAGACGTGCGACAGCGTAAAGCTCTTGCCGCTCAGCGAGAGTGACGACGTGCCCGAGCCGTCGCCGTAGTTCACCTGAGCAATCCACGAGTCGGCGCCTGGATCGCTGAAGTTGCCCGCGACGGAATAAGTCTCACCGGGAAGAATCGTCGCTCCGTTAAAAGCACCAATTGCAGGCGCGACGTTGTGCACCATCACGTTGATGCTCGCGAAGCTCTCCGCGCCGGCGTTGTCGGTCACGGTGAGTCCGACCAGATACGCGCCGTCGTTCGCGAAGGTGTAGTTCAGCGCCCCTCCGGTTCCGGCGTTCACGCCGTTGACGGTCCACACCATGGTCAGAACGTCGCTTGGGTCCGGATCGGTCGACGTCGCACCGCTGAACGCGACGGTTTGCCCTTCATTTGCCTCTCCGTTGCCCGTGATACGCGCGGTCGGAGCGCAGTTGCGAACCTCAGCGCGGCACTGCACCGCCTCGGCGATCAGCGCGAGGAAGTTGTAGCCTGTGGAATGTTCGATCTTGCTTACGGTCGTGAGATATGTGCGCCAGTCGTTGAACCTGATTCCCTCGACGTTCGGCATGTTCACCGCCATCACCGTCGTGTTCGGCGGCAGCGTTCCATCTGCGTTGAGCCCCGCGCCAGTCGGAGTGATGACAGCGATCTTCCAGGTGGAGTCTGGAATCCAGACCTTCCCGAGATTGAGGAGGCTGCCGAGTCCGACGCCGTTGACGAAGATTCCGCCGGCGATGATGTATGCCTCACGCGAACCGTGGCTCGTCGAGACAGAATCGCGCAGCGCGGTTTCGAGGACTTCCCACGGACCCTGATTCAGATCAGCCCGCTGCGGGAGGAAGTTGCTGAGGAAGAAGGTGGTGTTGTTGTCCGCCTCACTCGACGTCCAGTCGGCGGACGGTGCCATGTGTCCGCGATCGTACCCGACGACGCCTCCGACGTTGCTGACCCAATCGGCCGTCGTGTAGGCTGCGATGCCGGCGTTGCTCAGCGCGGTGTCGGCGCTGTAGCACGTGCCGGGACAGCGGCCGTTGTCGCCAATGTGCGAGGCATCGAGGTTCCAGCTCACCCAGTTTGCGCCGCCACGCCGTGCATTGTACGAAACCGTGTACTGTGGCCGGCGAATCAGAAAATCGTCACTCGGATCACCATCTACCGGCTCTCCGAACTCGGTGTTGTGACCGAGTCGGATGCCGGTTGATCCCGCGGCGAGATAGACGGTCATGTCGGCCGTTCCGATCGCGCCATCGGGTGCGGTTGCGATGAGCTTGGCCGTGCCGACGCCCTTCGCAGTTACGACTCCCTTTTGATCGACGGTGATGATCGCGGCGTCCGAAGTCGACCAGACGACCGACGTCACCGGCAGGCCGCTCAGGTCGGTGCCGCCGAAGAAGAACTGGGTCTGCATGGCGAACGCGAGCTCCGTCTTGCCGCTCGTCACCGCGACGCTGCCTGTCGGTGGAGGCGGCAGGGCGGCGTTGCAGGCGCCGAAAGTGTTCGCGACGGGGCCGAACCAGACGCCGTTGGTGCGGGCGCGTTGCACGGAGCGCCCTGGAACCGGTGCCGTCGCTTCATTGGCGTCGATCGCCGTGGAGGTCAGACCTGCAGCCGGACCGCTGGTCGCGGTGAAGGTGCCTTCATATGACCTGAACTCCGTCACCTGACCTTGCGGGTTGACGAGTGCCCAGCCATCCGCGTCGCCATTCTGAATGCCGTTGACCGGGAACGTGACGACGTAGACACCACGAGTCGTGCAGGTGGCCGGGATCGTCACATTCGAAAACGAAACCGTATCGTACGCACCGGGAGTCAGCGAGCCCGGTGAGCCATTGTACAGGAAAAGGAGCCAGCCATCGAGTGAAGTGCCGGCGTCGCCCTCGATCTCAATTGCTTCGCCGGTATCATTGCCGGTGTTGTCGTAGTGGATCTCGGACACGAACGTCGTGCTCGGCACAATCGTCCCGGCTGGGGTGACAGTCACCGCGGGCGGAGGCTCGGCAGATTTCGTCACGCCATCGGATGTTGCCGAGACAGTGATCGCGATCGGTCCTCCAGGCTGCAGCCCGGCGAGCGTCGCGGTATTGCCGGTTGTCGACACGACGTGAACAGTTGCATCGTCGGCCGAGACCCAAGTGAACGTCGCCGCTGGATCGTTGATCGTCTGGTTGGCTGCGTCCTGCAACTCGGCGCTCAGCGTGATCTGAGATCCGGCGGGTACCGAAGTGCCGCCTGTGACGACGATGTGGTCGAGCGGGCCAATGACCGGTCCGCCGCCGCCGCATGGGGCGAGTGCAGTGCTCGAATTGCGAGGCAGGGGAGTCGCGGTCGCGAAATCGGCGGAGTTGACGTTGGTATCGGTGCATCCGTGGTCAGCGCGGAAATCCGCCAGGGTCGCGCTGATCGTTGGCGCCGCCCCTGTGCCTTCAAAGAAGTTGGCTCCGCTGGCTCCAGTTCCGTAACCGACCAGATCAATGATGTGACTCAGTTGATCGGCGCTGCATGGATTCGACGAGCCGTTGCAGCCGAGCGTCGTCGACTGGTTGACGACCGCAACCTTGCCCGCACCGCCCGCCATGTTGATGTTGGAGGTGGCATCGGCCGTCGGCATCACCGCGCCGGTAGTTCCGCCGGCCAGCTTGACCAGGTAGTACTGTCCCGGCTGGATTGTGCCCGTCAACGCCGCGATCTGATTCGTCACCCCAAGGTTTCCGGTTCCGGTCGCGCTCGCGTACTGAACTGACCATGTAGTCAAATCCGCCGGGGCCGTGCCCGCATTGAACAGCTCGACATAGTCGTTCTGGAACAGCGCTCCGGCATTTCCCCCGGCGCCGTAGATCTGGCTGATGACGACTTTCGGGGCGAGAACGGCATCGACCGTGAGGATTCGTCGAACACTCGGCGCGGGCTTGGGAGCCGTGAACGAGTCGACGCAGGACAAAAGAGTTACACCGACAAGGGCGGCAAGCATGCCGCGCCATGAGTTGAGGCGCATGGGGATCCGGTGATTTGTGGGGTTACCGCCGAGAAGCTACCAGTCCGAGAACTGACATTCGTCAGCGGTAGACAGATCTTATCATCGGACCCGATTTGTTGAAATAGGAAAGATCGCCGTGCTTCTATCCTTTTCGCTTTTTTGACGGCTTCGCTTTCCCTTTCGAGGACGCTGAACCCTGTTTCTTGTCGGGCAGGGTTTCCCAGGTCGACGATCCAGTCAACGTGCGGTTCGAGCCGATGTCGCCGATCGAGTCAGCACCCTCGGCGCTTTCTCTGGCCAGCTCCTTTTGCAAGCTGACTTCGGAGTCGACAGTCGTCGCCGACTTACCGCTCTGCTTTCCCTTCTTGTCCGTCATAATCTTCTCTCCGGTACAGGGTCATCCAACAAGATACTCGCGGGATTTCGACGCGTCGACTCATGATACGGAACCGATACAGTCTCAGGGCGCTAATTCTTTCCGGTGTAAATGACTCTCCAGATACGCCCGCGCTGATCGTCCGAGACGTAGAGTGATCCATCGGGCCCCTCGGCCAGCCCGACGGGTCGATACCGGGCGCCGCCAGGATCCATGTGTCCTCCCGCAAGACCGTCGGCGAAAGTCTCGCTGCTGTCGCCGGCCGCCCCTCCAATGAGCGGAACGAAGACCACTTTGTAGCCCTCCTGTCGCCCGCTTCGGTTCCAGGAGCCGTGAAAGGTGATGAAGACTCCATTTCGGTATCGGGCAGGGAACTGCGTGCCCTGATAGAAGAGGAGGCCGTCGGGTCCCCAGTGCCCGGGAAAGGCGAGCAATGGCAGCTTCTTGTCGGCACAGCGGCCGGCTTTGCTCGCATCGCCACCATACTCGGGGGCGAGCACCCGTCGGCCAAGCACGCGATCGTGGTAGCAGTACGGCCACCCGTAATCACCTCCCGCTTCGACTTTCAGCAACTCCTCGGACGGAGTGTCATTGCTCTTCTCGGCCGAGTACAGCTTTGGATAACTGTCGTGTAGCGCATCGCGGCCGTGTTGGGTGGCGTAGAGGGCGTGGAGGGCTGGATTCCAGGCGAGTCCCACGGCGTTCCGAATGCCCGTCGCGAAACGATGGGAAACGTCATGGACCTGATGGAGGCTCGCGGGATCGAAGCGCCAAATGCCGGCCCGCGCGTCGAGCTCCGGACAAGGGTCGAGTCCATGTCCAGCGGACCAACATGTGTTGGAGTCAGAGCCGATGTTCACGAACAGGTTCCCGGCATCGTCGAGGGCGAGACTGCGACTGCTGTGTCCGCCGTCGGGAAATCCCGTGACGACGGTGTCAGGTGCGCCGACCGGAGCGAGCGATCCGGAGTCGAGCCGGTACCGAAGCACCGACGTCACGCTCGAGGAGTAGAGCCACGGACTTCGCAACGCCATGCCGGAGTGGGAGGCGTCAACGATACGGAACCTGACGTCGGCGCGGCCATCGGCGTTCGTGTCGCGCAATGCGATGAGCCCGCCACGCCCGTTCTCACCTCGGACGTGGGTTGTGGTCGCGCTGGAACGGCTCGCGTCTTCGAGCGCGACGTAAACGTCGCCCGTCGGCGTGACGACCATGTGCCGGGCGACACCTACCTCATCGGCAAAGACCGACGCGCAGAATCCAGGCGGCAGCTTGATGTCACCGTCGCCTTGATCGCATTGGGGACTTGAAGCGCTGCGTTCCGCGCTCGCGCCGCACGCGGCGGCGCCAAGCAGCAATACAGCGCAGCTGAACAGTTCACGGACCCGTGCCATGGACGACTCTCCTCAACAGGTCGGCGGATCGCCCGGCGTTCGTGCGGGCCGAGAGCGCCTAAGCCCTTCCGCCCGTTGTCCGACCGATCACCCGAAAGTAAAGATATAGGTCTCGATGCCCGGGTCGAGGAACTCGATCTCGAACTTGCGATCGTCAATTGGCTTCGACTGCCGTATCAGCTGATAGCACCGCTGCTCGGTCGCGGTGCCGTCGCCCTGCGCGTCGACGTCGAGTCCGTGGGCGGCGCCCGGCGGTTGGCCGTCGATGAGCACGCGAAATCGCACCGGAGCTCCGCCGACAGGCGGTCCCATCACGAGATTGAGATCGCGGGCGTGGAAGCGGTTCACTATCCGGCCGTTCGCCTCGTTCAGCGTCGTCGCCTGTCTCCCAATCGTCCAGCTACCGACGAGCGCCCACTCATTGAGTCGTAACGTCGCCGGCGCCGAATAAAGTCGTTTCTGATCCTGAATTGCATCTCCGGGAGATGCGAAGTTCTCCGCGCGTGCGTAACCGACGTAGGTCTCGGGTGACTTCAGGTTGCTCCAATCGGCGGGCGCTTCAACGCCGCGAGGATCGAGCGATACGAGCTCACGATCGAAGCCGGTGAATCCAGCCGCTCCCAGCAAACGTTGAATCTCCCTTTCCTGGCCGTCGTAGTCGCCCTCTCCAAACTGGTGATGACGAACACGGCCCTCGCCATCGACGTAATAGGCGGCCGGCCAATAGTTGTTGTCGAAGCCGTGCCATATCGCATAGTCATTGTCGATTGCGATCGGATAGTCGATCCGCATCGCTTTCACCGCTCGCCGAACGCTATCGAGGTTTTTCTCGAACTCGAGCTCGGGAGTCTGCACGCCGATCACCACCAATCCGTGATCCTTGTACTTCCTGGCCCACGCCTGAACGTAGGGAAGGGTGCGCAGCCAGTTGATGCACGTATAGGTACCAAAGTCGACGAGCACGACTTTTCCTTTCAGTGCTTCAGCTGTGAGCGGCTCTGAGTTCAGCCATCCGTTCGCGCCACGGAGCGAAGACAACTCGCCTTCGCCGGGCAGTTTGCCCGCCGCGCACGCCAGCTGCTCCAGTGCTGAGCCGAGCACGCCGAGCCGAGCGCCGGCGATCGTCATGGCCGCGGCGCCGACGAATCGGCGGCGATCGTGGTTGATTGGTTCCCACATGTTTCTCTCTCCATCGGTATTCCTCCGTGAAGGGCCGTCGGGTTCGGTCCCCAATTCGTTCGGGCTCGGTAAAAGATGCGCCGAAGTCGGTAATGGGGCCTATTACACTATGGTATCGCCCCTCCGTTCCATCGGTTCGCGCGATTTTCAGCTTTTGTGTTGACTAGCGTATAGCCGGTAGACATGAATTCAGCGAACATGAAAATTCAGGGAGCCATGAATCAGATGTGCGAATCGGCATTCAGGCCAGCGAGAGAGGAACAATATGTCTGAGGAGATCAATCATGATCGCCGCCGCTTTCTCGGTACTGCAGCGATGACTTTTGCCGCTTCCCAATTCGGCATGGTTGGGCCAGCTGACGCGCAATCCAGCGTGGAAAACGCAAATTTGCCCACGAACAACCGGCGGACGAATACGCCATTGGGCCCCATCAAGCAGATCGATGCCGGTCTCCTGAACGTAGGATACGCCGAAGCCGGCCCCGCCGATGGTCCTGCGGTAATTCTTCTGCACGGCTGGCCCTACGATATCCACGCCTTCGACGAGGTCGTGCCTCAGCTGACTGCCAAGGGCTACCGGGTGATCGTTCCGTATCTGCGCGGCTACGGTACGACGCGCTTTCTGTCGAGCGAGACGTTTCGCAACGGACAGCAATCGGCGCTTGCCGTAGACACCGTCGCCCTGATGGATGCTCTCAAGATTCAGAAGGCGATCCTCGCCGGATTCGACTGGGGCGCACGCACCGCCGACGTCGTGGCGGCGCTATGGCCTGAGCGCGTCAAAGGGTTGGTGTCGGTGAGCGGTTATTTGATCGGCAGCCAGGCAGCCAATCAGGCGCCGCTGCCGCCGGCCGCGGAGCTTCAATGGTGGTACCAGTTTTATTTCGCGACGGATCGAGGCCGCGCCGGTTACGACAAGTACCGGCACGATTTCTCGAAACTGATCTGGCAGATCGCGTCTCCGAAGTGGCGCTTCGACGATGCAACGTTCGATCGCAGCGCGGAGTCCTTCAACAACTCCGATCACGTCAGCATCGTCATCCATAATTACCGCTGGCGCCTTGGCCTGGCGCCGGGCGAGGCAACGTACGACGACCTAGAGAAACGGCTTGCCACTGGCCCCGTGATCTCCGTGCCAACCGTAACACTCGAGGGCGATGCGAACGGTGCGGCCCATCCGGACCCGAGCGGTTACGCAAAGAAATTCTCGGGCAAATACACGCACCGGAACATCACAGGCGGTGTCGGGCACAACCTGCCGCAGGAAGCTCCGCAGGCGTTTGCCGATGCAGTGATCGAAGTCGCCGGATACTGATCGATACGGCGGCGAATCTCAGATGGGCACCGCCGGCGTGAGGTGGAGTGCGGCCGCCATCCGCACCAGATTGGCAAGCGAATTCGCCTTCATCTTCCGCATAGCCTGACCTCGGTGTGCCTTAACCGTGATCTCGCTGATGCCGAGCTCAGCGCCGACCTGTTTGTTCAACATGCCAGCGACCACAAACTTCATTACCTGCCGCTCCCGATGGGTTAGCGACGCGTAACAGTTTCGGAGGGCCTGCATTTGCGCTTCGGAACCAAGGGCGACCCCGCTACGATCGATGGCGTTTCGGACCGCGCTCAACAGCACGTCGTCTCCAAACGGCTTCGTGAGAAACTCGACAGCGCCAGCCTTCATCGCTTTGACTGTCATCGGCACGTCGCCGTAGCCAGTGATGAAGATGATCGGCATCTCAACCCGATCGGCGGCGATGCGCTTCTGCAATTCGAGACCATTGAGGTCCGGAAGATTGACGTCCAGTATCAGGCAGCTTGGAGCAAAGGCTCGAGGCCGGGCAAGGAATTCCTGGGCGGACGCGAACAACTCGGGCTCCCAACCCGCAGACCGGATCAGCAGCTCCAGCGATTCGCGCACTGAGACATCGTCGTCGACTACGAACACAACTGGCGTGGGCATGTCTCAGGCGACTCGAAGCGCGGCGTTCAGCGCTGTAAGCAGAGCGGTATCGCTGAACGGTTTGAACAGGCACTCCACCGCTCCGCGCGCGATCAAGCTTGGGCGGACCTTGTCGTCTTTCTGAGCCGTGATGAAGACGATCGGAATTCGCTGTCCGCGGCGCTGCAGCTCCTCCTGAAGCTCGGGTCCCGACAGACCCGGCATCGCGATGTCGAGGATCAGAATCCTGGTAAGGCGAACGAAATCGGACGCGAGAAACGCTTCGGCCGAGGAGAACACCTGGACCGCAAATCCCATCTCGTTCAACAAGTCCGGCAGCGACTCCCTCACGGACTCATCGTCATCGACGACGGAAACGAGTGAACGCGTGATGGTCACGAAGTTGCTGCCGCAGAGCTTCGGGGAAGCGAAAATGAAAACTTCGCTCCCGGACCGTCATTCGGTTCTGCCCACAAACGGCCGCGATGGCTCTCGATAATTGAACGGCTGACTGATAGCCCGATGCCCATGCCGTCGGTTTTGGTTGTGTAGAACGGAGCGAAGAGGCTTTCGGCATTTTGCGTCTGGAGCCCCGCCCCAACGTCCAGTACGGTCAGACGCACACGACTCTCTTCGTCCAGCTCGGTTCTGATCGTCAACTGCCGGGGTCGATCGTCCACGCCGGCCATCGCGTCTGATGCGTTGCGGAGCAGGTTCAGGACGACCTGCTGGAGCTGGACACGATCACCGTTAACAGGCGGAAGGTCGTCGGCGAGCTCCGACTGAACCATCACGCTGTTGCTCTGCAGCTCACTCAATGACAGCGCGATGACCTCTCGGGTGGCCTCGTTCAGATCCTGCGGCTCCAGCGCGAATTCCTTCTTGCTGAACAGAGCACGCAAGCGTGAGATCACATCAGAAGCGCGGTTGCCGTCGCGAATCGTCCGCCTCGCGGTTTCACGGGCGCCGTCAATGTTCGGGGGATCGACATCCAACATCCGAAGGCACGTACTGGCGTTGGTGATGATGCCCGACAGCGGTTGGTTGACTTCATGTGCGATCGACGCTGTAAGCACCCCGAGGCTCGTCACTTCCGCAACCTTCGTGAGCTCCGATCTGGCCTTCGCGAGAGCCTCTTCCGACATTCGGCGTTGCGTCACGTCCTGTACCGCGCCGATATACTCCAGCCGTCCTTCGGCGTCGCGGCTCCCGTCCGCGATCGCGTTCACATATTTCACGGAACCGTCGGGCATCATTAATCGAAGCGAATATTGGAAATCGGCGCCGCCCGCGCGTGCCCATTTGATGGTTTCGTTCATCATCGGCACGTCTTCCGGATGGACTCGAGCATTGATCCGTTCCATCGTCACAGTGGTACCCGGCTCAAACTCGAAGATGCGATAGAGTTGTTCGGACCATGTGATTTCGTCGGTCGCCACGTTCCAGCAAAAACCGCCCGTCAAGCTGAGGCGTTGACCCTCTGCCAGAAACGCCTCGCTGCGACGCAACTCCTCCTCCGAACGCAGATCCCTGGCCGCTTCAGCCTGCTTGCGCGCCGTGATGTCCTGGAAAGTTACCAGAACCCTGCGCTCGGAATGGCCCGGAAAAGACAAAGGATGTGCGTCAAGAATTAGCGTCCGTTGACCTTTTGGTGTAACGACGTGAGGTACCTCAACGGAATGGAACACATGACTGTAAGCCAGCATCTCTTTGGGCTCATGCAAAAGCGGAAGTTCAAAGGCGCCATTTCCGAGATCGTTGAGTGGGAGGCCTTGAGTCTCCTCGCGAGAGAGCCCGAACATTTTGTAGAAGGCGCGATTGCCCGACTGGATACGCTGATCGGCGTCAAGCACGACGAGAGGATCGCCGACCGCGTTGATGATCGCCTTTGTGCATTCGCGTTCGTAGATGGCGTGATCGAGGCTGGCGCGGAAAGCAGACACATCTGTGAACGTCAGCACCGTGCCGTTGACCTGGCCATCTCCTTTTGTGTAGAGAGATATCCGAACGACGAACCACTTGTCACCGTCGCGGAAATCGACCCGACAGTCCAACCGACTATTGATGACCTGGCTGCACTGCTGTTCCAGGCGGGGAAAGCCAGCGAGTACCGAGATGTCGCCGGGCGCCCGACCGATGTCCGATGGCGAGAGGCCGAGCAGATCTGCTGCCGCCTTGTTGAAGTAAGCGATCATGAAGTCGCGTCGCACCACGACGATGGGAACTGCAACGGTATCAAGGATGTTGATCAGATCCGTCGTAGCCGTGCTTGCGGCCCGGTCGTCGCCATTGAACCCTTGAAGACCAGGCCAGCCTTCATCGAGCCCTACGCGTTGCGCTCTCATGTGAGAGCCTGTGAAGCGTTGTACAGCGTGCGGCTCCGTTGCAGAACGGGATCGGCAACGGTTGGGAACACCTGACGCAATGCCAGCAGCAACGCTTGGGCACGAGGCATGTGGAATGGTTGCTGATAATCGGAGAGCAGCCGGTTCTCAAGCTCACGCGCCTCGGCAGCGCCGACCGTTTCGCGGAGTGCATCGGCTACGGCGCCTTCCAGCCGAGCGTAGTCCTCCACCGGGATAAGATGAGAGTGATTAGTCCCGAGCCTGGGCAGCATGTGCGTATGAATTTCGCCGTCGAAGTTGTCCATCACGAACGAGCAGAAGAGCGCGATCTCACGCTCTCTGCCGATCTGATCGAACAAGTCCTCGAGAGCCATGCTGGCGGCGACGTCCCCCCGCTCCCACAGGACATTCACCATTTCTCCCCACCAACGCACTTTTTTGTAGCGCCCTCCACCGTGCGCCTGTTCGATAACCTCCCCGGCGAGGCCGAGGAACACGGGCGAATCCGGCATACCGTCCCGTATGAAGCGGGGAAGAAACTGATCCGCGTCAACCACCGTCAGCTGTCCGCGTTCGCGTGCAGCTTCCACATCTACACCCTCGGCCTCGAGACGCGGTCGGAAGGCGTTCCAGTGAGTGAGCGTTGGCACCAGGATGAGGCCCTCTCCGTTCGCGAGGGCAGCGCCGGCGAATCGACATACGGCGCGGTTGAGAAAATCCTGGTCCTGATACAACTGCACGATGTGCTCGTGCGAGGCAGCGTCCGCTACTACTCGATCCCAGGGCTGAGATGTTGTCATAGGCACCAGCGTTGGTTGAGGAAGTCGATGTGCCCGTTCGCCAACGCAGTTCATACCATTCCGAGAAGCAGATCGAGGACTCGGCTCAGATCGGTGCAGCACATCGGTCCGTTTTAGCCTTGTCTCCATGACAGTATGGATGCGCAGTTGGACGAGCGGTGTCCACCAATACCTTGGTGTTGGTCTGCACCTATGTCAACAAACGCCCGTTCGTCGAGACGCAACGGTGGACGGCGCACCGTAGTGCATCGTCCACCGCAGCAAGTCACTCGACCAGAACTACCCAGCATCCGACCTCTGAAAAAGATCACCTGCTGCCTAGCGCTGTCCTCCGTAGCGGTTTGAACGCCGCGCGCAACTCGGCGGTCAACAGGTCGGGCTGCTCCCACGCCGCGAAGTGACCTCCTTTGGGGAGCTTGTTGTAGTAGATGAGTTTCGGATACGCCTTCTCCACCCAGCTCCGCGGCGCCGCGTAGATCTCATCCGGAAAGCTGCTCACGGCCACCGGGATGTTGACATGCTTCGTGCTCCAGAAGCTGAGCTTGTTCTCCCAGTAGAGACGCGACGCTGACACCGCCGTGTTGGTAAGCCAGAAGAGCGTGAGGTTGTCGAGGATGTCGTCACGCGTCAGCCCTTCCTCCTTTCCGGCAAAGGAGCGCGCGATGAGCTCCTGGCTGCGTGCGTCGTGATCGAGCAGCCAGGCGGCCAGTCCGATCGGTGAATCCTCGATGCCGTAGAGCGTCTGCGGGCGACTCCCCATCTCCAGGTACATGGCGAGATTGGTCTTGTAGAAGAGAGCGATCCGGTCGAACGCCTCGCGCTCCTCGGCCGAGAGACCAGCCGGCGCCGAGGCGGCCGTCGCGGCCGCCTGGTCGACGTCGGCGGGTACGGCGCCGGGGAAGTTGGTGTGGATCGCGACCAGTCCGGGAGGTGCCTGTACGCCCATCTGATCGGCGATGATCGCGCCCCAGTCGCCACCCTGCGCGAGGTAGCTGGTGTAGCCGAGTCGCGTCATCAGCACGCCAAATGCGTGCGCCATCCGCTCGGCACCCCACCCGGGACTCGTGGGTTGACCGGAGAATCCGTACCCCGCCATCGACGGAATCACGACATCGAACGCGTCCGAGGCGCTGCCTCCGAAGGCTGTGGGATTCGTCAGCGGATCGATGAGCTTCAGCTGCTCGATGATCGAGCCCGGCCAGCCGTGGATGACGAGGAGCGGCAGCGCATTCTTTTCCTTCGAACGCACGTGGATGAAATGGATGTCCAGCCCGTCGATGTTGGTGATGAACTGCGGATAGCTATTCAGCTTCGCTTCCACCTTGCGCCAGTCGTAGTTCGTCGCCCAGTAGCGCGCGAGGTTCTGCATGACCTCGAGCTGCACGCCCTGCGATCGGTCGCCAACGGTTTCCTTCGAAGGCCACCTCGTCGCTTTGATCCGCTGGCGGAGATCCGTGAGGGCCTTGTCCGATGCAGTGAACCGGAACGGCCGGATGGATACGTCTTCCTTCTGGGCGCGGGTCGCAGGCATCGTGCGAGGCGCATCAATGGCGTTGACGGCTGTCATGTCTTTGCTCCGATTGAGTGTGGTGCGAGCCTCGCGACTCGCGGTATCGACTTGGGCGTGCAACAGCGTGGGGAGTACCAGGCAGACCGCCACGCCGAGACAACAAACGCAAGTGCGACGGGCGGTGCTGTCTCGGGGTCGGCGTGCACTGCTCGGGGTGCCGCTGTTCTCGCTGTCCAGATTGCGCATACGCGCCTCCCAAAAGAGTTCTGCTCGCGGTCTGCATGCATTTGGCGGAATGCCAATGTGCGAACGCGGAAGGAATCTTCTGGAGACGTGGGAATCACGGCATTACACGATCGTATCGTCGATACCTAAGTATGGATTGCCGGCCGATACCAAACCGATACCATCGTGTAATACCGCGAGTGCAGCGTACGCAGAAAGATTCTCTCCGCGGTTGGCACATTGGGATTATCCCAAGGTGATGGATGCCGCCACTATCACTGGTGACGCGAGCGTCACTCAAAAGGAGGGAAAGACATGCCAGAGCTGAATACCGTGGATTCGCCAGTCAAGGCGCCTGCCCGCACGCCGATGGTGGACACATCCATCCGACCGTTCCGCGTCGACATTCCGGAGGAGGACCTCGCGGATCTCCGCCGGCGGATCAAAGCGACGAGGTGGCCCGAAAAAGAGCCCGTCGCCGATTTCTCGCAGGGTGTCCCACTCGCGACGATGCAGAAGCTCGCCCGCTACTGGGCGACGGAATACGATTGGCGCAAGGTCGAGGCGAAGATCAATAGCTATCCGAATTTTATCACTAACATCGATGGGCTGGACATCCAGTTCACTCATGTCCGTTCGAAAGAAAAAAATGCGTTGCCGGTTATCGTCACCCACGGCTGGCCGGGCTCGATCATCGAGCAGCTGAAGATCATCGATCCACTCGTCGATCCCACCGCGTATGGCGGCAGTGCATCGGACGCTTTCGATGTGGTGATTCCGTCGATGCCGGGTTACGGATTTTCAGGCAAGCCGACCACGACTGGCTGGGACCAGGCGCGTATCGCGCGTGCCTGGGCGGTGCTGATGAAGCGCCTCGGGTACACGCGATATGTGGCGCAGGGCGGGGATTGGGGCGCGATTGTGAACGATCTGTTTGCCACGCAGGGAGTTCCGGAATTGATCGGTATGCACACGAACCTGCCGGGCGGGATTCCACCGGAAATCAACAAGGCCGCCGCGACCGGCGGCCCGGCGCCGACGGGTCTCTCGGCCGAAGAGAAGCGCGCATACGAGACGGTTGTCGCTTTGTACAAGACGATTCCAACACAGCTTTTCATGACCGCCCACCCGCAATCGCTGTACGGGATCGCGGATTCGCCCATCGGCGTGGCGGCGTGGCTGATCGACCACGACCCGGCCAGTATGCGGCTCATCGCACGTGCTTTCGACGGGGAGTCGACAGGCCTTACCCGGGACGATGTGCTCGACAACGCCACGCTGTTCTGGTTGACGAACACGACAATCTCGGCGTCGCGTCTCTATTGGGAGGGGTTCGCCAAGACCGACTTGGGACCCAAGAACATCTCTATCCCAGTTGCGGTGAGCGTCTTTCCTGACGAGGTCTACTATACGCCGCGGAGTTGGGCGGAGCGGGCGTATCCCAAACTCGTCCACTACAACCAGCTCGAAAAGGGCGGGCACTTTGCGGCGTGGGAACAGCCGAAGCTTTTGGTGGATGAGATGCGCGTAGGGCTCAAGTCGCTGCGTAGTTGAAGAGTAAGGGATTCGTGAGCGACGGTACGCCACTCTGCGTGCCGTCGTTCACGTCACCTGCGACAATCCGGACCTGACTCAGCGGAGCGAGGAGACTGCGTGGCGAATTCACTCACTTCGAACGACCCAATCGGCCCCTTGCGGGCGGCGCTGGCTGGCCGCTACGAAATCGGACGTGAGATCGGACAAGGCGCGTTCGCCACAGTGTATCTGGCAAACGACTCCAGGCACGATCGCCAGGTTGCAATCAAGGTCCTGAACGCCGATCAGGGCTCTGATAGCGGCGAAGTGCGATTCGTTCGCGAGATTCGAATGTTGGCAAGCCTGCAGCATCCGAACATCCTGCCGCTCCACGATTCGGGACACGTCGAGGCGCTACTCTACTATCTCATGCCGTACGTGAGCGGCGAGACGTTGCGGGCGCGAATAAGTCGTGAGCGTCAGCTCCCCATCGATGCCGCCGTGCAAATCTGTTGCGAAGCAGCTGACGCTCTGTCCTACGCCCACGCGCAGGGAATCATTCACCGCGACATCAAGCCGGAAAATGTTCTGCTGTCCGGAGGCCACGCCGTCATTGCCGACTTCGGGATCGCACGCGCAATCGATTTAGCAGGAGTTCAGGCACTAACCAGGACGGGCATTGGGGGACCCGGCACACCTGCTTACATGAGTCCCGAGCAACTTCTCGGCGATCGCAAGGTCGACGGCCGCAGCGACATTTACAGTCTCGGTTGCGTCCTCTATGAGATGCTGACCGGGAAGCCGCCATTCGTCGGCAAAGATGGTTTTGCAAAGCGTTTTACCCAGGCCGCCCCAACGCCGGCGAGCGTGCGAAAAGATCTTCCGGCCTGGCTCGATTCAGTCGTGTGCAAAACACTCGCGCGAAATCCGGAGGAGCGTTACAGCCGTGCCGAAGATCTTGTTCGGGACTTGTCGCGACAACACGCGACCGACCGAGTCGCATCGGACCAGGCTTCGATAGGGGTACTGCCCTTCGCCAACATGAGCGCGAGTCCAGACAACGAATACTTCTCTGAGGGAGTGACAGAGGAGATCATGAACGCGCTCTCACGAATGCCCACACTCCACGTGGCCTCGAGGACGTCAACGTTCGCGCTCAAAGGCAAGAATCTCGGCGCCGCTGAGATCGGTCAGATCCTGAACGTGAAGACTATCCTCGAGGGAAGCGTCCGGCGGATGGATCGACGTGTACGCATCAGTGCTCAGCTCGTCAGCACGGGAGATGGTTATCCAATCTGGTCCGAGCGCTACGACCGGGATGTCGAAGACGTATTTCAGATTCAGGACGAGATCGCGCGACACATCGTCGATCAATTGAAGCTCAAACTGACACCTGCCCAGCATCAAACGCTCGCCAAACGTTACACCGAAAACGTCGAGGCCTACGAGCTCTACCTGCGTGGCAGACACTCGTGGCATCACTGGAACGTGAAAGACGGGCTGGGAAAGGCAATTCGCTGTTACGAGGCCGCACTGAGCAAGGATCCGGACTACGCGCTCGCGTATTCCGGCCTCGCAGATGCGTACCACGTACCGGCCGTCTGGGGAATGGTCCCCGCGTCAGGGGTGCTCCCGAAGGCAATAGCGGCAGCGAAGCGCGCGGTGGAGATCGCGCCTGACCTCGCCGAGTCGCGCACATCGCTCGGCTTCGTGCAGTTCCTGAACTGGGATCGGGAAGCAGCAGAGTCATCCTTTCTTCATGCGATTGATTCGAACCCACGGTACGCGCTTGCGCACACTTTCCTGGCCTGGATCCTGAGCGGCCTCGAGAGACAGCGCGAGGCCGCGGAAGCAGCGCGTATCGGTCTGGAGCTTGATCCGCTTTCACCAACGACCAACGGAATCGCGGCTCTGGTGTCGTATCATGCTCGGCGGTATGACCAAGCCGTCAGCGAATGCAAGCGTGCATTGGATCGGGATCAGACATCGTTCCTCGGGTTGTTCGTGATCACCCTTTCATATGCCGCGATGGGCAAGCACAAGGAAGCGATAGCTCACGCCGAGAGAGGTGTCGAGCTTTCGCCTGATCTCAGGATGCTCCGCGCACTTCTCGCCACCGTCTACGCGATGGCCGGCGATCGTGTCGGCGCCGAGCGAATACTCAGCGAGCTGCTGACACGCGCCAGCGAAGAGTATGTTGGCCCGACGATGGTGTCCTGGATTTACGCCAATCTCGATCAGTCTGATCGCGCCCTCGAATGGTTGCGCAAGGCGGGTGCAGAGCACGACTGCACGCTGGCTTTCGGGATCGGCTGGCCGATTTACGATCGAATTAGCGGAGATCCGCGCTTTCTCGAGCTGGTGCGTCACCTGCATCTGGCTTGAGACGCGTTCTCGGCCACTAGCAACGCCAGCGACGGCCAGGGCAAAGCGTTAAGGGCGCACCACCCTAATAGGAGGGATCCCACACTCTGCCCGAAAAGCCGAACTCATCTCTGATTTTCAGTTTTTTCGCAGCCAGCGTATTCGAAGCAGCTAGCGTATTGATAATTGAACCGCAAACCGCGCATGGAGATGACCGAATGCCCGATCTCGATCGCCGTCGCTTTCTTGGTGCTGCCGCTGCAAGCTTTGCCGCGAGCCAGCTGGGTCTTCTCACAATCCCCAGGAGGTTGGAAGCTATGACTGAACCAACGACTGAAACTCCGACTGATGTTGCACCACAGACCAGCAGTGCTTCCGACATTCGTCCATTCCGCGTCAGTTTTCCGGAGGAGCAACTCACCGATCTGCGCCGGCGCATCAAAGCGACAAAATGGCCTGAGAGGGAGACCGTCGCTGACGATACGCAGGGTGTGAAGCTGGCGACGATGCAAGCGCTCGCGAGCTATTGGGCGGACAACTACGACTGGCGGAAGGTGGAAGCCAAACTGAACTCGTATCCGAACTTCATCACGAACATCGATGGGATGGACATTCACTTCATCCACGTCAAGTCGAAGGAAAAAAACGCGCTGCCGATGATCGTAACGCATGGGTGGCCGGGCTCGGTCATCGAGCAGCTGAAGATCATCGACCCACTCACCAATCCCACCAAGTACGGCGGGACCGCGGCGGACGCTTTCGACCTCGTGATCCCGTCGATTCCAGGGTATGGATTCTCAGGCAAGCCGACCGCCCCTGGCTGGAATCCCGTGCGTATCGCGAAGACGTGGATAACGCTGATGCGAAGCCTCGGCTACACCAAGTACGTGGCCCAGGGCGGTGATTGGGGCAACTCCATCACCGAGATAATGGCACTGCAGGCGCCGCCCGGGCTGTTGGGGATCTCAACGAACATGCCGGCGACCGTTGCGCCAGAGATCGATGCGGCGATCGGCGCTGGCAAACCGAAGCCGGCCGACCTCACCGCGGACGAATCGAGAGCATGGGACCAGCTCAGCTTCTTCTACAAGAACGGGCTCGGCTACGCCAACGAGATGGCGCTCCGCCCGCAAACGCTCTACGGGATTGCGGACTCACCGGTCGGTCTCGCAGCATGGATTCTGGACCACGATGATTCCAGCTACAAGATGATCGCGCGCTCTTTTGCCGGACAGCCTGAGGGCCTCTCGCGCGACGACGTCCTCGACAACATCACGATGTACTGGTTGACGAACACTGCGATTTCCTCGGCTCGTCTCTATTGGGACAACGTACACACGCTACCGCCGGGAGGCTTCTTCACCGTCAGGAACGTCAAGCTCCCGGTCGCCGTAACTGTCTTTCCCGACGAGATCTACGCGGCGCCGCGGACATGGGCGGAGAAGGCGTATTCGAACATGATCTACTACAACAAGTTCCCGAAGGGCACCCACTTCGCCGCCTGGGAGCAGCCGGAGTATTTCGTGACTGGGATGCGCGACGGCTTTAGATCACTGCGTGGTTCCGCGACAGGCGGGGGACGCGCGGACTAGCAAGCGTAAAGCGGGACGAGGGAAGCGGGAAGCGAGTATGAAGACGCGAAAACCGGAGGTGGCTCAGTCACCTCCGGTTTTCACTGCTCTTCTCGGAATGGATCCGCGCTTTAACCGTTAGGCGAACCCAGGTTCAACACGCTAGTCGGCGCCCTAAGCGTCGGCCGTGTGCATGTTTCGACCTGAGTGCTGCGCCGCGTCGCGAAGCGCGCGGATGAACGATTCCTGGTTCGCCCACGATCCGTCGTAACGCTCGCCATTGAAGAAGAAAGTCGGCGTGCCGTTCACGCCGCTGCGCACCCCACTCCGGAAGTCATCCCGAACCCGCTTGGCGTACGTCCCGGCTTCCAGGTCTCGCGAAAACTGCTTAACGTCGAGCCCCAGCGACTTCGCGTAGCCGAGGAGGTCTTCGACCTCGAGCGCATCCTGGTGCTCGAATAGCATGTCGTGCATCTCCCAGAATTTTCCTTGCGCTCCCGCCGCCTCCGCAGCCTCCGCCGCAACCCGCGCATGCGGGTGAGCTTCGGCGAGCGGGAAGTTGCGGAACACGAACCGGAGCTGGGCGCCGAGCTCTCGCTGCGCTCTCTGAACGACCGGATGGGCCATTCCGCAGTATGGGCATTCGTAGTCGCCGTACTCGACGAGTGTGACGGGCGCGTCCTCAGGCCCCGCGGCGTGATCGCTCGCGCTCACCGGGGGCTTCAGTTCACTATCGCTCATGGCCGCGCCTCCGCCGCGTCAGCGCGGAATGATTCAGATTTGGCCGCCACAGACTTGCGCGGCAGTGACTCGAGAGCGCTCAGGATGCCATCGGCACCGGGGTTCACGGCGATCGGGGAGCAGTAACTCCAGCGAATGATTCCATCTTCGTCGATCACGAAGATTGCACGCTCGCTCGTCCCGTCTTCCGCGCGGTATGCACCGTACGCGCGCGCGACCGCGCCCTTCGGCTCGAAGTCGGCCAGGAGAGGGAAATGCAAATTCCGATCGTGCGCGAACGCCGCATGACACCAGACACCGTCGACCGAGATCCCGAGAATCTCGGCACCGTACTCACGAAACTCGGGAAGAATCTCGTTGTAAAGCGCGACCTGATCGCCGCACACGGGACTCCAGTCGGCCGGGTAGAACACGAGGACCACCGGGCGCCCGCGAAGCTCGCTCAGGCGAAGTGTCTGGTTGGGCGTGGCGTTCAGCGCGAAGTCTGGCGCGGGCACACCGGCGGGGAGGATTTGGGGGTCATGGCCGTCGGATTCCGTCATTCTGTACCTCCTCCACGAGACTAATAATGAGAACGATCCTCATTCTAATCGGCATTGAGCTAGATTGCATCATGGCGACAAGAGACAGCGTAATAAAAGACTTCGACTTCGTCGATGGCGAGCGTACGTACTTCTGTACTGTCGAGGTGCCCGGTCAGACCGGGATGCCACCCTGGTGGTGGTTCCGCCTCGACAATGGGACGGGCACGCGCTACGCCCCCTTCGAGGCTTCGGCCTCCGACACGAAGAAATCAGTTCAGGCGCGGATCATCGCCTACCACGCACAGCTTCTTGCGATCGAGGCTCGGCCGGCGTATCAGAGGCCAGCCTGGCGGAAGCCGGAACCTGCAGCTCCCCCAGGCGATGTCGCCCCAGCCACTACGCCGAGCTAACTAGCCCCGTACTACCTGACGCGGCTAATCGCTCGGCGTTGGGGCGATGGTGCGGTTCAGATCGCGGAATCCTCGGTGTAGAGCTTGGCCCCGACCCAGGCTGAGAGCAGAAAGTTGATCAGTCCAAAGAACGCAAACATCGACCACAGCCCCGTCGACATCATTCCCATGTGCAGGTAGCCCGACAGGAAGATTAGGGCGAGGACCCAGAACAGGAGCGCGGCATAAACTGCCGTCCGCAAACCGGGGCCAAAGCGCGGGCGAATCGCCGCGTATGTCCAGACCAGCAGAATGCCGAGCGCGAAGTCCATGACGATGTAGCTCACGATCACCGAGGGCGTCATCATTGCGTCGCCCATGCCCGGCTTGAACGCGTCTGATTCGGCCTTCATGCGCGCGCCGAGGATGAACGCGTTCGATATGTAATCGATGATGTTCATCACGACACCGGCAGCGATGCCTCCAAGCAAGACTTTTTGCGTGTTAATGGCCATGCTATCCTCGGTCTGGGGAAGGTGGACCTAGCCGTCGCATCGGAGGGAGTGTCGGTGGCAAGGGGGGCGGCGTCAAGAGGAATTACTTGGACGTTTGTTTCCAGTAACGGAAAACGGGAGCGTCTTTCGACGCCCCCGTTTTGCCTTGCCACAGCTTCGGTTTACAGTATTCCGCCGCTCCGCACGCGGAAGTCGACGTTATCCGAGATCCATTTCCAGAGCTCCGCCTGGTCCTGCGGAGTCGCGCCGGCGTGATAGTGCGAGCGCCAGGTGGCCATTACCTCGTCGTCGACGGTCCACATCCGCACTCTGCGGCGAGGAACCTTCTTCTCCCAGTGCACCGCCACCGTTGGACGCGGGTACAGGACGCGAATCGTGGTGTTCTTCGAGAGGTATTCGAGACCACTCACGTTGATTTTCTTGTACTTGCTCAGGCTGTCGTTTTTCTCGGACGGCGTATCCGGCAAACCGTCGGTGAGCATCACGATGTTGAGCGGTGACAATACCAGGTTCTGCCGCTTCACCAGCGTCCCAACGCGGTCGAAGAACGGGTTGAAGTCGGTGAGCCCGTCGTTCGACGGATACTCCTTTCTCAGGAAGGCGGCGATCTGAGCGACGCTCATGTTCTGAAAGGTGTGAATCGGCTGGAACGACTTCGTCTCTCCCGGCTTCTCCCCACCGAACGAGCCGACGAATACCGCGGTCGGCTGCTTCAGTCCACCCAGTCCGTGAAGGTGAGCATAGAGGTAGTTGGCCGTGAAGTCGATCGCGCTCTCATAATGGGCTTTACCCCGGAATGAGCCGCTGACATCGATTCCGATGACGAGCGTTGACCGAGCCACCCGTGCGCCATCCGCCGCGGGCGGCGCGCACGCAACGACCGCGCCCAACATCAGCGCCGCGGACGCGCACGATACGATGAGTCTGCGTGAGGTTCCCATTACGCTACCCTCGGCCTTGGCTCGTGAGGAGTACGGACGGGGCCGCCCTCCAGGTGCGGGCGCGAAGCGTGCGCCAGCGGGGTAGCGGCGAGGATGTCCTCGAGCGACTTGAAAGGAAGTGAGAACATCGGCCGAGATTTGATGGTGACGACCGCAAAGTTGATTGCGGCTGCCAGGAGTTGGAGCACCGGAAGCGAAAGCAGCTCGAACATGCGCTTCGCTTCGGCGTGGAACCATTCGGTCTCCGCCTTGAGGGCATTGACCGGCTCGCGCCAGAGGCCTGGCTCGACCGCTCTCTCGATGGGGCGCTTTGCACCTTCCATCGAAACGGCCTGCCGCGAAAGGATCGCGAGCAACGCTGGAGTTCCGAAACGACCGAACAGGAACCATGACATGCCGCGCACGCCGAGCCAGCCGAAGGAGGCCAGAGCGAGCGTTGCACCAATTCCGAGCTGCACCGAGCCGCCCGACTGTTGGGCGATCCACGGCGTGATCGCGTCGATCAACTCACGGTAGAGGAAGATCACCTCGAAGAACATCACCGCGCTCTCGACGACGAGCATCTGCACTATGGTAGCAGTCTTCTTTTCCTTGATTGCTTCTGTCACGACCTGCACGCAGGCGAAGCTTCCCGCCACCAGCATGAACAGGAACATCCAGAGCAGCGGCGCCATCACACGCGGGTTCGGATCGAACCCGGTGAGACTGCCGAACACTTCATTGAGTGTCGGCTGCAGCGTGAAGGTGAAGATCGTCGCTTCGATCGCGCACCAGATGGTGAGGACGATGAATGCGACCCACGGCACACCAGGCTGGAAGTAACGTTCCGATGTCCAATTGAGCAGCGTGAGCGGCGAGCGCAGAACGCCGAGCAGAATGTTCTTGATCATGAGGAAGGCGAAGCGCACGGAGCCGATGACCCAGCCAACGAGGGCGACGCCGACGCGCATCATTCCTGTCCAGAAGAGCCAAATGCAGCGGCCGGCATCCCACCATGCCATGAGCATTGATGTGATGAAGGCGCCGCGACCAGACCGGAAGGGAAGGGTGTAGATAGAGGCGACCGTGCACCACAGGCCGGCCGCGATCAAAAGCGCAGGCATCAGCAATGCGACCCATGCCAGCACGCGAAGGGAGGAATTTCCACCCGTCCCCGCCAGGACTATCGACGACTGCCACGCTGCGAGCCAGCGCATTGGCGCCAGCAATGTGAGCACCGCGCCTTGCCAATCGGCGGGGAATAGTTGCGCAAACGATTCGAACATGAGATCGACCTCTAGAAGCAGGTGTGGTGTTCGCGCCGTAGTGCTACAGATTGAGACTGATGGGCGACGGAAACCCGGCGCGTACAATTGCTTCAAGTCTGACGAGCCACAGTTGAGCCGGAAACGCGGGTTCGGGGACCACGGGCCCGGAGGCCCCAAATGGGCGAATCGACGGTCCTTTTCTCGCCGCGCCGGTCGAAAAAAACACTCGGCGCCAAGCCTCATTCGGGCCCCAGGCGGGGTTCCGGTTGAACCGTTTCGAGTGGTAATTTTGAGGTTATGCGCCCAATGACCGGTCTAACTGTCCGTCGGTCGATAATCGCCGCGGCAGCCCTCCTCGCTATCTCGATTCCGCTTACTCTCGACGCGCAGGAGCAGACCGACCCGTTCCAAGTGGCGCTACGGGAAGCCGGGAAACTCGACACGCAGGGTCGCACTGCCCAGGCGCGTGTCGCATTCCAACGACTGATCGACTCTGCTCCGACTCCCGTGGCGAAGGCCGCCGCCCAGCGCTCGATGGCGATGTCCTACGCCTTCGACGCCGATTGCGCCAACACCGTGAAGTACGAGGAGATGGTCATCGCCTATTGGAAAACGCGGGAGCGTGAGGAGCCGCAGAACGCCTTCTACCAGGAGGGCGAGATGGCGAACGAAGCGGCGCGGGTCTGCATCGACGCCGGAGATCTGGCTACGGCGGAGAAATACTATCGTATGGGGAGCGAGCTTGGCCTCAAGGAGCCGGCGCCCACGACGCACGCGAAGGCTCTCTGGGATTTCCGGCTTCACCATGCGCTCGCGCGACTGGCCGCACGGCGAGGAGATAGGTCGGCGGCAAAACAGCACATCGATGCGGCGCGTCGTTCGCTCGACGCCGCCGACTCGGCGATGAAGGCGCAGCAGGAGCGCTTCTTTCCGTATCTCGTTGGATACGTTGCGCTCTACACCAACGATCTCAGGACGGCGGAAACGGAGCTGACGAAAGCCGTCGCGTTGCGGGGCAACGATCGGGATCCCTTCATGTTCGCCCTTTTGGCCATGACACATGAAAAGCTCGGCCACTCAGAGCAAGCGAAAGCGGCGTATCAGAAGTCATTCGATCTCGCGACCGGGCACAATCCCCCGGCTGCGTTCGCGCGCCCCTTCGCTCGAAAGAAGCTTGGGCTGACTACCGATACGCCCTGACCCGTTAATCGTATCTACCGCTTCTTCGCGTTTCCGCCTGGCTTCTTCGCTTTGGCGCTTGCCTTGTTCGCGTTGCCGCTTGGCTCGTAGCAAACCAGGACGTTGCCGTTCTTGAAGGTCCTGGTCTTCGTCTCCTTCAGCGGCAGCTTCTCCTTGACGGTTTCGAAGAGGGTCCTTCCTTTGCCAAGGACGATGGGATTCACGACGATCTGGAACTCATCGATCAAGCCGGCTTCCGCCAGCTGGGAAACAATGGTGCCGCTCCCCATGATCACGATGTCCTTGCCGGCCTCCTTCTTCATCTTTCGGACTTCCTCGGCCGGGTCGGTCTTTACCAGCTTCGTATTCTTCCACGACGCCTTGTCCATGGTCCGCGAGAACACAACCTTCGGCAGATCGTTCATCCCTTTGGCCACATCGGGAGCCTGTTTCGCTGCAGCCGGCGTCGGCCAGTAGCTCGCCATCATCTCGTACGTGATCCGGCCGAACATCAGCACTCCGCCGCCTTTTGCATTTTCGGCGGCGAATTTATCCCACTCCGCGTCATTGCTCGTGTGGGCCCAGCTCATGTCGTTGTTCTTGTCCGTGAAGTATCCATCAAGCGACACGTGGTTGAACACCGATACCTTTCGCATTTTCGTTCTCCTTTTCTTTTTCGGTAGCGAGCAGCTCTCAGGTTCGAGCTCGTCGGTGGGACGGTTGGTCACTTATGGTCGTTTTGGCCGTGCCGGTTTCGACAGCTTGTTAATGCGAGGCCAAAAACCGTCATAAGCGCAGAATCCATTCCTTATGAATCGTGAACGTGCTACGGACTCGGGCGGAAAGGCGCCTTGATCCGGATTGGAACGGCAGTCGTGCCCCAGTGCAGGCGCAGCACAGCTTCGTCGCGAAGCACCATCGGGAAATAGATCGCGAACGACTCCATCGGTGAGGCCTGTTCAGGCGTCACGTCGACTCTAAGCACATCCAAATTGGCGCCTGGATACGGCCTGTGAAACACGTGCGCCGCTCGGCTGAAGATGACCGTCCACGGCGTCCGCTCGTGGGGGATGAGCCAGAGCGTGTATTCGCCCGCGCGCAGCTGCTTTCCTTCGATCAGAACATCGCGACTGAGCGTGATCCGCGTCGCTGAGTCCGCGCCTGGGTGCCAGACGCTGTCCCAGGGGACGAGCGCACCGAAGAGCGCGCGCCCTCGGGCCACGGGGCGGCCATATACTATAGAAATGTCGGTGAACGCGACCATCTGGGTCACGCTGCCTCTCTGACTGAACGGATAGCCCTGACTTTGCGCGGTAGCGGCGCTGAAGCCAACGAGGAGACCGACAATGACGGCACCGGTGCAAAGCCATTTCCGGGTCATGGGTTTTGTTCTCTGGGTTTTCGGGACGCCCTGTGCATCAGCACCAGAAAGTATCCTGCGCAAACCCACAACAGGGCGGCAGTAATCCATCCGACCGGGGAATAGCTCAGCGCGAACGGATTGCTGTTTGGCTGGGCGAGAGAAGGGACAATGTCCTTGGTGTTGTTGATCGCGGAATGCATCAGCATCGTGAGAAAGAGACTTCCGTTGGTGTTTGCATAAAGCCACGCAATCGCAACGGACAGCGCGGTCACCTGAAGAAGATAGAGCGGGAACGATTGTCCGGCAGTGTCGGTTCCCGCAATGAAAAAGAGTGGCAGGTGCCAGAGCGCCCAGAGGACGCCGAGTACAACGCTCGCGCCCCCGAGCCCAAGCCGCGACGCGAGGCGGGGAAGGGCGTAGCCGCGCCAACCTGTTTCCTCCCCGGACTGTCCGAAGACGATCATCGAACCAATCGTCGCCGCGACCATCAAGTAAAACGGCTCACTGCCGAACCGCGGCCATATACCGAGAGCAAGGCGATGGATCAATGCGGCTGCGAGCTTGATCGCGGCCATGTACGCGATCGCGAATGCGTACCACTGCGCCCTCGCACGCACCTGCACAAGGCGATGCAGCAACGCGCGAACGCCCGCGGCGCCCTCGCGGCGAGCCGTGAGCCCCACTGCGACGAAACCCGGCGCGAACACTCCCAGGTAGAAGAGCACGAGCGGAAGTCCGGGAGCCGGAAAACCCGTGGAGCTGCGGTCGGATAAATACCATGCGATCAACCAGCCGATCCACGTCGCCGCGAACGTCAGCGCGAAGAATGCGACGAGCGACCCCCACGCAGCCCGCTCTTCGTGCCCCGAGGCGTTGCTGTCATCGGGGGAGAACTCATGAGCGCTCAACGCGCCCCTGCGGCACGCGCTTGATCGAGGAGCGCATTCAGATTGACACGCGAAAAAAAACGACCGGCTTGAATAACGGCGAAGATGCGGCGCGTGTTGCGAATATCCGCGAGCGGATCGGCGTCGAGCAGTACAATGTCGGCGATTTTTCCGGCCGAAAGTGTGCCGAGCCTGTAATCGAGTCGTGCGAACTGCGCTGGTCCCACCGTGGCGCTCCAGAGCGCATCGCGTGGTGACAGCTTCGCGTCTTCCACCAGTCGCCGCAGCTCCTCGTGCAGAGCGAAGCCGGGATAGACAAGCACGGACCCGGCGTCCGTTCCCGCGAGAATCCTGACGCCCAGCTCGTGCATTCGGTGCACGTCGCTGGCGCTACTCTGGTACATCGCCTCGAGTGTCGCGGCCGGAGTCGATGCGCTGTCGGCGATGCGCTCGTCCACCTGCATTCTCCACCATCCCAGGAGCCACGGCGATGCATACGCTCGGCGCTCGTCGAGTCGGATCGCGTCGGCGCTGAAGATGGCCCGAGCCGCGGAGTCTCCGGAGAGCATCACTGCCCGTGACACCGTGAGCGTCGGGGTGTAAAACGCGCTGTCGTCGACGAACTTCCGGTAAATGGAATCACGCGCCGCGCCGGCCAGCCGGCTCAGCGGCGGCAGGATTCCGTGCTGGAGATCAGTCAGTCCGGAATCGAGCGTGCTCGCGATCGGCAGATTCTGCTGATGCGCGGCTACGCGCAATCCGGCTCGTCGTGCCTCGCGCAGGATTGCGTAGAACGCCTGTGGGCTCGCCGATGTCCTGACCTTCACGAAATCCACGCGCAGCTTTACGAGCGAGTCGATCGCCCGCCGCGCGTCGGCCGAGTCGGCGACGCCGATTCGATAGGGAAGGACACGCAGCGCGAGTTGCGAGTGCGCTCGGGTGCTTCGCTCGACTACGCCCTGGAGGTACCGTGGGCTCTCGAGGATCGGTCCCGGCGTAACTATGCGGGGTCCGACGAGCGTTCCCGCGTTCATGCGCGCCTGCCACGCGCGAGTGCTGTCGATGTACCCACCCATCTCCCGCACACTGGTGACGCCGAGTGCGACGAGGAGTGGCAGCGCGCTGACGCCGGTGTTCATGAAGTGAACGTGCGCGTCCCAGAGTCCCGGAATGGCGAACTTTCCGCGCCCGTCCACTCGCCGCGCGTCGGCCGGGATGACGACTACCGACGAGGGCCCGACGGATCGAATCACGCCGTCGGCGATCAGAATCGTCTGGTCAGGAGCCGCCGGTTGCGACGATGATGGGTCGATGACCGTGACGCCGACAATCGCGATTGCACTGGTGGCCGGCGTGTTGGCGGCGCTCGCGCACGCGTGGAGGACGGCGAGCGTAGCAATGCACGCAACACGAGAGACTCGCCAGACGGCGAACAGCTGCCGCGCCTCGACGACTCTGCCTGACCGAGCGCTCATATTTTTTTCTCTCCTTCGCGAAGGCCGCCGGTGCTGAAAAGTCAACACGCTGCGCCTCGTGTCAAGGACCAGCGGTATCTTTCCTCGTGCTCAGACTTCTCGCGGGACTGGGTCTCGCATTCGCCGCAACGCAATCGTCCGCGCAGACTGACTCGCTGGCGCGTGACCGAGTCGTGGGCGCGCTCGGTGCGGAACTCGATTCCCGGCTAAGCCGATTCGCGGAGTACGGATTCTCCGGATCGGTTCTCGTCATACGAGACCGCCACATAGTGCTGCTCAAAGGTTACGGGCTCGCCGATGCCGCGCGCGGTGTGCGCAACTCAGCTGCTACGCGCTTCGAGCAGAATTCCCTGACGAAGATGTTCACCGGCGCCAGCATCCTGCAGCTCGCGGCCGCCGGACGGTTGAAGCTGGATGACCCGGTGGAACGCCACCTCGGAGAGTTTCCAGCGGGCAAGCGCGGCGCAACGATCGAACAGCTCACCACCCACACCTCCGGACTGATCATGGAGGGAAGCGACCTTGCCGGCGACACGCGCGAAGCCTTCGTGCGCGACATCAAGCAGTTGCCACGGGAAGCCGCGCCGGGAGAGCAATACAGGTACACGAACGCCGGTTACTCGCTGCTGGCGGCCATCATCGAGATCGCGAGCGGTCAGACGTACGAGGAGTACCTGCGTGAGCATATCTTCGCTTCCGCCGGGATGCGGACGGCGGCGTTCCGCGATCAGGTGCCGGCACACGATTCACTTTTTGCGCACGGGTACGTCGGGACTCCCGCCGGACTCGAGCCCGGGCCACCCAATCCGTATGCGTGGGGAACGCGCGGTGCGGGGGGCGTTTGGACGACAGTGGGTGACATTTACCGCTGGCTCGTCTCGGTCGAAGACGGGGCCATCGTGGCGGAGCCGCAACGCACGCTTCTCTTCACGCCGCCCAAGCCGCCGGCAGAAGAGGCATTCGGGTGGCATGTCACCGCGGGTACGCCGGCGATCAGGGCGCGCATCGACAAGGGCGGCGGCTCCGATGATTTCGCGAGCCAGCTTCTCTATTTCCCGAACGAACGCGTCGCGATTATCTGGGCGAGCAACAACCTTAGGCAGCGTTGGCGTCAGACACTGAATCAGGCGCTTCCGGCAATAGTGTTCGGCGATTCCGTGCCCGTGCTGCCCCGCATCGCAGTTCTACCGCGCGACGTGCTCACGGAGTACTCGGGGCGCTACTTCAGCGGAGGTACCACGCTCGTGTTTCGCGCCGGAAAAAACTATTTGTATGCGGAGGCGAACACGTTGGAGGTCCCCGCCAACCTTATGTTCTTCCCGGAAGATCGGGGCAACTTCACGGGTTATGATCCGGCCACAAGAAAGTTCACTCGCCTGCATTTCACGCGCGATGACAGGCAGGCCTTCGTAATTGACCTGGCGAACGGGAACAGGGTCGAGGGTCGCCGGTAAGGCAATCGAGGAGTGTTCGTCAGCTTCCGGCGCGCCGCAGCGCGGCCCTGATCCGAGCTACAAACCGGGCCGGCTCCAGCGGTTTTCGGATGTAATCGTCCGCGCCCGCATTCATCGCATCGATCTCTGCCTCGTCACCTTCGGAACCGGTGAGGACGACGACGGGAATGCCGGCCGTGGACGCGGTGCTCCGAAGGCGGCCGAGCACGTCGAGCCCGCTCAGCGTGGGAAGGTTGAGGTCGAGCACGACGAGCGAGCACTCTTCTCCCGCCTTGAAATGGGCAATTGCCTCCGGACCATCTCCCACTTCCGTTACTCGGAAGCCGTTTTTCTCCAGTAACACGCGCGCCAGGGTTCGCACAGTCGGATCGTCGTCTACCAGGAGAATGCGGGGCTGATCAACAGCAGGGGCAGTCTCAGAGATGCCCTCGCCGAGCACGCGCTCGACTTCCTGCAGCGTCGATACTTCCTGGCGCACCTTCTCAAGGGCGACATCCCGCATAGGGCGCATGCCAGTTGCCGTGGCGGTGCGCTGCAGCTCCTGAATCGTGGAGCCCTTCGCGACCAGCTCGAGGATTGTGGGAGTGGGCAGAAAGACCTCGTTCACCGGAGTTCTGCCGCGGTATCCCGTCAATCCGCAGTGCGCGCAGCCTTCTGCTCGCACTGTCGGCTTGATTCCATAGATCCCGGCAAGGCGCGTTTCGGCGTCCGTCAGATTGCCCGCAATTGGCTGCACGCATTTCGGACAGATCCGCCGCACCAGCCGCTGCGCAACGATGCCGCGGAGCGCGCCGGCGATGCTCGCGCGATCGAGCCCTATGTCGATGAGACGGGGAATGACACCGAGTGCATCATTCGTGTGCAGAGTGGCGAGGACGAGGTGTCCGGTCATCGCCGCCTGCACTGCGACCTGAGCGGTTTCGAGGTCCCGGATTTCGCCGACGAACACGACATCCGGATCCTGCCGAAGAATCGCGCGGAGCGCCGAGGGGAATGTCACGCCGCGCTTGGGCTCGACCTGTATCTGAGTGATCCCACCCACTTCGTATTCAACTGGATCCTCGACCGTCATGATGTTGACTTGACCAGTCGCGAGCTCGCGGATCGCGGCGTAGAGAGTCGTCGTCTTGCCAGACCCGGTCGGCCCGGTCACGATCACGATGCCTTCGCGGTTGCTCAGCATCTGCCGAAAGCGCTTCATCTCCAGCTCGAGCATGTCGAGCTCGGCAAGCTGGGGCGCGCCGCTCGGATCGAGCACTCGAATCACCAGCTTCTCCGCTTCGCGTGTCGGAACGGTAGAAATACGGAGGTCGTAATTCTTGCCGCGTACCTCGATGCGGGCGCGGCCATCCTGCGGGCGATGGCGATCCGCGATGTCGAGCTTCGCCAGGATCTTCATCCTCGACACGACGCGTGTCATCGCCTGATTCGGCAGCTGCATATGGACTCGCATCACGCCATCGACACGAAACCGCACGACCGAACCACTGGTGCCCGGCTCCATGTGAACGTCACTCGCGCGCTCGCCGACGGCGCTCTGGAGAATGAGATTCGTCAGCTTGACGACGGGGGCCGCCTCGAAATCGTGAGCTGACAATGTCTCCGGCTTCTTTTCTTCCAGGACCTTGACGTCCTCGATGGCTCCAGCGGCGAGCGTGTCAATCAGCGACTCGAAGGCGCGATCTGGCGAGTAGCGGATGTCGACGGCCGCGTTCAAAGCGCTCGGAGCCGCAACCTCGAAGGCGGGAGTTCGGCTGGAGACAAACCCGATTGCCTGTTCGGCCTCATAGTCACCGGGATTCGCTGTCGCTACGGTCAACTGCCGGTCAGTCTGTCGAAGCGGCAGGACGTGGTGGCGGCGCGCGATCAGCTCCGGCACCAGCTTCAGGGCGTGACTCTCTGCGCCTGACAGCTGCGCGACAGGCAGCTTGAAATAATTTGCAACATGCCGAGTCAGGTCATCCTCGCCGATTCTGCAAACTTCAGAGGTCTTCGCCCATGCATCCTCCGTGGACAAATCAGCGGGGACGGTCAGCTGCTCGTTGTTGGCGAGCTTGGCTCGCCGGGCGATGTCGACGATCCAATGCTGCCGCGTGTTTTCAGCAACCCGCGGGCGTGCGGGTGTCGCTGGTGCCGATTGCGGCGTCATTGCTGTACCTCCCAATGGTTCATCATGCGGCGGTCCTTTCCGGCGGGATCAGTGGAATGCCGTCGAGGGAGTCGAGAAGCGCAAAGAGCTCCGTGGCGTTGATCGGCTTGGTCAGGTACTCGTCCATCCCGGCCGCCATGCAGATTTCGCGATCCCCTTTCATCGCGTGTGCCGTCAGAGCAACAATGGGCACGTGTGCTCCTGTGCCCTCTTCGATCTTTCGAATGGCGGCTGTCGCCTCCAGGCCGTCCATCTCCGGCATCTGTACATCCATGAGTATGACGTCAAACACATCTGTCCTGGCCGCGGCGACGGCTTCGAGGCCATTGACGACGGTGACTGTTACGTGACCGCGCTTCGCGAGGATCGCAGTCACCAGTGTGCGGTTCACCGGATTGTCCTCCGCCACGAGGATGCGTAGCGATCGATGCGATTCGTTTATCGTGTGCCGCGTCACGAGGGCCGGTTTGTCGAGCGCGCGATTGTTCGCTGTGAGCACCGATAACATTGCCTCGAGCAAGACCGACTGCCGGACCGGCTTGGTAAGATAGGATGCGACGCCGAGCTCTCTGCATCGAACGGCGTCGCCCTGATTGCCGACGGATGAGAGCATCATGATCAGCGTCGTGCCAAGTTCCGGCCGTGCCTTGATGCGGCCCGCCAAGCCGAATCCGTCCAGGTCCGGCATCTGAAAGTCGATGATCGCCAATGGAAATGGTTTGCCGGCAGCGAGCGCACGGTCGAGCGCTGTGATCGCCGCAAGACCTCCATCAACCAGAGTGGGCTTCATTCCCCAGCCAATGAAAATCTCATGGAGGATGTGCAGATTGGTGGCGTTGTCGTCCACTACCAGCACCTCCAGACCCCGGAGGTCTGCGAGCTTGCCATGGTGCTCAGGAGCGAGAAGTGCTGGTCGGATTGCGAATGGAAGGGTGACGTAAATCTGGGTGCCACGTCCGGGTTTGCTCTCTATCCGGATCGCTCCACCCATTAGCTCGACAAGACGCGCCGAAATGGTGAGCCCCAGTCCGGTTCCACCAAACCGGCGCGTGGTTGATGCGTCTGCTTGCGTGAATGGGTCGAAGATCGCTGCCTGTTTCTCGAGCGGTATGCCGATGCCGGTGTCGCTCACGGCAAACGTCACGGAGACGCGTTCACCTTCGATGCGTTCGCAGTCTACGCGCACGACCACTTCACCCGTCTCGGTGAACTTCACCGCGTTGCCGATCAGATTGACGAGGACCTGGCGGAGACGCGATGGATCGCCCCCAAGCGCTGGTGGAACGTCCGGCGCGATCTGACAGGCGAGCTCCAGCCCTTTGGCATGGGCGCGGGGAGCAAGCGAGCGCAGGGTATCGGCGATCGCGTAGCGTAAATCGAAATCGATCGTATCGATCTCGAGCTTGCGCGCTTCGATCTTCGAGAAGTCGAGGATGTCGTTGATGATCCCGAGAAGCGCATCGGCGGACGACTGGACGGTCTCGAGGTACTCACGCTGTTCCGCTGTCACATCCGTGCCCAGCACGAGCTCGGTCATGCCGACGATGCCGTTCATCGGAGTGCGAATCTCGTGGCTCATGTTCGCCAGGAATTCGCTTTTTGCCTGGCTCGCGGCCTCCGCCGCATCGCGCCCTATCCGCGCTTCGGCGGCCTCGCGAAGGGCCTGCTCGGTCGCCGACTGCTCGGCGTGGCTGCGCTGAAGTTTTGTGCTCATGTCGATGAAGCTCGCCTGCAGCTCGCCGACCTCGCCCGCGCCAATGCGGCGAACCTTCGTTTCGAAATTGCCCGAGCCGATTTCGCGCGCGACCCGTGTCAGAAACACGACCGGACGAATGAGAAAACGCGAGAGCACTACGGGTGCGCCGACAGCGAACGCGAGCACGAACAACGTAAAGATCCCGAGCCCGACATTAAGCGTCACCACGCGCGACCTGATTGGATCGAGGCCGGAGTCGAATGCCGCGGTTTGCTGCCGCGCGAGGTCGTCCAGCCGCGGGAAAACCGTTCCGTCGATAAAATCGTCCAGCGTGCCGCTGAGGAGGACCGCGGCGGCATTGCGCCGATTGGATAGGAGCAATGACTCGACAGAGTCGGCGAGCAACAATGCGTGGTCCATCTCGGGCCGAAGGGCGAGCAGGTTGCGCCGGCTTGCTCCGGAGAGAGACCCCTCGATCAGGTGCTCCAGCGTGGTGCGTACTACTACGGTCAATTCCGCGTGACGAGTCCCATCGCCTTCGGCAAGGCCTGCCACACGATCGTCGAGACGAGTGAGCATCAGCTGAAAGGTACGTGTGAGCCTCATCTCGTCCCCAAGTTGCGCCAGCGGACCTTTCAGGCTGTCGACCCGGAGGCGCGCTGAGCCCAATGTGACGCGGTTGAATATCTCACTCGTCCCGAGTGAATT
>Ga0193727_1000012_pt1 | contig 49498 bp, 42 predicted proteins | sample H2c2metaG_FD_143051 | JGI IMG/M metagenome (GOLD analysis project Ga0193727, IMG submission 143051) | Soil microbial communities from a riparian zone of the East river system, Colorado, United States - H2c2 | ecosystem: Environmental > Terrestrial > Soil > Riparian zone | place: USA: East River...
ACGTTTAAGTCGTTTTTCGGATAGTACTATAAAACTAATTTAAGTAAAAAAAATGAATATAGCAAGGGTATAACCCCCCCCCCCTTTTACTATTCATTTTTTGAAAAATTTACGATATAGTTTTTAAGGGTAAAATTTATTAATTTAATATATTTAAATGTAAGTTCTAAGTAGAGTACCCATTTTAATACATCTTTATAATTTTGCTATTAATAAGTACTAAATACCTTTAGCCAGGATAGTTCAATTGGTTAGAACTTTAATTTCATGCATTAATAATGAGAATTCGAATTTCTCTCCCGGCTTATATATATATATATTATAATTCCATCTTTACAAAAATGCCTTATTTTAGCTAATAATAGACTTATTGGCTATAGATCAACTTATTACTTAATTTTTTTTAAGGGGATATAGTTTAATAGGTAAAACTACGATTTTGCATATCGTTATTATAGGATCAAGTCCTGTTATCTCCATAAATTATTTTCTTTTACTTTAAAAGCTCGAGAAGCTCAACTCGGTAGAGCGGAACTCTGAAGATGTTTAGGTTGTAAGTTCAAATCTTACCTCGAGCAATATAAATTTATATATATTTTAATATTATTAATGTTAAAGGTAGTGATGGAATTGGTAGACATGAATAGCTTAGGACTATTTGATTTTAAATCTTATCCGTTCAATTCGGATTTACCTTATATAATTTATATTCGTATTAGTCCTTAATATTTAAATTAAATATTTCGTAGACTAAAAGGTAAGTCATAAATTTTTGGTATTTAACATTGGATGTTCGAATCATTCCGAAATAAAAATAAAAACATAAAGATAAGCATAACCATAAGCATAAACATAAGCATAGGCATAAATAATAAAAGACTTTAAAAAGTTGAAACGCTTCAACCAAAGCTTAAAACCATTTCATAATAAATAATTATTTTATTAATTATTTTTTTTTTCTAAAAAAACCAATAAGTAATAAGTTGATATATAGCCAATAAGTCTATTATTAGCTAAAATCAGGCATTTTTCTTAATATAAAATTCTCTACCAGGTGGATATAGCTCAACGGGTAGAGCAACTGTATGTGGCACAGTAGGTTCTCTGTTCAAATCAGGGTATCCATCCTTTAGAAAAAAAGAGTAATAATTTATAATAACTTATTATGTATGAATCTTAAACTTAAAGAATTAATGACCCTAGGTATTTATTAATATATTTATTAATATTACCTATTGCCCCTATTTTTATAAATATTTGTTAGATATTTGTAAGATGGGTAATTTAAATAAAGAGACGGACCAGACGGACCAGACGGACCAGACGGATCAGACGGACCAGACGGACCAGACGGACCCTATTTCGAATATATATAGAGAAATCGAAAATGAAAATAAAAAACTAACTATGAATAAATCATCTATAAGTCTTTGGCTTGAAAGATGATTTCTTTCATCTAACGCAAAAGATATAGGGACATTATATCTTATATTTGCATTATTCTCAGGTTTAATTGGTACAGCATTTTCTGTATTAATTAGATTAGAATTATCAGGACCAGGTGTACAGTTTATAGCTCAGAATCAATTATATAATAGTATAATAACTGCTCATGCTATAGTAATGATATTCTTTATGGTTATGCCTGCAATGATAGGAGGATTTGGTAATTTTTTATTACCTTTATTAGTAGGGGGTCCTGATATGGCATTTCCTAGACTTAATAATATAAGTTTCTGATTATTACCACCTAGTTTATTACTATTTTTATTTGCAAGTGGAATAGAAAATGGAGCTGGAACAGGTTGAACTCTATATCCACCTTTATCAGGAATTCAAAGTCATAGTGGACCTAGTGTTGATTTAGCAATATTTGCTTTACATCTTTCAGGTATTAGTAGTTTATTAGGGGCTATAAATTTTATAACAACTATACTAAATATGAGAGCTCCGGGTATAAAATTACATAAATTAGCTTTATTTGGATGAGCTGTATTAGTTACAGCTGTACTATTATTATTATCATTACCTGTTTTAGCCGGTGCAATCACAATGGTTTTAACAGATAGAAATTTTAATACATCCTTTTTTGAAGTTGCTGGTGGTGGTGATCCTATACTGTATCAGCATCTTTTCTCAAATATAATTATACATTTTACATTTATTTTTACAATATCTTTTATATTAATTAAATTCATTAATTATCAATCAACTATAAGATGCACATTTATCAAAATTTCTCCATTATAATCTGGTATAGATTATGGAATTTTATATTTTTTATTATCTTTAACAAAATCATATTTACCTTTTATATCTTCATTTTTTATAACATCAAGCTTTGTTTTATTATACTTAGACGACTTTAAACTCTAAAAATAAATTTATTAAATATATTCAAATTTTTTCTTTCATTTTTATTCCCTTGTATATGGTTTATACACTTTAAATATTTCAATAGATATAGTAGATAATATTAAGGATTCTGCTAAAGATAGAGATGATATACATTTGCATGGACATATGTCTGTTGAAAAATAAGCAGCTAAATATATAGGACAAGGTTTAAATACTATAGGGAGCCAAATAGGATTAAGTGCTTCTATAGCGGGTATAGGAGCTGCTGTGGCTAAAGGTATAGCTAAATCTGGTATGCCACCTATGCAAAAAGCAGGTGTAATTATAGGTGGAGGTATAATAGGAGGAATGGGCCATTCAACTTTTAATTCTTTTAATAGAAATATAATATTGGTATAAACTGTAAGAAGCTATAGTGCTACTAATAGCATTAATTCAAACATATCTAAATTATTAGACAATAATATATCTAGCCCATTACAAGACTTATTATATAAATTATAAATATTAAATTCTATATGTATAAGTTTACTTATTATTTTAACAATACAAATAACTTTTAAATATTACATAAAAGAAAGTATTATATTAAAAAATAAGAATTTATAATATTACTTTAATAATATTATTAAATTAAATAAGAATATGAGTAATATGTATATATGTTTAATAATAATGTTGTTAAGAATTGCTATGGTTCTTAAGGGAACTATTTCTAATGAATTGGCTTCAAATTTAGATAGTTACATTACTGTACATAATTCCTTGATTAAAAAATAATAATAATAATAAAAATGAAAATGAAAATAAATATGAAAACCGATAAATTAAATATAATAACTCAAAAAATGAACATGATAACTATAAAAAACAATGGTAAAGATAATAGTAATAATATAATTAAAGAAAAGAGATTTGATTATACTTTATTTTATAAAAAGTACAAAACTTATTTGCCTAATAATTTGTTGCCTAGTACAAATTTCTTATCCTGACTAATAGGGTTATCTGAAGGTGAAGGATCTTTTATTGTAAATAAAAGAGGAGATCTTGCATTTATTATTACACAAAATACAAGTGATATAAATATTTTGTACTATATACAAGAAATATTAGGTTTTGGTAAAGTTATACCTCAATCTGCAAAAACTAGTAGATATGTTACACAAAGTAAAAGAGAAATAGAGATCATAATTAGTCTCTTTAATGCTAATACTCTTTTACCTACTAAGAAAAAAAGATTGTATCTTTTTATTAAAGGATTTAACGATTGAGTTACTAAAGGTAGTATTAGATTAGAACCAGTAACCTTTATAGATAATAATCTTTTACCTAGGTTAGATAATAGTTGATTATGCGGATTTACTGATGGAGAAGGTTGTTTTAGTTGCTCTATAAGAGTAGATGCCAAAAGATATAGTATTAATTTTAGCATAGCTCAAAAAGGAGAAATTAATTTACCTATCTTAAATATACTCCCTTATTTATTTAAAGGAGGTAGAGTAACAAACCATTCAGTAAAAGATGTATACGAATATCGCATAAATGGTGTTAAGTTTTGTTCTAATGTTTTTTCTTATTTTGATGAATTTAATTTACTCACCAAAAAATCTTTATCTTATGTTTTATGAAAGGAAACTTATAAAGATCTTGTAAGTAAACATCATTTAGATGAATCAAAAATATTGGTAATGAGTGAAAGAGCAAAAATGATAAATAAATCAAATATTATTTAAATAAATGTAAAACAATTACGGGAAAAAAAGTCATGGTTTAACGTATAAAAAGATAAGTTATAAAGCTATAAAGACAGATGTAAAAAGATATAAGATCTAAAATAGCGAATTTTTTTTAATACCATAGATTTAGTTAATATTTAGTTATTACTGCTTGCAACTCTTAAGTAAAATACTTAAATAATAATTTTTAAGTCTATTACATATATTTTATATAATATGTAAGAAAAAGTTAGTATAAATATTAGCGATACTAGTGTTAACGGTTAATAAATTTCTCATTTAAAGACCGTCGGTTATATAAGTGACCGCTACAGACTGGTTCACTGGTAGGTGTCTGAAATGATGCTTAATGTACAGTCGGTTTCTTCCTTAACATAATTTATATGTTTTGTACAAGCCCACAGTTTATACTAGTGGTACCTAAGTTTAATACGAGAACATTTGTTTTGAGATGGTAAGTTAAACTTGAAGGAATGGATTCTTTGGTCACCCAGAGGTTAAATATATAGGCCTCTTAATATCACTATATGCTGGGACTACTTCTTTTAATAGCTTTAAGTACTCCATCTTAAATGACATAGTAAAAATTTTAATGCTACGAAGTAAATCAGCAGGTAACAAATTAAAAAAATTTTTTTTTAAATTTGGAACCTCAGAGACTTTACGTGATAAATTTAACAACACAAACACAATCACAAACAGAAATAGTATTAGTCCTATATCTGCACACAACCATTTACACTTTAAGCCAAGAAATAGAAGTGAATTTAACCAGTATCTTGCTGGTATTGTAGATGCCTCTGGGTTTATAGAAGAAAATAAACTTGGTTTATTTCTAGATAAAGGAGACTATTCTTTGGCTAGCCTTTTAAAGCAATATATAGGTTATGGTTATATTATAGAAATTAACGATTCTTTAATATTTAACATATCTAATAGAGAGGGCATCAGAGTATTTATAGAATCTATTTACGGAGAGTTTAAATCTGAAAACATATATAATAAGATTAAAGAACACCATCATTTTTTAACAGTTGATATATCTTGAGATCTATATAGATTAAACTATAATATTTTTGACACTAATATTGAATCCTTTAAAAATAGCTTATGATTTGCAGGATTTAGTGATGGTAAAGCTATGTTCTCTTTACGTACTAAAGTAGAAACCGATAGATTAGAGATATACCTAAATTATGAAGTTTGTCATATATCTGGTGATATTGTTCATTATATAAAAGGTTGCCTAGGAGGAACTACTTATTTTAAGAAGGATGAGGGTACTTACTTAATAACTTACTCATGTTACAATTCAATAAACTTTTCAACAGCTAATGCTATCATTAGTTACTTTGACAATAGGCACTTATTGTCCAAAAAGTACCTTGATTTTTTAAAATGAAGGAAAGCTTATGAAATCTCGCAAGTTGTAACCTACAAACTTAATAAATTAAATAAGAATTTAATAAGTCACAATACTAGTTCATTAACTTCTTGTTCTTTAATTAGTAATAAATCTAATTATTTATCGTTTATAGCTACTAATAATAGTTTATCGTCTAGAGCTACTAATAAGAGTGTAAGTCCTATAAGGCATTACAGCTCATCCTCTTAAGAAATCCTGTACCTCCCAGTTTACCTTTGTATGATATAATTGAATAAATGCATATAAGTAATATGTATTCCTATTCTCAAACAAGCCTGGTACCATATAATTCTCAACAATCATCTAATCAAAATGATGAAACTGTAATTGAATCATCATCTTGATCATGTTGAGACCCATCAGTTCCATTATCAGAGAGAAGTCATCCTTGTTTTCATATGGATGAAATAACTGGTATGGGATATAGTGTAAAACCTTATTAAGGAGGCTCACTCAAAAACTATAGATATCTATAGTTATGCTTTACTAAAGGTAAAAGAAAATAATGGTGATATGCTAAGTGTTTTTTAAACTTCCTGATAAATAAAGTGTTTATCGTAATTGAAGTGAAGAATTTATAGAAAATCAATTTAATTTTGGTGTATGAATGCCTCATGAAAATACTATTGTAACAATGTATTGTAATAATAATGCGCATGATAGTGTGAAGTACTCTTTACGAGAGTTACCTGACACAAATTTTGTAAATGGTTCAATTAACCAACCCTTTAATAATTGTGCTAGCTACTTAGAAAATCAAAAGAGTAATATAGAAAATTACTTGGAAAAGATTATAAATAGTACTACAAATATAGTAAATGCTGTGAATACTGCAGGTACGGGTACGGGAGATACTACTTTAAGTTTAATAGATCAAATATCTACAGGTTTAGGAGTAAGTCAAACTTTATTAGCTTTTATAGGAATTTTACTTGTTTCTTCGGTATCTAAAAAAATTAGATATATTGTAAAATTTTTGTTTTATAATATAATTAAAGCATTTGTATGATTATTATCTATTTTTTATCTTTTAATTAATATTACTCCTTCTTTCATTATAAACCGTGCACACACAGCTAAAGTTTAGGCCATAAACATAGAAAAAAATTTAAATTCATAGGTACGTTGAAACGTTTAATTGAAAATATAGATCTATCTAATAATGAGATAGAGTTAGCAAAGTCTCTTGCTAATACTGATATCAGAAAAATAGTGGGTACTTTAAGGGAAGATTTTTCAGATTTTAAATCTGAATGTAGACTATTTGAAAAATAATTATTATCTTTAGCTAGCTGAAAAAATAAACCTTTTATGTCATTATTTAATAAATATATCAATAGTTATAATGGTGATGTTCATAAACTTTCAATAGATATAAATAAAAAATATGTAAAAATTTTTATTTATCTTGAGATAGAATCTTCATTCATATTTAAACTTTAAAGATAATTTAAGTAAAAACTTATAAGGATTTTTATAATAAAGGGTTACCTAGTTTGATTAATGGTGTTATAGATACTAAATCTAAACTTGACTAGTATTAGATCTTAGCTAAAATAAATTGTGTTCACCTGTTTTTGTTACTGTACGAGTTGTAAAATTAAGATAAAGTCCAAACAAGAATATATATAGAAGTTCTTGAGATACTAAGTAAAGACAGATAATTTAAATTACTGTTTTCTTAGTCAATAAATTGTTATATACTTATTATACCAGGATTTGGTATAATAAGTACAACAATATCAGCAAGTTCTAACAAAAGCGTTTTTGGTTATTTAGGGATGGTTTATGCCATGATGTCTATAGGTGTTTTAGGGTTTGTTGTTTGAAGTCAATGGCTGGCTTTCTTTATGGGTGACCATAAGGTAATAAATTTCGCTATATGCTGGAACAGCTTAGTGTCTATAGGTACTTTTAATAGTGAAAATCTTATAGGCTATGCTCAATCAGCAGGTAATCTTAATATTTTATCTAATGCCATCTTTGTGGTTAAACAAAAAAAAGCTGAGATAAATATTGACAAGAGCTCCTCAGAGACTACACGCGAAACATCTTTTAATTTTGAAGCTTTTAGAAAGCTTTCTAATAAATCTCATGTAGAAATATCTGATAAATGGTTAAGCTGATTTATCGGGTTTTCTGAAGGTGATGGGGCTTTTCTTACTGGAAAAGATAAACGTCTTAGGTTTGTAATAACTCAAAAAGAAGAAGCAATCTTAAATCATATTTATGAAACTTTAGGAATAGGGAGAGTTAGAAGATATGGCTCATTTAGTCGTTACCATGTTGATGATAAAAAAGGTATCTTTATTTTAACCTCTTTATTTAATGGAAATTTAATTTTAAATAAAAGAAAAGTGCAAGTAAAAAAATGATTAGATTTACTCGATATAAAAGAAAAACCTAATACTGTTCTTCCATTATTAAGTAATAGCTGATTATCCGGGTTTATAGATGCAGAAGGTTGTTTTAATGTTATACTTTTTAAAAGAAAAGCTATGATTTTAGGTTATCAAGTTAAATTAAGATTTATGATTGATCAAAAAGATAGCTTAAATAGTATGCTATTTATAAAAGACCAGTTAAATTTATTTTTAACACATAGAAAGTTAAAAAAAGAGGATAATGGTTCTATGTATAGAATAGAAAGTAACTCATTTATTAAAGTACCGTTAATAATAGAATATCTGAAGAGATTTAAATTAAAGAGTAAAAAAAAAGAATCTTTTGATAAATGAGTAACAGTTTATACCTTAGTTAAAGCTAAAGCTCATTTTACAGAACATGGACTTAGTGATATTAAAAAATTAAGCAAAGAAATTAATTTAATCACTAGTGTTTCAAATAAAACAGGAGATAAATTTTAAAAGATGAAGATATAGTCCACAGATTTTACCTAAGCACCACATGTATACTGTCGGACTAGACGTCGACACGAGAGCGTACTTTACAGCCGCTACTTTAATAATTGCTGTTCCTACAGGTATTAAAATTTTTTCTTGATTAGCTACATGTTACGGAGGATCTTTACAATTAACACCAAGTATGTTATTTGCTTTAGGTTTCGTATTTATGTTTACAATTGGAGGGTTAGCTAAAAATTTCTATTTAGCCCTCCTCAAAGATCACTAATTGCTGGAAGGCATTTAAATATTAGTTAATCTAAATTTTCCCTAGTAAAGGAACAAAGAGTGTTTTACTCTTGGAGTCGGAGTCCTATTCTAATAAGGGAGTTTAATATTAATGATAATCAGCAGGAAACCAACAGTAATTATCTATTTTATATAATTAGTTAGTAGGATCTTCAGAGACTACACGTGATCATCATTACATGTAATGATATGATATAGTCCGGAATTATAAATCAGAAGTTATAAATTTATAAGTTATTCCTTACTTCCTATATATGCTTTTGCTTTTATTGTTTATTATTTGCAAGGAATGATTTTCAATTATGAACAAATTTTGTAAGTGGAGTTGTTTTAGCTAACGCTTCTCTTGATATCGCTTTCCATGATAGCTATTATGTCGTAGCTCATTTCCATTATGTTTTAAGTATGGGTGCAGTGTTTGCATTGTTTAGTGCTTGATACTTCTGAATACCTAAAATATTAGGACTGGATTATAATAAAATGTTAGGTATAGTACATTTTTGAATATTATTTATCGGTGTTAATCTAACTTTCTTCCCTCAGCATTTCCTTGGTCAAGTAGGCCCGTTTAAATAGTAATATTTATTCTGTATATAGCTATATGCTGGAAACTCCTAAAGCTTTGCTTATAAAAATAAAAAGAGTAAACATAGAGCATGTATTTACTCAAAAAATTGGACAATCAGCAGGAAACCAAATTAGTTTTTATAATTAAAAGTAGGATCTTCAGAGACTACACGCGATACATCCTATTAGGGTGATGATATAGTCCGAACAATATAGAAATATATTGAGTTATCATATAGTCTAAGTTAAATAAGACTATATTTGAGTAAATATGTTCAAATAATAATATATAATAAATAATAAATTATCGCAATAATAAATATTGAAGGTATCTTTTAATAATCATTCCCAGTAATAAAGTAAAATATATTATTATGGTAAATTGCTACAAGGAATGCCTAGACGTATCAGTGATTATCCCGATGCATTTGCTGGTTGAAATCTAATAAGTAGTTTTGGATCTATTATTAGTGTTGTCGCTACATGATTATTCTTATATATTACTTATATCCAATTAGTTGAAGGAAAAATAGTAAGTAGATATCCCTGAACTACACCTCAGTTCTATTCTGATTCATTACAAACTTTATTAAATAAAACGTATGACTCATTAGAATGATGCTTAACAAGTCCACCTAAACCTCACGCGTTTATAAGTTTACCTGTTCAAAGTTCTATAATGTAAAAAAAATATTTTAATGTTTGGTATAGTTTTAGGAAAGTAAATTAAAACAAGGATGTTACTTACTGATGACGCGGTAAATTATCTTTAGGGATTTTATATATAGATATACTTAATATATCTATACTAGATCAACTATAAATAATATATTTTATAGTTTATATTATTATTGGGACTAGTTCATTATACTAGTAACTTATATTTTGGGACTAGTTCATTATACTAGTAACTTATATTTTGGGACTAGTTCATTATACTAGTAACTTATATTTTGGCATTATTGAATATAGTTCATTATAGTAGCGCATTATAAGTCAATTAAAAAAAAGTCATTAAATTCCTATTAGCTCAATGGTAGAGCAGGATACTTCTAATATCTTTATTGAAGTTCAAGTCTTTAATAGGAAGCTAAATATGTTATTTCTTAATCTTTTTTTATTATTATCCAAAGCCGTTATACTTAGACGTGTTATGTCTATATTATATTCTCATATAACGATGATCATTTTTAAATTTTTGCTAGCTTTATTTCTTATATTGGTACTTATCCCTATTATAATGTTTATAGATTTTTTATTATTTTTTGAATCTTTAGACCTTTGTATACAAAATATCGTAGATATGATGATGCCTTTACATCATGACTTACGTTTGAATGACCTGCATTTTAATGACTTGAGTTTTAATGACTTGTGTTTTAATGACTTGCTTTATATAAAAATATTATATAGTCATGTTTTTATAATAAACTGTCTTAATATTATTTATACTAATTTATTTATTGGTTTCTTCTTTAGCTCAAAAGTAGTAGCTTTATGTATAATGGTTTGAAATCTTCTAAGAAAAATAAATAGAAATCCTAAATCAAACTTGCCCCTTTTTGCAAAATTTAAGTATATTTTACTTTATATATGAAAAAATTTTAGTAAAATACTCTATCTAGTAGGTATTACTATATTAACAGTATTAATAATTAGATTTAGTTTTAATTATTTAAATCCTTGTAATAACAAGGATTTAAATCTATTATATTATTTCAATATGTTACTGTCTACATATCTTATTATTTATATTCCAGTAAGTTATTTTTATAAATTACTTATAGGTAATAATAAGGATCTAATGCATATGTCAAAATATGCAATTTTTTATAATATTACTTTCTTTAATTTTTCAATTATATCTATAATTTTTTATATTAATGTAATTTATATACATCCTTTAGTTGCACCTATATTATGTTATATATATCATAATATATTTGATGTATCTTTAAACTTTAACATTTTTAAATTTAATTCTGCTTTAAAACCTCTAGACACAGCATTGAAAAGTTTAAATCTCAAATTAAACAATAATTCTAAAATTAGAATTATAAATATTAGATGTAAAAATCTTTTCGGAAGGTCACCTTCATTTTCTAAATCAAACAACTTTTTTAAAATAAAATCTACTCTATTTATAGAACAAGGTACTCTTAAAAGTACACGTTTAAATAAAATAGCTAATATCCTTGTAGATTCAGGAATTTTTAAAGAAACATTTTTATTTATTAAACCATCTTATACTTTATCTGACTTAAGTAATAGAAACATTTTTAAAGCTAATCTTAATAATGGTAATTCTAAATTTATTGATTTTTTTGTGCTTAATAAAAGTCATAATAATTTAGAATTAAATGATCTGCTAAGTAAGTATAATATAATTAATTTATCATATAATAATACAAATTATTATATTTTAGTAAAATCTATAGTTAATAATAAGTTAGATTTAGTTAATGGCTTTTATAATAACTTAATAGTCGGTATTGGTAAAGAAATTAAAAGTTTAAATATAAATAGTTTGAAAAAAGTAAGCTTCGAAATGAATTATAATAAAATTATTCTAGTTAATAAAGGCAATAATAAATTTATAGAAGATAATAGTATATTTAGCCTAAATTATGATAAAAATACTAAATCTATATATGATTATAATATACCTGGACTTGAGAATTCAAAGTATGGGTCTAATTTTAACAATATATATGATAATTTTGACTTTTCTAACTTTAACGACATTATAGTAAATATGATACCTAGTAGTTCAACTACTCCTTCAGCTAGTACAAATACAGTTGTAAATTTAACTAGTCAAAAATTAATTGAGCTTGAAAATCAAGTTGAAGGGAACTACAACTCAATTAGGGATACATGACAATATCAAGGGGACTTGGGTATATTTAACTATTTTAAAACTGGGGTGGTGTCTTCAAGTGAAAATGAGGGTTCTATATCTAATTATAGTATACAGAATTTATTTAACCCTAATAGAGGTAATCCGTGGTTAACTCTAGAGGAGAATGTAAGTACTGATTGAAAAGATATTTTTAATAGAACATTCTTCCCTGTAAGTGTCCAAAGATTCGAAATAGATCCTAGTTCTTGAGATAAAGTTATTGATCTGTTTAGAATCTATGTTCGAGATATTAAGACTGATTTAAGTCAACATACTTTTAATCAAGATACACCTGTTACTCAAGTTTTAAACAAAGATTTAATATCTAAGTTATTTAAAATTTATTGTTATATTAGTAATCCCGAGACTGTTTTAAGAGAACTTACACTTAAAGAATTTTTATTACATATAAATTCATGCCTAGCTGTTACATATTATAATATAATAGAAATAGATAAATTATTTATAGATATTAAATCTACATTGATGGTAGATTATCCTAAAGATTTAAGAATATCATATATAAAATATCATTTTCCAAATAAATATAATGTTATGAGTGAAATAATTGAACGCTTAGGTACTAATCATATAAAGAATTATTTTAATTCTAAAAGAAGTAATAGTATGTATAAAGTAATAATTTCTTTAGACAACTATTTAGCTTTTATAGAAACTGTAGGTATAACTTATTCAAAGGAAACCTATGATTTTTCTAAATTATTAGCTGATACACTATATAGTGGTGATATCACTCTAGTTTATACAGATATAGATCATAATATAAGAGGTAATACAAATATACCTGAAATAGTAGCAGGTAAAATGACTTTTGATTATGAGGAGAGATGTAGAGAATTAGGAATTGTCACTATTAGATAAAATAGATCTAAATAATTATAATCTATTTTTGTATTCTTATTGGAACTAGTTCATTATACTAGTAATTTTTATTGGTAATTCTTATAAGAACTAGTTCATTATACTAGTAATTCTTATTTTGCACTTAATTTTAATTGAACATAGTCTTTTAGTTGTTTTTTATCACCAATAATAGGAACTATTTTAAAATCAACTCAGAATAAAAAGATTATTTGCCTTTAGTACTATATCACATTTAGGATTTATATTATTAGCTATTAGCATTAATAGTTTTGAATCTATACAAGCATTTAATTCAAATTGAACATGTAGTCTTTTTATTAGTAATTTTTTTTTATACTACCTAGAGGATTGTATTATAGATGATATACTTTTATCTATATTTTTTTTAATTTAAAATGGATAGTGACGGAAATATCTTATTTATTTAAGCTAAAATATTATGAGAGGATTATAATATTTTGTATTTGTTTTTACATGAATATATTTATACTAATGTATTGGTAAATTAGTTAAATATAAGTTTTAAATAGAGAAGGTTAACGATCAAACCAATAATTTTGATTATTCCCTTTTACTATACTAGAAGAATAAAATTAAGACTAGATTAGTTGAATATAAGACTAAAGCAGTCTTAATAGAGTTATTGATAAAGTTTTATTTATTTTCTTTTCTTTCTTACTAAAGAGTATAGTGCCTTAGGGCTTTATCGTAAACATAATTAATCTACCTAACCTTACGTTTTTTTTATAGTTAAGCTTAATTAAGTATTTTTACTGTGTATATATGGTATAATAGTATATTACTATACCACAAATATATATATAATATATATATTATATTAAAAAAATATTAAAAAAAAGAAAAAATTTTTTTTTATAAACTATGAGAACACTTAAAAGTCACCCTTTATTAAAGTTAGTCAATTCATATATAATTGATTCACCTCAACCTAGTAACATAAGTTACTTGTGAAACTTTGGATCACTACTAGCCCTTTGTTTAATTATACAAATTATAACTGGAGTTACTTTAGCTATGCATTACAATCCAAGTGCATTAGAAGCATTTAATTCAGTTGAACATATTATGCGTGATGTAAATAATGGATGATTAATACGTTATTTACACTCAAACACAGCATCAGCTTTTTTTTTCATAGTATATCTACACATAGGTAGAGGATTATATTATGGATCATATAAAGCACCTAGAACATTAGTTTGAACTATAGGTACAGTTATCTTTATATTGATGATGGCTACAGCTTTCTTGGGTTATGTTTTACCATACGGTCAAATGTCACTCTGAGGGGCAACCGTTATAACTAATTTAATGAGCGCTATACCTTGAGTAGGTCAAGATATAGTTGAATTTATTTGAGGTGGCTTGAGTCAATTATTAATTGAAGAGCCTAACAATAGTAATGTTGTTCAGCAAATTCTGCTTAATGCTGGAATATCCTCTATATTAGTATTAGGATACGTATATGTTGTTAACATAGGCGTGAAAAAGCCTAAATCAAGGGGACAATCAGCCGGGGTTAGGGAGTTATGTACTCTTGAAGCCTCTCAGAGACTAAACGCAGAAAATCTTAATTACGCATATTTGGTTGGTTTGTTTGAAGGTGATGGATTTTTCACTGTAACAAAAAAGGGTATATATTTTCAATGTGAATTAGGTATAGAGTTAAGTATAAAAGATGTTCAACTTATATATAAAATTAAATATTTATTAGGTGTAGGAATTGTAAGCTTTAGGGTAAGAAATGGAATAAGTATGGTATCTTTAAGAGTTAGAAAAAAAGATCACTTGATAAATAAAATACTGCCTATTTTTGATAAATATACTCTTTTTTCCAATAAACAATATGATTACTTGAGATTAAGAAATGTTATTTTATCTAATACAGTATTTTATGAAGCTATGCCAGAGTATACTCGGCCTAACGTACCTTTGAATTCTATAGAATCTATAGTTAATGCACCCTATTTTTCATCATGATTAGTGGGGTTTATTGAAGCTGAAGGTTGTTTTAATGTATATAAACTAAGTAAAGCTGATGACTATTTTATAGCTAGTTTTGACATAAGTCAAACTAATGGTGAATTATTAATTTTAGCTATCCGTAAATATTTATCATTAACACCTCAGCTTTATAAAGATAAAGTTAATAATTTTAAATTGAAAGTTTCGAGTGTTAGATCTGTAGAAAATGTTATTAGATTTATAAATAAAGCACCTGTTAAACTATTAGGAAATAAAAAACTCCAATACCTACTTTGAATTAAAAAGCTTCGTACTATACCTAGATATGCTGAAAAAATAAACATACCTAAGAAATACTAAATCCAGTAAGATTATGATATAGTCCGAACAATAAATAAATTTATTGAGTGTAACGAGAATTTTCAGAATCTGGCAAAGCCAATTAACTGATTATGGGGTTACCAACACAATTGTTCTGTTAATAATGCTACTCTTAATAGATTTTTCGCTCTACATTTTGTATTACCTTTTATTTTAGCAGCATTAGTATTAATGCATTTAATTGCATTACACGATAGTGCAGGTTCAAGTAATCCATTAGGTATATCTGGTAATTATGATAGATTACCATTTGCTCCTTATTTTATCTTTAAAGATTTGATCACAATTTTCCTTTTTATATTAATATTATCAGCATTCGTCTTCTTTATGCCTAATTTTTTAGGAGATAATGAAAATTACGTTATGGCAAATCCTATGCAAACTCCTCCTGCTATAGTACCTGAATGATATTTATTACCATTTTATGCTATACTAAGATCAATACCTAACAAACTATTAGGTGTTATTGCGATGTTTTCTGCTATTTTAATATTATTGACTATGCCATTTACAGATCTATCTAGATCAAGAGGTATACAATTCAGACCTTTAAGTAAAATTGCCTTTTTTATATTTGTAGGTAATTTCTTAATATTAATGGAATTAGGAGCTAAACACGTTGAATCTCCATTTATAGAATTTGGACAAATTTCAACTATTATATACTTTTCACACTTTTTAATTTTTGTACCTTTAATTACATTAATTGAAAATAGTTTAATTGAATTACCCAATAAGCTAGATAACAGTGTATCTTTAGCTTCATATAAATTTAATATAAATAATCCTATTATAAGGAAAAAATCCAACTTATTAAATACAATTGTATTATATTTACCTTTAGTTATATTTACTATTATTAATTATAATATATTATCTTCTATATATTATAATGATAGTCCTAGACCTTGAGGTCTATATTTTCAAGATAGTGCTACGCCTCAAATGGAAGGTCTGGTAGAGCTTCATGATAATATTATGTTTTATTTAGTAATTATATTGTTTAGTGTAGGTTGAATATTACTATCTATAATTAAAACTTATACTAATACAGAATCACCTATATCACATAAATATTTAAATCATGGTACATTAATTGAATTAATATGAACAATTACACCTGCTTTAATATTAATTCTAATTGCTTTCCCTTCATTTAAATTATTATACTTAATGGATGAAGTAAGTGATCCTGCAATGTCTGTATTAGCAGAGGGTCACCAGTGATATTGAAGTTATCAATATCCGGATTTCTTAAACAGTGATGAAGAATTTATTGAATTTGATTCTTATTTAGTACCAGAGTCAGATTTAGAAGAAGGTGCACTTAGAATGTTAGAAGTAGATAATAGAGTAATTCTTCCTGAATTAACTCATGTTAGATTTATTGTAACAGGAGCAGATGTCATACATTCTCTAGCTTGCCCTGCTTTAGGTATTAAATGTGATGCATATCCTGGTAAATTAAGTCAAGTATCTGTTCTTATAAATAGAGAAGGAGTGTTTTATGGACAATGCTCAGAAATCTGTGGTATACTTCATAGTTCTATGCCTATTGTTATAGAATCGGTATCAATTGAAAAGTTCTTGACTTGATTAGAAGAACAGTAATACTAATAAAATGCTCAAATTACTCAATAGCGTTGAGTAAGAGTAACCTATAAATATATTTAGGTTTAAGTTAAAATATAAAAAAAAATATGAAAGTTTTTTATTATTTTTACACAAAAATAATTAAAGGTTAATAGAATTAGTATATACAGGAATTCAAGTGTTAGTGTTACACGTTGAATAATCGAAATATTCTAAACCTGATTAGGTAACTTCGACAGATACTTATAATACATCGTCTATACGATGTCAAGACGAATTTAAGGAAATTATAAGTACTAATTAAATGTTAAAATGGCGTTGCAATTCTTGCCACTCCGGCCCTCCTATATTAATATGGCAGTATAAATATTGCTTTATTAAATGGTGCCGTGCCAAATATATAAACTAAAAGTATAAAATTAAAAATATACATTAATATCTGTTTATATATAATACCTTTTAAAGTCAGAATATTTATTAAGTTACATATGTATTTATTCGTAACTTAATAAATATAATTAACAATATCAGATACCATATATAAACCTATTAGTAAACATAAAAAATAAAAATTATAATGATAAGATTATTATCTCTAGAAATTAATAGTCCTTTAGACCAGTTTGAAATTAGAAATTTAATAAGTCTAGATGCTCCTATATTAGCCAATTTACACTTATCTATAACAAATATAGGGTTATATTTAACTATTGGAGCTTTCATAGCATTAACTTTAAACTTAATAGCTACTAATTATAACAAAGTGTTATCAAATAGCTGATCATTAAGTCAAGAATCTATATATGCCACTGTACACAGTATAGTAGTAAATCAAATAAATAGTAAAGAAGGACAAATATATTTTCCTTTCATATACACATTATTTTTATTTATATTAATAAATAATTTAATAGGTATGATTCCTTACAGTTTCGCTTCAACTAGTCATTTTATATTGACATTTTCTATTAGTTTTACAGTAGTATTAGGTGCTACAATATTAGGATTTAATAAACATGGATTAGAATTTTTTTCTTTATTTGTTCCTGCAGGTTGCCCTTTAAGTTTATTACCTTTATTAGTTTTAATTGAATTTATTTCATATTTAGCTAGAAATGTTAGTTTAGGATTACGTTTAGCCGCAAATATTTTGAGCGGGCATATGCTATTAAACATTTTAGCAGGATTCACTTATAATATAATTACTTCCGGGTTTATATTTTTCTTCTTAGGTTTTGTACCTTTAGTTTTTATTATAGCATTTTCTGGTTTAGAGTTGGGTATAGCACTTATACAGGCTCAAGTGTTTGTAGTCTTAAGTAGTAGTTATATTAAAGATGCTTTAGACTTACATTAATATAACCAATTAATTAGTATTATTAATATAGAGTAGGATACATAACTATTTATGTAGTTAGCTAGTTAGATAATTATATAAACAATTTTATTATTTATTTTCATATAAATTGCATAAAGATAGAATATGTAATACATGTAATATTTACTCTTTATAGTTTGCTTCTCTAAATATAATTTTGGATACATAAATTTTTGATATATAAATGATTATATCGATATTTATAAAAAATAAATAATTATGCCTCAATTAGTACCCTTTTATTTTATAAATCAAGTAACTTTTACTTTTATTTTGCTTATAATAATGATATATATGTTTTCTAAATATATATTACCTAGATTTGTTCGTTTATTTTTAACTCGTACTTTTATAAGTAAATTATAATAATAACTATTTATTATTAAATGTAATAAATATATATTATTGTAATAATATTCCTATTAGCTCAATGGTAGAGCAGGATACTTCTAATATCTTTATTGAAGTTCAAGTCTTTAATAGGAAGTTACATATGCTATTAAATTCAGTTTTATTTTTATTATTATCCAACGCCGTTACACTTAGACGTGACATGTCTATATTATATTCTCGTATAACGATGATCATTTTTATTTTTTCCTCAATGTTAGCACTACAAATAAGTATTTATAGTTTAAGTATTGGTATAGGATTATTTGGTGGATTATTCCATATAACTACGACCAGCCATACATTCCAGATATTTATGTTTATAATAACTATAATTATATTACAATTAACTGGTTTTTACCCTAGAAAGGTATGAATAGATAAATATTCTAGTTTATACAAATTATTATTTTTTAGATTAACTTATCTAAAAACTAATATAATTAATAAAATGGCTGAGCAGTATAGAATAATAGAATATCCGTTAATTTTATTATTCATTATAACAGGAGCTGTATTTCTTATATCTAGTAGTGACATAGTATCTATTTTTTTATCTATAGAATTGCAAAGTTATGGCTTATATTTGTTATCTACTATATATAGAAATAGTGAATTAGCTACATCAGCTGGACTTACATATTTTTTACTAGGAGGTTTATCATCATGTATAATTTTATTAGGTACAAGTTTATTATATGCAAATTCAGGTACTACTAGCTTAGATGGCTATTACATTATAATTAGTATATCAGATATGATTGATAACTTAAGTGACAATGTTTTATATTGATATAAAGCTAATTATATAAATTTTTCTTTACTTATTATGTCTATAGGGTTCTTATTTAAAGTAAGCGCTGCACCTTTTCATTTTTGAAGCCCTGATGTTTACGATGCTATTCCTACAATAGTTACAACATTTGTAGCCATTATAGCAAAAATATCTATTTTTGTATTTTTATTGGAACTAGTTCATTATACTAGTAATTCTTATTTTGCACTTAATTTTAATTGAACATATAGTCTTTTAGTTAGTTGTTTTTTATCACTAATAATAGGAACTATTTTAGGTTTAAATCAATTCAGAATAAAAAGATTATTTGCCTTTAGTACTATATCACATTTAGGATTTATATTATTAGCTATTAGCATTAATAGTTTTGAATCTATACAAGCATTTATTTTTTATTTAATGCAGTATTCAATAAGTAATCTAAATGTATTTATTTTATTACTTGCTATAGGATATTCTTTATATTTATATACAAATGAAGAAGAAGAATACCAGAATTTATTAGATAAAAATAACTCCCCTATACAATTAACTAGCCAGATTAAAGGATATTTTTATATTAATCCTATGTTAGCTTTAAGTTTAGCTATAACTATATTTTCATTTGTAGGTATACCTCCTCTAATAGGATTTTTTGCTAAACAGATGGTATTATCTGCAGCTTTAGATAGCGGTTTTATATTTTTAACATTAACAGCTATATTAACTAGTGTAATAAGTGCTGTTTACTATTTGAATATAATAAAACAAGTATTTTTTGATATATCTGAATATAATTTAAACACAGATTTTGATAATTTATTAAGAAGGAGTCTAAATAAAAATTTAGAAAAAGAAAACAGAAGAATAACATATAAAATAAAAGATATAGTCTTGTCTAGTACTTTAAGTATAACTATTTCAGTATTAACATTAATTATTTTATTATTTATAATTTCACCCAGTGAAACATTAAGTTTGGCAAGTATAATAGCCTTAATAATGTTTAATACATAAATGATTAGTATTACTTTTTTTTTAGTAATTATACCTATAATAACTTTTATATTACTTGCTGTTAATTTAATTTTTGCTCCTCATTCCCCGTATGAAGAGAAAAAGAGTCCCTTTGAATGTGGTTTTCATTCTTTCACCCATCAAAATAGAACACAATTTAACATATCTTTTTTTATATTTGCTCTTTTATTCTTACTTTTTGATTTAGAAATTTTATTAGTATATCCTTATGTAGTAAGTGCTTATAGCAATGATTTTTATGGTTTAATAATTATGCTAGTATTTATTATAGCTTTAATTTTAGGGTTTGTTTTTGAATTAGGTAAAAATGCTCTTAAGATAGATAGCAGACAAAATAACAACACAATTAATTTGCAAATAAGTCTTACTAGCTTTATTTCTAGCATGAGTTTTGTAGAAGTCTTTATAGAATTATGAATTTTTAATAAACTAATTAATATTTTTCAAAATTCTGTTTATTATAGATTAATTAAAAAATTAGTAAATAATTTAGATGTTTCTGTAGACCATTCTATGTTTGTACGATTATATTCTACTATTAAAGATAATGTATATATTCTTATATCTTCATATATATTTATATTACTTTTAATTGTTGGTACTATATACGGTTTATCATTATATATAAATATATACCATTTATTAATAATATCATCTATATTATTTTGTATATTATTTATAATAAATATTAAATTTATAGATGTTAAATATAAAGAAAAAAATCCTTTATTATATAATTTTTTATATACTTTATTTATTATTATAATGGCAATATTCTTTATATGAATGTACTACTATGGACTAAATATAAAGAAATTAGTTAAGTATCTTATCCTAAAAATGGATAATAATTCAGACAATGAGTCTAAAGATAAAAATACATGAGAAGGTCCAAATTCAAATAATGATAGTGGTGATAATAATAATCATAATGGGGGGGATAATTATGACCCCCAAAATGGTAAATCTACTAAAAATGAAGAATTAGAAGAAGATAAGCCTATGAACGATGAGTCTATGGAAGATGAGCCTATGGAGGATTATGATTCATATTCTTCTTCAGATTCTGAAGAAGAAGACCCTAGTATAACTGAAGTATTGGGTGATTTATACAAGGAACTTAATGATATAAAAAGTCAAAGAGATGAAGTTATCGATAAAATAAATAACACAGGTGCTAATTCATCAGATTCTGATAAAAACAAGTTATATAATGACTTAACTTTATTGAATACCTGTATAATGAATACTGCAGAGGAAATTGATAACTTAATTAAAGTTTTTAATGAAGATGAAGGATATAATGAATAATAATACTTGCAAGATAGAATATATTTTACAAATTTTTATTAATTGGATATAACTCGATAAATTTAATTAATATAATAAAATACAGTAGAAAGAGTTGATTAAACTGTTATAAGAAAAAAAAAATTATAATTAATTTAACAAATACGCATCATGAATTTATCACTGATACTTTTTTTAATAGGAATCTTAGGATTTGTATTAAATAGAAAAAATATTATTTTAATGCTTATATCTATCGAAATAATGCTTTTAGCTGTTACGTTATTAATATTAGTAAGTTCTTTAAGCTTTGATGATATATTAGGTCAAACATATGCAATATATATAATAGCAATAGCTGGTGCCGAATCTGCAATAGGATTAGGTATATTAGTAGCTTTCTATAGATTAAGAGGTACGATTGCAATAGAATATAAATAATGTATTTAGCTATAATAATATTACCTTTATTAGGATCAATAGTTTCCGGATTTTTTGGTAGAAAAGTTGGAGTTTCAGGGTCACAATTAATAACATGCACTTGTATAATAATAACAACGTTATTAGCTATTATTATCTTTTTTGAGGTAGGTCTAAATAATATACCAGTATCAATACAATTATTTAGATGAATAGACAGTGAATCACTTAATGTTTCATGAGGGTTCAATTTTGATTCACTAACAGTTTCTATGTTAATACCTGTGTTAATAGTTTCTTCATTAGTCCATATATATTCAATAGGATATATGAGTCACGATCCTCATAATCAAAGATTTTTTAGTTATTTAAGTCTATTCACGTTTATGATGGTAATATTAGTTACAGCTAATAATTTCTTATTAATGTTTGTTGGTTGAGAAGGTAACCTTATATGCCTTAAATGGTTAAATAATTATAATAATTTTTCCTTTAAATAGTTCAATTATTAATCCTTCCGATCTATATGGTGATTGTAAATATAAAATTACATATTGTAATTTTATCTAAATATAAATTTAAGAATGATTTAATTCTATTCCCTAACTTAGCACAGCCATGACCAGCCAAAATAAATAATAAAAAATTTCATATTAATATTAAAGATGGTAATAGATTAAGCTCTAATTTACGTATAGGGCCACATAATATTGATATAATTTCTGTATTAAGGGGGTCTATTTTATGAGATATTTATTTATAAAAAGGTGGGATAGGTACTATAATAATATTTGAACAATCTAATAAAAATGTTAAGTATCTTATCTAATTTAATAACTTTTTTGTTAGCAGAGATTACTGTAGTCTAAATAAACCCAAATTATCTACAAGAATTAAAAAATAAAATATTTTTACAATATAGTTTCTAGTTTTACTTTTACTAGCTTAAATTGATTACACATACTATGTTTTATATGAAAAAAGATTCTTTTTTGTGATTTGTAAAAAGATTTTTATCTTTAGCTATGGATGATGAGTATAAATTAAATAAAAGAGTTAAAATAGCAAAACTGTTTCAAGGTAAGTGAGTTAAAGTTCTTTTACTCTTTAAAGAGAAGTAGTAATCTATATATTACTATACGTTGAGGAAGTAATGATAATGGTACTACCTTATAGAAAGTACTAGTATGGTTAATTTCAGTGCTATAGTTAAACCATATATGTTATCTTACTTATATGTTAGGAGATTATTAAATTATTTAATTATAGTTAATAATTTTAGATGTTTAAGTAATCAAAACAGAGAATAAACATAAGGTTATATAGTCTATAAGACTATATAACCTTAATAAATTATTAGCGACATTTTTGAAAACGGTCAAAATAATAAAGTTTGTTCTTAGACCGTCGGTTATGTTTTTAATCGCTATCGACTAGTTCAAAGATGGGTGCCTGCTTATTTTTTTTATGTAGTAATAAATATTATGGTGCTTAATGTATAGTCAGAATATTCAAAAAGTATATTTTTTTTGCTAGGGCTTTAAATTAATCTTTTATGGTTTTAAAGTACAGGAGAATAAATAGAAACTTTGCATATATATATAAATAATATGCATTATTTATTCTTAATATTTGGTAGGGATTTGTTCTTATCTTTTAGTTAGTTTCTGATTTACTAGAATAGCAGCAAATCAAAGTTCTATGTCCGCTTTCCTAACAAACAGAGTGGGTGATTGTTTCTTAACTATTGGTATGTTTGCTATTTTATGATCTTTTGGAAATATAGAATACAGTACTGTATTCTCATTAGCTCCTTATGTAAGTGAAAACATAGTAACTATTATAGGTATTTGTTTATTAATAGGTGCAATGGCTAAAAGTTCTCAAGTAGGTTTACATGTTTGATTACCTATGGCTATGGAAGGTTGGTGCTACCGGGCTTTCCTTAAACTTCACTATATGCGGGAACATCCTGATTTAATTATTGGTCTACTTCTATTCAATAAATATTTCTTATTATGTACGAAAACTTTTAAATAATAGGGACAACCCGCAGGAAACTTTATAAAATGTATTTATCTTTCTAAAATACTTGATTTAGGTTCCTCAGAGACTACACGTGGAGCATTTATGTTAGAAGATAATGTATTTAAATTTTAATTAATAAAATTCGTCTAAACGAGGGTGATCTGGATTTACAGATGCTGAAGGATATTTTACTTGTTTAATAATTGATAAACCTGTAAATATTTAGTTAAATTAATATATATTTTAGCTAAAAAAGGTAACTCTGTAGATGTATTTAGCTAATATACTAAATCTAAAAAAAGTACAAAAAATTTTTAAATAAATTCATATAAATAATATAAATGAAGATATAGTCCGAACAGTTATTTAAATAACTGAGTATTTTTAGTATATATACTAAAAATCAACAAATTTGCCTACACCTGTTTCTGCATTAATACACGCTGCAACTATGGTTACTGCGGGTGTTTATTTATTAATGAGAACTTCACCATTAATTGAGTATAGTTCAACTGTATTAATATTATGTTTATGAATAGGTGCTATTACTACAGTATTTAGCTCTTTAATAGGTTTATTTCAACAAGATATAAAAAAAGTTATTGCTTACTCTACTATGAGTCAATTAGGTATGATGGTCATAGCAGTAGGTCTATCCTCATACAATGTAGCTTTATTTCATCTTATAAATCATGCCTTTTATAAAGGACTTCTGTTTTTAGGGGCAGGTGCTGTTATACATGCTGTATCTGATAATCAAGATTTCAGAAAATATGGTGGATTGAGAGCATTTTTACCCTTGACTTATTCAGTAATGTTAATAGCTTCTTTAAGTTTAGTAGCTTTTCCTTTCATGACAGGGTTTTATAGTAAAGATTTTATACTTGAGTCTGCATATGGTCAGTTCTCTTTTTCTAGTACTGTTGTATACTTTATAGCTACTATTGGTGCTATGTTTACTACTCTTTATTCTGTTAAAGTATTATATTTAACTTTTTTAACTAATCCTAATGGCCCTTTAATTAATTATAAACAAGCACATGAAGGTAATATATTTATGAGCTTACCTTTAATTACATTAGCCGTATTTTCTATCTTCTTTGGGTATATAACTAAAGATATATTTATAGGATTAGGTTCAGGGTTTTTCTCAGATAATAGTTTATTTATACACCCTTCACACGAAATTATGTTAGACACAGAATTTGCTGTACCTATATTATTTAAATTGCTTCCTCTAGTTTTAACTATTACATTGACTGTATTTTCTTTAGTATTGTCTGAATTTTTATCTAAATTGCTTATATATTTCAAATTTACTAGATTTGGTTATAATATATTTAGTTTTTTTAACCAACGATTCTTAATAGAATTGGTTTATAATAAATATATTACTGGAATAATACTTAAATTGGGTGGACAAACTACTAAAGTATTAGATAAAGGTTCCATAGAATTATTAGGTCCTTTTGGCTTAGAAAAGGAATTAATTAATTTAAGTATAAATTTAAGTAGTCTTGATACTGGCGTTGTTACAACTTATGCTTTATACATATTAATAGGTTTAATATTTTATATATTATTACCTTTTTTAAGTTTATCTGATAGTAATTTATTTTTACTTATATTATTTGGTGTTTTTACTATTATTAATACTAAAAACTCTTAAAAGTAGTAAATCACATAGGTGTTTATAGATAGATAAAAATTTATTAAGTATTATTTAGTAATAATAAGGTTTAGAGGTGTAAATAGAGGTTTATATATACTTGTAAAAGTTTACAATACTTTCAGTATTTATAAGAAGAATAAAAGGGGGTATTAAACATTTAAAATTTAATAAAAAATTTATTAATATATAATAAATCATTTATGGTGCAAATTGTTTTAGTAAAGAATTAAATAAAAAATTTTATAAAGATAGAATTAAATGGGTTGAAAATAATATAAAAAAATTATAAATTTAGATAAAGAGCTAATTAATGAATTCAAGGAAAAATTATAGTTTTTATCATTTTGTCTTACAATTAAGAAATTAAATAAAGATATAAATTATTTTTATAATTTTTATAATCTAACATATTTATATCCCTCCTTGCTATCTCTTTCGAACTAATAGAATCATTATTAATGTTATTATCTATTTTAGAGTTAGTATATCTGTCAATATCTGTTACTGTTACTGTAGGTGTTTGTGTCGATGTATTTATGGTACTGTATGTAACATAACTGAAATAAAATTCATTTATAGCATTATATTTTTTCATTTTAGTATAGTATTTTTTTTTTACAGAATACTAGATTATAGAATTAAATTTAATTAAAGGTTATATATAGACCTTTTAACTGAGTTATATTTTACATTTATTCATATTTAGTTAGTATTTAATTATTATCTATTCTACGACTTCTATTAGTTCTATGACTTCTATACTTTATATGACTTCTATGATTTCTAGTTCTATTTTCTTTAACATTATTAATACTACGTAATCTATGATTTATAACACTATCCTCAATATTACTAGTTACTAATCTTATAAACTCTATTTTCATAGATATTTGTATGATCAACATTAGTAGTATTGCTTTTATTTAATTCATTATATAATATTACTGTTATATAAGGACATTACTATTTTAGCATAAGTTCTTATAAAGTTAAATTTGGAATAATATAAATAATATTAGAACTTTTTTTTTCTATAGCTTAAACAGCCGTAGATGAAATATTGGTATGGTTTGTCTTTACTAAAATAGGCTTATTAAATTAATTAATAATATTATATAGTATACATATATATGTATACTAATAATTAATAATATAGTTATATTATAATAAAATATAATTTTTATTATTATATTTTGGGGTAATATAATTATATATATATATATAAATTATCATGAGATATTCTTTCACATTAATATCTATTATAGAAGTCCTATTATTAACTTTACCTGTTTTACTTAGCGTAGCTTTTGTAACTGTAGGAGAAAGAAAAACAATGGCAAGTATGCAAAGACGATTAGGTCCTAATATAGTAGGATATTATGGTTTATTACAAGCATTTGCTGATGCTTTAAAGCTTTTATTAAAGGAATACATATCACCTACTCAAGCAAATATTATTCTATTCTTTACGGGACCTATAATAACTTTAATTTTTTCATTATTAGGTTATGCTGTAATACCGTATGGTCCTGGTTTAGCTATATCAGATTTTAATTTAGGTATACTTTATATGCTAGCTGTTTCTTCATTGGCTACATATGGTATATTACTTGCAGGATGATCTGCTAATTCTAAATATGCCTTTTTAGGTTCGCTTAGAAGTACAGCTCAATTGATTAGTTATGAATTAATATTGAGCTCTGCTATACTATTGGTGATAATATTAACAGGTAGTTTAAATTTAAGTGTTAATATAGAATCTCAAAGAGCAATATGATTTATAGTTCCTTTATTCCCTATTTTTATTGTATTTTTGATTGGTTCAATAGCAGAAACTAATAGAGCTCCATTTGATTTAGCTGAAGCTGAATCAGAATTAGTTAGTGGATTTATGACAGAACACGCAGCAGTTATTTTTGTATTTTTCTTTTTAGCTGAATATGCTAGTATCATACTTATTTGCATATTAACTAGTATATTATTTTTAGGTGGCTATTTATATAACTATATAGCTTTAAGTGATTTAATATATTTTGTACAGTTTTTTGATTTTGATTATTACTTAATACTCATTAATAGTGATTCTATATCATTATCTTTTGATCCTATTACAGAAGGTTTATTTAGTGGTTTAGCCTTAGGTCTAAAATCTTGTCTTATGATATTTGTATTTATATGAGTTAGAGCTTCTTTCCCTAGAATTAGATTTGATCAATTAATGTCCTATTGTTGAACTGTACTTTTACCTATAGTTATAGCCTTTATAATACTAGTTCCTTGTATTTTATATAGTTTAGATATTATACCAAGTAATGTACCTTTATTTTAAATATTTAAATATATAATTTAAATATATTTAAATTATATATTTAAATTGTATATTAAACTATTAACAGTACTATAACTAGTATATACATATTATATATATACTGTCTAGATATAGACAGTGTTACTAATAATAGTATTAAATACTATTATTTATGAGGGCTATTAATTTTTTAATTAATTTAATTTTATGTTATTACTACTTTTATTATTAATACCTATAATGGGTATTTTTCTTATAACGGCTACTATGTCTTATGATTTATCTAATTCTAATATTAGAAGAATTAAGTTTACAGCATTAGGAACATCAACTTTAAATCTTATAATATCTTTAGTTATCTTTATTTTATTTGACTTCAGTACTAATCAATTCCAATTTGTACAAGAGTATCATCAAGTAAGTTCTTTTGATTTTTACTTAGGTATAGATGGATTATCTATATATTTTGTATTATTAACAACATTAATAATTCCTATCTCACTTTTATCTAATTGAATTTCTATAACTGAAAATATCAGATCCTTTTTAATAATAATTTTATTATTAGAAACACTATTATTAGCTGTTTTTTTAGTTTTAGATATTTTATTATTTTATATATTTTTTGAAAGTATATTACCTCCACTCTTTATACTAATAGGGTTATTTGGTTCAAATAATAGAGTTAGAGCCAGTTTTTACTTGTTCTTATATACATTGTTAGGATCATTATTTTTATTATTATCTATTTTAACTATGTCTTCTATTATGGGTACTACTGATTTAGATGCTTTATCTAAAACTAATTTTAACTATATAACACAATTATTTTTATTCTATGGAATATTTATAGCTTTTGCAGTAAAAACACCTACTATATTTTTAAATACTTGATTATTAAAAGCTCACGTAGAGTCACCTTTATCTGGGAGTATTATTTTAGCAGGTATAGTACTTAAATTAAGTTTATATGGTATATTAAGATTAATATTACCTTTAGTACCTAAAGCTTCATTAGATTATACATATATTGTATATTTAATAGGAGTTATAACTATTATATATGCTAGCTTTAGTACACTAAGAACCATAGATATAAAAGAACTTATTGCTTATTCTTCAGTATCTCACGCAGCAGTGTATCTTTTAGGTGTATTTAGTAACACAATACAGGGTATTGAGGGAGGTATAACTTTAGGACTAGCCCACGGATTTGTTTCTTCTGGTTTATTTATATGCGCTGGAGGTGTGTTATACGATAGATCTTCTACTAGATTAATAACTTTCTATAGAGGTATAGCTCAAATAATGCCTTTATTTTCTATATTGTTCTTCATTTTATGTTTGGGTAATTGCGGGGTACCTTTAACATTAAATTTTGTAGGTGAATTCCTCTCATTATACGGTATATTTGAAAGATTACCTATCTTGGGTGTTTTAGCTAGCTCTTCTATTGTTTTTTCTGCGGCTTACACTATTTATATGTTTAATAGAATAGTTTTTGCAGGATCATATTCTAAATTTTTTATATTTAATATACCTGATTTAAATAAACGAGAGTTTTATATATTATTTACATTAGTTGTATTCACAATAGTTTTAGGTATATATCCTGCTCCTATATTAGATGGATTACATTTTTCTGTATCATCTTTAATATACTATACCTTTTAAAAAGTATTAAGGGACCTTAAGTTTAAAGATCAAATATATACTTAAGTATATATTTGACTAAAAAAATAGTATATAACTATATGCATAGCTTGGTTATAAATTACAACGAAAAAGGAAAGTCCGACGCTAATTAAGTTTATGTATAAATGTATTAAATACATTAAAACAAAGATGTAAGTCTTAGTATTTAAGAGAAAATAAGTATTATATAAGTAATGAAAATTAACTTAGTATTATATAATAAGAAATAACAAGCTCAATCCTAGCCTTAATTTATAGAAATTTGTAACGACAGAAATCGGCTTACTTGTAGCCAAGTAAATAAAAAAATAAATATGGCATTTTTTATTTATAATTTTATAAATAAAAAAACACATTTTAGGTATATTATTACCTAATAATAATGGGTAATTACTTTTTTAGTTATTCAGTAAATAATTGAGTTTGATGATGGCTCTGAATGAACGCTGTCCAAATGCTTGACACATGCTAATCGTACGTTTAATTTGCTATTGTGGCTTTAATAAGTTATAATATCCCATTATAAGTGGTGTACAGGTGAGTAGCAAGGTATTTAACCACCTTAAAGTAAGGGAAAAGATCCCTTATAATTATAAAGAATTGGCGTTTCGCTTTAAGAAGTTTATATCTCGGGTAGTAATATTTAAGGTAATTTATTAATTAGCATAATACCCGTAGCCATGATCGAGAGATTTATTGGTCACAGTGTGGCCTGAATAAAGCCCACGGTTTTTACTACAGCAGTGAGGAATATTGGTCAATAGCCTAACGGCTGAACCAGCAACTTGGAGGAATGTATAGCGAAAGCTGGCTATATATATATTATGTAGCTTTGACTCTGTCAAGTAAAGTTCTGGGTAAAGTTATGATCATGACATTTTTTTTACCCATATGTCTTGACCAAATCACGTGCCAGCAGTCGCGGTAATACGTGGAAGACTAGTGTTATTCATCTTTAACAGGTTTAAAGGGTACCTAGACGGTTAATTAAGCCCAAAAAAGGGTACTAATAAACTGGAGTTTTATATGAGAGTGGGTGTACTAAAGAGTGTAGAGATGATATTCTGTAATACCTTTATTGGAACAGGCGACGGCGAAAGCAACCCTTTATGTAAAAACTGACGTTGAAGGACGAAGGCTCAGGACACCAAAAGGATTAGATACCCAAGCAGTCTGAGCAGACAATGATGAATGTCATATATAAGATTTTTTTTTGTGTATAAATGAAAGTGTAAGCATTCCACCTCAAGAGTAATGTGGCAACACAGAAACTGAAATCATTAGACCGTTTCTGAAACCAGTAGTGAAGTATGTTGTTTAAATAGATGGTCCACACAAAACCTTACCACAATTTGTATATTTTTATTTTTATATTAATACAAGCGTTGCACGGCTGTCTTCAGTTAATGTCGTGAGATCTTGGTTAGTTCCATAAAATTAACGTGAACCCTTACTTTATTTTTTATTGAAATCTACATTAAGTTGTATAAAAATGAAAAATTTTTTTTATTTTCTTTAGTTAAAGTTGTTAGCCACTATATTGGTATAGTTATAACAGGGACTAAGACAAGTCATCATGGCCTTAATATTGTGGGCTATAGACGTGCCACATATACCTTAACAAAGGGATGCAAAATTGTGAAATTTAGCTAATCCCCAAAATAGGATATAACATGGATTGTAGTCTGTAATTCGACTGCATGAAAAAGGAATTACTAGTAATCGTGAATCAGCATGTCACGGTGAATATAATCTCAGCTAGGTACTAACTACTCGTCAGGCACTGAAAGGAGTATGTGCAATAAGTTTGATTAAAATCTATATATAATTTAGATAAATAGTTCTAAATATATAGTTATAAGTCTTCGTATGCGTGACTCTGATTGGTGTTAAGTCGAAATATGGTTCGTGTAGCGGAAGTTGCACGGGATTAATGAATATTAACAATACCCCCATATATGTATATAATTATATATATTTATATATAAGGAAGGTTCCATTGTTGGTAAAATGGGTTGAGCTGTAAACTCAATAGCAAAACGCTTTTGAGAGTTCAAATCTCTTTCTTCCTATTATAATATTATAAATATTTTTATATTTATAGCCCTTATAGCTTAATGGTAAAGCAGAATGCTGTTAATATTTTTATGTGTGTTCAAATCACTCTTGGGGCTTATTATATATAATTTTTTTTTAGGGAGGGAGAGGTCTTAGGTCTAGCTGAGAGATATAAATATATAGACGTAGTAGACGTAGGCGTGATAGCTTAATTGGTAAAGCGCTGTGCTACGGACACAAAGATTGTAAGTTCGAATCTTACCCGCGTTAGACTTATTACCTTTCAGTAAAAAAAATTTGCTATGAAATTTACATATTTCTTCATTATCATAATATGTATCTTATATACAACTATAATTATATTTTTTATAATTATAGAGAAAGTCTCTTTTAAGACTTATTTTTTAGAACTAAAAAGTATTTTATAGAGTAACTTTTTTTGAGAGGGAAAATGAATACTATGATGTCTATATATTTGGATCTATATATTATAGATGAAATTTTAACGAATGGTTACAGAACTGAAATTTTAGATATTTTTTCACTAGCTTCTATATTATGCGGTATACTAGTTATAATTAGCAAAAATCCTGTTATATCTGTATTATTTTTAATAGGATTATTCTTAAGTATAGCTAGTTACTTAATTATATTAGGATTAAGTTTTATAGGTTTATCTTATTTACTAGTCTATGTTGGTGCAGTATCAATATTATTTTTATTTATATTGATGTTAATAAATGTAAGAATTTCTGAACTTATAAGTGGAACTAGTAATAGTATACCTCTAGCTATTATTATAGGTATATGTTATATACATCCTATATATCAAATTTTACCTTATAGTATTGCTACTTTTAATGGCTATACTGTTAATTTAAATAATACTTTTAAAGATACTTGATATAATAATAACTATAGTGATTACCTAACTAAAATTTTCAACTATTCTAGAGATAACGGTGTTGTATCCTTTGTTACTACTAATAGTTGAGATGGTAATTTAGCAGAGTCTAGTCATATTAATAGTATAGGTAGTATTATGTATACTAGTTACTCTATATGATTAATATTAACTTCTATTATATTGTTATTAGCTATGATTGGTACGATTGTTATAACAAAACAAAAAAATTAAAAATATACAAAGTTATATTATAGATATATAATGATGGTTTAATTAATATAAGGTTGTGCTACGTACACAAGACAGGACAAGACAGGACAAGACAGGGCAAGACAGAACAAGACAGGAAAAGACAGGACAAAACAGGACAAGACAAGCTAGGGCAGGAGAGGACAAGAAGAAAATATAAGACAAAGGTTGTAAGTTATAATCTTAAGCGTGTTAAATATATACTTAACATAATTTATTATTAAAATTCTATTATATTAAATATTACATTTGGCTTATTAAAAAATATAGCTAACTACTTACTAATATAAAGTAACAAACTAAAGAGGAATTAGCTCAATTGGTAGAGCAACCGTTTTACACTCGGTAGGTTGAGTGTTCAAATCACTCATTCCTTACTAGACTACACATATATATATATATTTTTTTTTTCGAATATATTATATATCGTAATATATAATATGCGGTAATAGAGGGTTATGATGTATATGGTTATACACTTGATTGCAGATCAATAATTAGAGGTTCAATTCCTCCATATCCCTATTTATTAATATATAATAAATAGCACCTATGGCCAAAATAGCAATACAAATAATATTCAAATATACATATTTGAATATTATTAATTAATTTAAAAGTAAAAAAAAATAAAAAAAAATGTCAAACTTAATAAGAAGTCAATTTCAAGCTCATCCTTTCCATTTAGTTTCACCTTCGCCTTGACCTATATTTACATGTATTTCATTATTAACTCTTACTACTACAGGAGTTTTAACAATGCATGGGTTTAATAATGTGGAATATTTTTTATATTTTGCATTATTTACTTTAATATCTTCTATGTCATTTTGATTTAGAGATGTAATATCAGAGGGTAAATTTATTTATTTATTACATATAAATCGAAATTATATTTTTAATAATGTTTGGCTTTTTTCTTATCTCTGCTTGTTATTTATATGGTATAAATACTGAGCCTATATATTGTATTGATGGAGAAACAAAATAAATTAGTTAAAGCTGCTATGGCTGCAGTAACCCCTGAAAATGTTAAAAGTATTAGTCCTTCTGTCTCTGGTAATACAATTAGTTTAAATACTCCTGCTGTAAAAGTTAATGTACCTTCAGATCTTTTAAATAATGTGGGATTTTATGGGGGTTTAAGTGCCGTTATATTAGGTGGTATGAAATTAGGACCTACAGCGTTTAAAAGTGCACCCCCTATAGTAAAAGCAGGTGCTATGGCAGCCGGGGGTTTTTTTTTCTACAGGTTTATATGCTGATATTGCAAATAGAAATAAAAATTTAACTAGCTTTGATAAATCAAATATTAATAAATTATCAGAACAAAACTCTAATGGTAGTGGAAGTGATGGTCCTTTTACTGCATCTTCTATCATAGAAGATGGAGATAACAATTTATTTACAGGTCAAGATGTTATAGATTCATTGAATAATAAATTAATGATAGACGGATGTACTGTATATTTATTATATACATTATTGATTTTTTCAATAGGTTTTTTAATAGAGGTTATACTTTTGATTATTTAAAAAGATTACCATATAATCTTTACCCTAAAATAATTAAATTATTTAATTATTGAAGTAAATCAAGTTTAATTTTTCTTACCTATAATGGCTTATTATTATTAATAGGTCATATGATAATGGTTTCCAATTCAAATTGATTTTTAATTAAATTTAATGATTTATGTCATACATATGTATATAGTACTAATTTTAATAACTATATAATAGATATAGATTATTTACCTGATTTTTTATTACCAAATAATATAGAAAATTTCTTATTTAAAATTACTATTATGCATACAATTCTAGTAATTTTATTAGCATTTTATTTATTAATAATATTTTTTATAATGAAAAGTTCTTACAAATATGAGAAAATAAGTATTATTTTACTTTTTTTAATATGAATAATTTTAATTACTATAAGCATTTATATTTATCTTGATTGACAATTATTTACAAATAATTTTAATAGCATTTCTTATTATTGAATAAAAACCCTAAATAAGATAGGGTACCTATCTATAATCTCTATAACTATGTCTGTGTTTTCTAATATAATAAGTGCCCTCTATAAACTTGACCATATGCTGGAAACTCTTATAATGTATACTAAAATTCTTATAAATAAGACAATCAGCAGGAAACCAAATTAGTTTTTATAATTAAAAGTAGGATCTTCAGAGACTACATGTCAGGAATTATAAATTTATAATTAAGATATAGTCCAACCAATATAGTAATATATTTATATATACTTCTTTAAGTATAAATTGACTTATTTAGGAAATCATACATTAGCAGTACAGAGAGGTTTAAATATGGGAGTTGGTTTATTCATAGTTTCTGAGGGCTTATTTTTCTTAGCTATTTTCTGAGCCTTTTATCATAGTGCATTATCACCTACTATAGAATTAGGGGGCCATTGACCTCCTATGGGTATAGACGCAGTAAATCCTTTTGAATTACCTCTACTTAATACAATAATACTGTTATCTTCTGGAGTTACAGTAACATATGCACATCATTCCCTTATACAAGGTAATAGATCTGGAGCTATAAACGGTACAATTTATACTGTAATTTTAGCTTTAATATTTACTGCATTACAAGGTGTAGAATATTCAGTATCTTCATTTACTATTAGTGATGGGATATTTGGATCATCTTTCTATTTTGGAACTGGATTTCACGGGTTAACTAATATAGCCCCTACCAATCTTATTACATATATTACTAAATAAAATGAATCAACAACAAAAACTTTTAATTAAATAACAAAACTTTTTTTTTGCATAAAAATTTCTTAGAATGATTTGTAGGATTTACGGATGAAGGTAATTTTAATATATCTTTACGTAATTTTAGTCCTAAAACCTTTACTTCCCCTGCTAAATATAATAGTTTTATCTTAACATTTCAAATAGGTTTACATATTGATGACGTCGATATATTAAATTATCTAAAAAAAACCTAAATTGTGGTAATATTTCAATATCAGGTTCTAGATGTAATTACTTTATTAATGACAGGTCTTCTTTAATAAATGTTATATTACCTATTTTTAAATATGTAGAATTAAATAGCTCTAAGTATTACGATTTTATTGTTTTTGAAAAAGCTGTAAATGTAATTAGAAATAAATATCATTTACATAGTGGAAAACAAGATATTATAAAATATTATCTTGATATGAAAAACAAGTGCTATAAATCTAAACCTGACTATAAAATTAATATTACAAATTACTGACTTGGAGGGTTTACAGACGGAGATGGTTCATTTTCTACGAATAAGTTAGTACCCAAATTTAAATTTGAAAACCTTATAAAAGAATTAGAATTGTTTTATAAAATACAAGAATACTTAAAATCAGGTAATTTGTATATTACTAAGCCTCGTAAATATAGACCTAACTCTAATTTTACTGTAGTATTAGAGTTTAATAAAATAAGCGATTTAAAAACTGTAATAATAGATTTGTTATCTATAAATTATTTTAAAGTAAACAAAGAAGTAGGGCACTTTTCATTTGGGGTTAATGATATAAAAATAAAACATATAAGTTTTATAGATGATGATAATTTTAGTTTATTGCAAACTAAGAAGAAAAAATACTTTTTATATTGATCCTTATTGTGTTGTTTTTTATGGTTATAATACACTAGCTAAAGGCGTTTCTATTATTAATGAACTTAAAAATGGTATGAACAATTTTAGATTGACTAAGAATTCTATGTTTGATTCTTATAAAATTCATAATATTTTATCTGTTAACCCCAAAGTATACTCTATTTTATGTACACCTACTCCTTATGAAATTCTAAATAAAATTAGATATATAAGAGGAACTGAGAGGTTAGTTCCTGAAAGATTAGGTTTTTTTTTCTATAGATAAAGAGGGTAATCAAGAAAATTATACTAGCATTAGTGAATGTAGTAGAGCTTTAAATTTAGGGAGAAGAACAATTAACAATTGTTTGTTATCAGGTATAATAAAGGTTATAAATTTGTTTATAATTAATAGTATTTTTTATGTTTTATTAAAATAATTTTTTTTAATATATACATTATGTAATAAGTTTGACAGAAAACAGAGTTAATTGCATGAATTTCCTATTATATTTTAATAAAAATCTGAATATAGGAAGATATGCAACCAATTATTTATTACTCTAATTAAACTGATTGATTTAATTTGTAATATATAAAGGTTCAACGACTAATAAAATTTAATGTTTTTTTACATTAAATTATTAACAAGTAAATTCTGCAATAGTTATCTTTAAAGGTTCTATTGAATATATAGTCTGAACAATAACGTAAGTTATTGAAATAAGAATAAAGAGTCTTATGATAACAATATTGTACATGTTATGATAGGTACAGCTTTCATAGCTGTAGGTTTATGACGTATACTTGCTTACCATTCTACAGATAATCATCATCTTGGTGTGGAGTCTGGTATACTATATTGACATTTTGTTGATGTGGTATGACTTTTTTTGTATATCTCAATATACTATTGAGGTTCTTAGATTTTATCTTAATTTGTTAAAAAAAAATATATATACTTATAATCATGAAAAAAATTAAAAATAACAGACAGATACAGATACTCTTTAATACTCTAAGTGCAGCATTCGTTAAATTTTTCACATGTAGGACTTTGGTTAAAATTAGTCTAACTTTTATTTTTACTATACTAGTTAGAATATGGCTTAAAAAGTATGATATTGCTTTTATAGAAAGTGATTTTCTATTTAGTGTATCTAGTATTATTACTATAAGTGGTGGTACGTTGATTAGATTTTTTATAGAATCTTTACCTATTAATTATTTAAATATAAATTATTTAATAAATTTCTTCTCTGAATTAAATAATTTATATTTAGATGAAAATAAAATAAAAATAGGGGGTGGTAATATTAAAAATAAAAATTTTCTTTCTCGTAATGGAGATTCTGAATCCTCTGTATTATCCCCTTTACCTAATAGATCACCAACTCCTCCATCAGGTTTAGGTTTAAGTCCTGCACTAGCTCCTGCTCCTGCTCCAGCTCCAGCTCCAGCTCCAGCTCCTGCTCCTGCTCAAAATATAGTTCCACAACCTATAAGTGGAGGAGTAAATTTTGCTAATTTACCTATTGTAAATATCCCAGACCCTAATAATATAGGAGTTAGAGGTTATGTACACGGAGGTGTAGGTATTCATACAAATCAACCATATGCTGGTGATATAGCGCGTGCTATGGAAGTTCACAAAACGAATCCTAGTAATGGATTAACGTTGCCTAATTTAGACCCTCATGCTAGTAGATTTTTTTATAATTGAGCTTTAATTAATAAACCTCAACTTTATATACAAGGTCATCTTAATGCAAATACTTATCCTAACACTAAGGAAATAAGGGCAGCACTTAAAAAATTAACTTAAAAATTTTTTTATATTTTGTTAATATAGTATGGTTATTCTTATTTATATTAAGCTATTTTTGAGGTTCCTAATATGATATAATAAAAATATTAAAAAAATAAATATGATAGTTTTTTATCCTTTTTACACAAAAATAATTAAAGGTTAATAGAATTAGTACGTGGTCTCCACTTGAATAAAAAATAAAAAAAAAATAAATGATACAAGCAGCAAAAATTATTGGAACAGGATTAGCTACAACAGGACTGATAGGAGCAGGTGTAGGTATTGGAGTAGTTTTTGGTGCTCTGATTTTAGGGGTAGCTAGAAACCCTTCATTAAAAGGACAACTATTCTCGTATGCTATATTAGGTTTTGCATTTGCAGAGGCTACTGGTTTATTTGCTTTAATGATGGCATTCTTATTATTATATGTAGCTTAATTTGTTTAAATAAAAATTTTCTTTTATTTTTTGTTAATATAGTATGGTTATACTTGTTTATATTAAGCTATTTTTGAGGTTCCTAATATGATATAATAAAAATATTTATTAAATATTTATTTTTTTATTCTAAAAAAAAATAAAAAACAAAGTAGATATATATATATAAAACATATATATAGAGACTTTAGTTTAACTGGTAAAATATGTGACTTTTAATCATCATTATATGGGTTCAAATCCCATAGGTCTTATATAAACGGCCATAGGTTAATGGTAGACCGATCGTCTTCCAAACGATGTGCGTCGATTCGAATTCGACTGGCCGTATAAAAATAAAGGGTTATTAACTTAATAGGTAAAGAGCTTTTTTGTCAAAAAAGTACATGTCGGGTCGAAGCCGACATAACTCGAAAAATAAAAATTCTTAGTTTATTTTTAAGGAAAGGTTGCTATTGGTATAGCAAGATATTTGCTAAATATTGTGTAATATATACACTTAGATGTTCGAATCATCTCTTTTCCGTATATAAAAAAAAATTGTAAACTAAGATTAAAATATTTTAATAGTATAATTTTAACCGGAAAAATAGGAAGCTCCAAACTTCAAATTCCTAGTTCAAATCTAGGTACTCTTGACCATAAAGTATATCATATAAATTAATGTTTAAGTTAAAGAGCATAATTTAATAGGTAAAGTAGGAAGCTTCAAACTTCAAATTCTCAGTTCAAATCTGAGTGCTCTTGATGTAAAAAAAAATAAAGTACTAGAGGTTCCTTAGCTTAAGTGGTAAAGTGTACTTTTGATAAGAGTATGTTCAGCGTTCAAATCGCTGAGGAATCATGTTTTAAAGACTATAAAAAAAAATAGTTAAGAGTATAAACTATATAGTTTATAATTAGATTATCGTATTTTAAATTTTTTAGTCTCTATGTTGCACCGATATGTGGGTAGGACAGCTGGCTGTCTGGCTGGCTAAGGTGTAAATACAGATTTCGCCAGATTTGAGATAATAAATCTAATTTGGTTGGGCAAGATATCCTCATTAAATTGAGTATCCCGTATCCTCTATCCCGTATCCCCATGAAGTGTAGAAATATTTGAATGATTATATCTTATTTTCCTTTAAAGCTTCATATTTTAAGATATAATTACTGAAGAAATTATATCTTAATTATAAAATTTTAACATAAGGATCTAACTCACATGAGAATATGAGTAACTATGTAAATTGCATTCTTTAGTGTAATGGTATAGAGTAAAAAAAAGTATTTTTATACTTCTTTTTTTTTTCTTAAAGTTTATAAAGATAGTGGGTATCCCTTTATTAATAACAAAAAACCTAAAAATAATATTAAAATATTAATCAATAGAAAACATAACTATTAGTAACGTAGGACCTGTCAGGAAATATCCTCAAAAAAAAAGAGAATTGGCTGAGCGGTTTAAAGCGATAAGCTTGAGTCTTATTTGATTAATCATTAATCACATCCGTTCGAATCGGATATTCTCTGTATATTAAATATGTTAATATAATATAAAAAATATATTAAATACGGGTTAGGGCCGGGTTGGTTAGGCACTTCATTTGGGTTGAAGATTAGTCATGTTCGAATCATGATAACCCGAAAAAAATACTATTATGCTAAAAAAAAGCACAGTATTAATGTAATAGATATAAAACACCTTGTTTCGTCATTTAAATAATTAAATGATGGCAAGTATATAAAGAAATTATTATGGAATCACAGCTATATATCAAGGAGAGTATTTTTTAACTTGTGAAAAAAAACACATGAACTCTTAGAGAAATTAAATAATAAACGAAGTGAATTGAAACATCTTATTAACTTCAGGAAAATAAATCAAATGAGATTCTATAATTAGTGTGAATGAAAGTAGAGAAGCCTATAATTAAAAAAGTAAAATGGAGTACATACCTGTTTGAATATAAAGGGGAACCTTCCTCTAAGGCTAAATATGATATATAAGCAATAGTGAAAAGTACCGTGAGGGAAAATGATAGAAATAGTAATTTTATAAGCAGCTCGAGTAAATTTTAAATAAATAATAAGAGCGTACCTTTTGCATAATGGGTCAGCAAGTTAATACTAGATGCGAGCATAGCATTAATAGCAATGCGAAGGTAAATCAATTATCATATAATAATATAGTATCTAAGATTAGACCCGAAGCCTAGTGATCTTACCATGATCAGGGTTATAAAAGCCCGAACGGTTTATCGTTGTAAAGATATCCGATGAATTGTGGTAAGTTAGTGAAAGACAATACTGACTAGGATAGCTGGTTAAAATAAAATAGATATAAGTTTGAGAAACTTATAGGCCAGTAAGTGGGAGTGAACCTCCTGCTATAAATCATCAAATTGCGGGAACCCCCTAAAGCAATTTCAACCAAATAAGTGTGGTAACATAACTTATGGCACAGGTAATGACTCGTGGTATGGTAAAATCGAAATTGATGCACGAAAGGAAATGGGCTATCCGCAGCCAAGCAGCATGATTATTAATATAATTTGTGGTGTGCAGTTCATCGACTAAATGTTGATTGGCCTTTTTTAAGGCTTAAGATATAGTCAAACCTCATCTGAAAAGATGCAGGGTAATATAATATAAATTTAATATTATTATAATATAATGAGGTTTTCTAATAAGTAATATTATTTGTTAATAGTAGTATTTCTTTTTTAGATATATATTTAGAGGATTAGCCTCTTTTTAAAACGAAAAAATAACATAATGAATAATAAAAATAACACAATGAATAATAAAAATAATACAATTAATAAAAAAAAAAGGATTGAATATGCACATGAACTTTTATGTTTTGATAAGGATAAGGATAAATTTAATTTAAATGATTTTTCAGATAATATAGAAAGTATTTACACTAGTGATAGTGACTTCTATAAATTTAAAATAGGTGTTACATATTATGTAAGCATTACAGATATTAATAGTATATTTATAGGTAAACCTGTACAAATACCTTTTTGTCTAGATAAGTTAACATTTACAAATAATAAATTGATTATCGATTTATATAATACAATTCTAATTAGAATTAATAAATATGATTGAGAGTATAGTAAAAATCGTTATAACAATAGACTTTTAAATAGTTTATTCGATGATAGATCTGTATATTCCAAATTAATATGTATATCTTTTGATAGTTATATATTTAAAAATTAAAGAATCTCCCTATTTATTAGGTAAAAAACTTTAATTTCTAAATTATAACATTAAATTTAAAAAGCCTATGTTAAGAATTGAGCCTTCTGAAAGCATTTAGCTTAGCTGGAGGATATAATATTTTATATGTTTTCGAATAAAGTTGTAAAAATCAAGATTCATAAGAACTAGCTGGACTTACTAAAAAAAAACTTAGACTAGCTAATAGCTCTATGTTTGCAATACAACATAACAGCATGTTAGTAAAATTCAGGCCTTATGATGAGATATGATTAAAATATATTAAAATAAATGATCTAAAGGTTACATAGTATTTCTATGGCTCAATATATTTAAAGGTTTATCCTTACTACTTTAAACATATTTTGGTATGAGTAATAATTAAAAAACAATAAAAACAAATCATGAAAAAATTTTTTAAAGATATATGAATAGGTATTAAATTTAGTTTTAAATTACCTAGTTTACCACAAACTGTTGCTAAATTTCATAATTACCCTTTAGTCAGAATATTTAGAGTTTTAGGAGGTGTATCTATATTGCTAGTATTAAGTAAATCTGAGTTTTCTAATAAATATTTATTTTATATTGTATTTCCTTTAGCTTTTTTACAATTTATATATATTATTATAATAAATTTAACAAAGTTTTGTTACATAATATACTTATGAATAAATAAAAAATTAGAAGTGAGAAATTCACCATTAAATATATTAGCTAGTTTTAGTGTTACTATAATTAGTTGTGTAAAAGGTACATGTGTACTAGGATTGAGTGGAGGTACTGCTTTAGGTATGGGTTTAGGTATTGATGAACTTTTAGTTAATTATGGACGTGAACCTGTGTTTAGAGATACTCTTGGGAAAGGTTTAGATAAAGCTTTAAATGGCTTAGGATTTAAAAATCCTAATAAAGACATTAGTAATTCGGATCTTGATTTAAAGACTCTAAAGTATAGATACACTAAATTAATAGACTTAAATAAGGATATTGATGAATTAACTTCAATGAGTGATCAGGCTGGAGTTAAAGATTCTGAATTTATAAAATAAATTAAAGATGATTTAAAAAAAAGAATAGAAGAAAAAAGATCAATAAATATATCTCAAAGTAAAATATTATCTCAATTAGATAATAAGAATCCTTTTAACTATAAAAAATAATTTATTTTCTTTTAATTTTAAATATAAAACATGATATTAAAAAAATTTTTTATAGTACTAAAAAATATAATTCTAAGTATAATCTAATTAATCCTTTAATTATATATAATAATGTTGAGTATCAAAAGATATCAATATTAAAAAATAATAAAAATAAATCAGGTATTTATCGTTGAACAAATTTAGTGAATTATAAAACATACATAGGATCTTCTAATAATTTAAGAACTAGATTTTATGTATATTTTAGTAGGAGTCGTTTGATTAATTCAAAAATGGTTATTTACAATGCAATTCTTAAATATAGCTATGCAAATTTTAAATTAGAAATACTAGAATATTGTAATAGTAATAATATTCTAAATAGAAAACAATATTACATTGACCTTTTAAAACCTGAATATAATATTCTAAGTACAACTAGCTCTACTTTAGGTTATAAACATAGAGTAGATACTTAAAAAAATTTTAAAACTCGAATATTATCAGATAAAGCGCTAGCTAATTTAGTACAAGCTGCTAAGGGTCGTGTTTTATCTGAAGAAACTAGAAAAAAAAATTTCTGTGTCTTTAACAGGAATAAAACTTTATCTTGAAACACGAGCTAAATTATCTATTATTGGTGCAGAAAGACAAGTAATTAAAGTAAAAGTTATAAATATTGTTTCTAAAGATATTAAAGAATATCCTACTATAACTAAAGCTGCGTCAGCTTTAGCTGTTAGTAGAACAGCTATTAAAAAAGCAATGGAGCTAAATAAACTAATAAAAAAAATTTTTATTATAAAAAAATTAATTTAAAAAATAAATGTATTATATTACCCGTAAAATGGATAGTTAAAAAACTATTTAGGGAGAAGTACCTCAAACTCAGCCTGTAAAATGACTAAAGAGGTAGATTTGTTTCTGCGAAACCTATATAAGTAGGCGATTTAAATAACATCATGGCAGGTACAGCGATGTAATCTCATTAAAACTTGTAATAAATAAAAATTGCATTTTTTTAGAGATTTTGGGGGTGTGAAAACCTTACTTGTGAGTATTTGCACTCGGAAGGGCTATGATGAATATTGAATTATCAGACATAGTACGATAAGGTTGTATGTCTAAAGGGAAACAGCCCAGAACAAGAGTTAATAAGGTTCCTAAATTATTGTTAAGTGAAAATAAGGTAGTGTTTCTCCTATTCGGCCAGGAAATAGGCTTAGAAGCGGCCATTTTTTAAAGACCTCGTAACAGAGCACTGGTTCAATTAATAATTATTTATAATATATTAATATTGAGAAAGGCACCGAAAATTTAACGGATCTAAACAATATACCGACACCTTGTCCATATCAATAATCTTTAAAACTATAAAGTAAATATATATAATATATATATATAGATTATGAATATGGGGTAGCAGAACATTGGGCATATATTGGATTTTTTTTATAATTATATAACCCAAGAGAGAATGCTGACATGAGTAACGATAAAGGGAATTATTCCCTCGCCTAAAGCTTATGGTATTTACTTAAAGTAACGGCCTCTAAGTTTATTTTTGCTTTTTAAAATAAATATATATTATAATTTTAATAAGATGAATGGTATATATTAAAAAAAAAAGCAAAGCCCTAAAGGATTAAACGATGAGAAAATCTAGTAGAGTTTAGAAGTAAACAACTTTTGCGCAAAAAGTTATCAAAAAAATTTTTTTTGATCTTTTTTGTTAAAGTGACAAATGTTCTGGAAAACTCTAAGCTCAGCATGGGATTACCCTATGTTATTGAACCGTACCTAGACACTACCACCAGTAAGTTAGTAGAGAATACGAAGGCGTTTGAGTGAACAATCATTAAGGAACTCGGCAAATTAGCTCCGTAACTTCGGGATAAGGAGCGCCATTACTCTTGATTAATATCAAGTAAATAAGAGGAGGCACAGAATGGTGTTGTACGACTGTTTAATTAAAACAAAGCACTTTGCTAAGACAATAATTCGATGTATTGAGTGTGAGCTCTGCCCTATATCGGCAGGATATAGTATTTTACTTAGCTGACTAACATAAGCTAGGATTTGATAGAATCCCCGATCAATGGCGGCCTTACCTATAAGGGTCCTAAGGTAGCGGAATACCCTGGCCGTTAAATGCGGTCTTGCATGAATGACTTAACGATACAACAGCTGTCTCAATGATTGGCTCAGTGAAATTGGAATAACTGTGCAGATACAGTTTACCTCTAGTTAGACGAGAAGACCCTATGCAGCTTTACTGTTGCTAGTTATTGGATATGATATAGTAAGTTGTAGCTTATAAGGTAATCGTTAACTACGGTACAATTGAAACACCTTTACTTCATTTATCATATTGAAAAGAGATACGGACACTTATAACAAGTGCATCGGTTTTTAACCATTTATAAATGGAACAATTGCTAGGTGGCGGTTTATGCGGGGCACAGATCCCATAAAAAGTACCTGGGAGTATCCAAATTGAATAGTGTAAAACTATATTAAACTCTTTAGTGTTTATTTATAGATTTATATTAGTTATGTATTTAGGTTTATTTAAAGTAATATTTATATATTCTAAATTGAAATTCGCATAACTAAATCAGTTTTTTTTTCTGAGAAATTGGAAATTTAATTTTTTTTAAGTAAGATTTTCCCTATTAAAAAATAGATGTAATTTAAATATTAATGAATAATGTATTTATACATTGTTCGTAATACTTTATTATTATTAATTAATTATATTATAATTAATTAAATGATTTTTATTATTTACTTACAAAGTTTAATGGCTTAATCTTGCTTTACTGTTTGACTTACACGTCTTTCAGTCGCGTAAGCGGGGCATATGATCACAAGATGCGGAAAGGAAAGGTCTTGGGTTTTTGAAAAAGCTACGCTAGGGATTAAATGTTAGTCCTCCATATTTATTTATAAGTAAAAAATTGGTAAAATCTGGGTAAATTTCAAAAAACACTTATTAAATTAAAAAATAAGTAAATTTGAAGCGAAACTAATTTAAGCATTTAATTTAATAAAAAAAAATAATAAATTAATTAAGTTAGAACGTTCAACGACTAGGAGGTGAGTATTGCTAACAATAACCTTTTACTAAATCCCAGCATTTTTTTTTCTTAATCATTCCATATTAATAATAAATATGTATTAAACATGCTTATTCTATAATAATTAATACTATTTTAGTATTAATGAAGTAGACTCAAAGTTATTTAACTTTGATTTTCGGACAATTTTCAGTGTAATAAACATTAAAGTCCTTATTATTTAAATAATATGTTAAATATTTTAAAATTAAAAACAAAAAACGAAAAACCTTTGGTGATAAATAATGAAAAGTATATTGATCTTGTAGGTTATGCTAGACATAACCCACCTACTAATAAAGAGTGGTCTAATAGTATTTACTCTTTTAATAAAAATACACCTAAATTATTACCTGTAGCTGATAAAGTAATAATTAAATTAATAAGAAGTTATTTTAATCTATATAGTCGTAAATTAGAAAGAAAAATTAGATCTGCTCGTATACGTAAATGAATGAGAAGATTGTCTACTACTAGAATTCTAGTAAGTAAAGGAGAATTAAAACATTATAGTGCTGATAAAGTAATAGTTACCCTTTATATATATAATAGACAGGCTAAGTATTATAAAATAAAAATGAAAAAATTATTTAATAAAATAATGTATATTTCTTTAGGAATAAAATTAGAAGCTGCAAAAAAAATATTTAAAAAAAAATTTAAACTTTTAAATAAAAAAGGTTTGGATTTAATGTCTAGAATTAAATATGATAAAAATCTTTTATTAAAAACATTAAAATGAAATGAAAATAATTTAATAACTTATGAAAAAGATTATTATAAATCTTTTATAAAAAAATCTTTAAGAAAAGAAAGAATATATATATATTTAAAAGAAATAGTGTCTTTAAATAAATTTAAATTTAAAAATACATATCTTTTACCTTTAAAAATATTAATACAAAAAATATATAATAAAAGGGTAGAATTTAATCTAGTTATTTTAAAAAATTTTCATTTAAATAGTGATATTTTTACACAAATTTTAGCTATAAAATTAAGAAATAGAAAGAATAGAATATTAAGAGTGTTGAAAACTTCATTAAGAAAAATTAGATTGCCAAGTCAAAAAAAATTAATTTATCTTGATGAATATTTAAACACCAAAGATTTATTCTTCAATAATGTAAATTTAAATGTTACTGCTATAAATGAACCTACAGATAATTTAGATAAAACATTGAAAACATTTTATTCAAAAAATAAATCTTTAAATTTAGAATATACTGTATTAAATTCTATTAAACATAAAGCTGTGAGTGGTATTAGATTAGAAGCTTCTGGTAGATTAACTAGACGAATTACTGCTGCAAAATCAATATATAAATTTAAATATGTAGGTAACTTAAGAAATATAGATTCTTCTTTTTTAAATCGTTCTTCTGTTATTTTAAGAGGTAATTTAAGATCTAATTTACAATTTTCAAAGATAAAATCCAAAACTAAAATAGGATCTTTTGGTTTAAAAGGTTGAGTAAGTAGTCCTTAATATTTTTATTAATTTTTAAATATAATTACCTAATATAATAGAATGTTCTATTAGGTAATTATATACTTTAAGTATCATCGTTGATATTTATGTACATAAACAGAGATTGAATATTAAGATAAAAAAAATGAATAAATAGTCTGAACCGTCTTGTAAAAGATGGAAATAAAGGATAAACAACCTTTATGATAACAAATATTGAACAGGCTTATTGCGCAAGAGAGTTCAAATTGAGTGCGCAGTTTGGCACCTCGATGTCGGCTTAGCTTATCCACATGAATGCAGGAGTCATGAAGGGTGGGACTGTTCGTCCATTAAAAAGCTACACGAGCTGGGTTAAATACGTCGTAAGACAGTATGGTTTCTATCTTCTAGAGGAAATTAGAGTAAAAGAAGGATAGCCCCTTCGTACGAAAGGAGTTGGGTATGTTAACCTATGGTTTACCTGTTGTTTGTGCATCGAATATTAAACATATTATGTTATAATAGAGAAAAGCTATCGATAAGATAGATGATTTGTGAATCAAATTTTCATTAACAATTTGAATAAGATTTTTACTCTTCACCTGAGTAAAGTTTAACGCAGGCATGGCAGGAAGGCTAAGTTAGCTAATGATAAGTACTGAATGCATATAGGTACGAAACTCACCTTAATATACTCTTAAATAAACGTAGTTTAATATTACGACGTTTTATTTTATTTTACTTTTTAAAGTAAAATAAAATATTTTAAGTATAAATATATATTTATACTTTATATAGGTTTCAGTTGAAAGATCTTTAATTTTTTTAGGCATGAAGTACTAATTTATTATTCTACTGAATAAGATATATATATCATTTTATTATATTATTAGTCTAGTTAGCATAAAAGTAATGCAATCGTTTTGTAATCGATTGAAGCAAGCGCGATACTTGCACTGGGCTTTATTAAATACTTTAATATTTAAGGCCCAATAGTCAAGTGGTTAAGACATAACATTTTCACTGTTAAGGCGGGGATTCGATCTCCCCTTGGGCTATTATTATATTTTTAATAAGACATATGCGGATTGATGTAATAGCAACATAATTGGCTCATGCCCAGTAAATAAAGGTGCAACTCCTTTGTCCGTATCTAAGTATTCAAAAGGCTATAGCTTAATAGGTAAAGCAAGCTGCTCATGATAGCTCAAATGAGTGTTCAAGTCATTCTAGCCTTAAATTTGATCATTATTGGTTATTGTATATATTTAGATATATTTATTATTATATCTTTAAAGGTATAAGTCCGAGTGCTGGAATTGGTAGACAGGATAATCTTAAGATTTATTGATGAAAATCGTAAACGTTCAAGTCGTTTTTCGGATAGTACTATAAAACTAATTTAAGTAAAAAAAATGAATATAGCAAGGGTATAACCCCCCCCCCCTTTTACTATTCATTTTTTGAAAAATTTAAGATATTTTTTTTAAG
>Ga0193727_1000013_pt1 | contig 49050 bp, 36 predicted proteins | sample H2c2metaG_FD_143051 | JGI IMG/M metagenome (GOLD analysis project Ga0193727, IMG submission 143051) | Soil microbial communities from a riparian zone of the East river system, Colorado, United States - H2c2 | ecosystem: Environmental > Terrestrial > Soil > Riparian zone | place: USA: East River...
ATGTTCGATCTCGGGCTGCTCGATCTCGAATCCAAAGCGAAGATCGAAACCGTTTGCTGGCAGCTCGCGCAGCAGATCGTCAATATGCATCGCGACCTGCGCTTTGTGCCCGAGGAAGTAAAGCAGCTCGAAACTTCGCTCGGCGACCAGTACATCTGCAACTTTTCTGTTTTCCAATCGCTGCTTGATCACTGGGCGCTCGGCCAACTCTTTCCCATCATGCCCATCCATCGGCTCACCACTCCGCCAGATCGCAACGGCATGATCGTCGATATCACCTGCGATTCAGACGGCAAAATCTCGAAATTTATCGACCTCCAGGACGTGAAGGAAACATTGCCGCTCCATCGCATCCTGCCCGGGGAACTGTATTACATCGGCGTTTTTATGGTGGGCGCTTATCAGGATATCATGGGCGACCTGCACAATTTGTTTGGCCGCGTCACGGAGGTGCATGTTTTCCTCGATCCCGACGAAGAGTCGGGCTGGTATATCGAAGAAGTAATCGAAGGCAGCACCATCGGCGAAGTGCTTGCCATGACCCAGTGGGACAAAGTTGAACTGATGCGGCTGCTCAAATCGCAAGTAGATGATGCGATCAAAACCGATCGACTTAAGCCAAGCGACGCGATGAAACTTCTCTCCGACTACGAGCGTCTTCTCCAGGAATATACTTATCTCAGTCTTAACGGAGACAAAGCGCCGCCCCCACCGGGCAACTGGGTGCCGCTGAGCTAACCATTTCGCGCCGGAACAATGAAAATTCTGAGGTGTGATCCTCATCATCCAAGATCGACACCTTACCTGTCTGCGATTCTTCTGCTCGTCATCTGTCAGTCATCACTCGTCGCCCTACTCGCCGACGAGCCGCTAGCCAAAGGAATTCAAGACAACTCCTTCTTCGTCGAGGAGGCGTATAACCAGGAACCAGGCGTTGTTCAGCACATCATCAATGTCCCGGCGTTCTTCACGTCCGGCGACAAAGAGGTTTCATTTATCTTCACCCAGGAATGGCCAATTTTCAGTCAGACCCATCAGTTCTCCTACACAATTCCGTACACGTTCACTGAAAGTGAGAACGGTTTCAGAGCCATTTTTCTCAATTACCGATTGCAAGCGCTGATGGAAGGCGAACGCACCCCCGCATTTGCGCCACGCTTTTCTCTCATCACGCCAGCCGGCGACGCTAGCAAAGGTTTCGGCCACCACCGGCTGGGCTACGAAATCAATTTACCGTTCAGCAAAATTGTCAGTGAACGCGTAACGTTGAACTTCAATGCCGGAGCATTTCTTTTCCCCGACGTAAACGATCGCGACTTGTGGAATTACAATCTCGGCGGAAGCGCGATCTACGCGGTGACCAGGGATTTCAACCTGATGCTCGAAGCAGTCGCTGTCTGGGAAGAAGATGTCGATCATGCGAAGAATGTCGATCGGACCGTGACGGCGCTGATTTCTCCCGGCGCGCGTTACGCGTTCAATTTGCCGAACGACTTGCAAATCGTAGTTGGCGCGGCCGCGCCGATCGGCGTCACCTCCGATTCACCCGACTGGGGGCTATTCTTTTATCTCTCCTTCGAGCATCCCTTTGTGCGCGCTGCAACGGGCATAACCAAATAGCAAGATATTCTGACTGGCCCGGCAGCGGGATGTTTGGCGCGGAAATTCCTTTCAATTCCGCCACGCCGCTAACATTATCGCGCTCTTAGGAGGAAAGCCCATGCCTGATCTCCGTACCGAACCCTCCATCGCCGCCGGTGAGCTCGGAAAGCTTGTTTCTGGTCTCCTGCGCAGCATTTGCGTAATAATTTGTATGACGTTGGCTTTGGCGGCGTGTCGCCGGCCCGCGCCAAGCTCGCCACTCGCGCCACTTGGACCGGACGCTAAAAAATTCTACGGCTCGACTACACCGAAGAGCCTGTTTGATCCGCTCTTTGCCCCGTCGTGTAAACCGAGTCCGCCTGGCACGGCCAAAAAGAAGGGCGATGACGAAAGGAGAGCCGAGTCTTATCAAGATGATCCGACGTTGCACGCCTTAACCATTCTGGCTGATTTCAGCGATCACCGCTTCACCGGCGCGGCGGCGGACCGGACAAATTATCGCAATGCCAAGCTCAACGATTATCAAAGCCATGCCAATGCGTATTGGAAAGAGGCATCCTACAATCAGGTCGATATCGCCTTCACCATGCCCGATCGCATCGTAAAGATGTCCGGCGCGTTCGACGATTATTTCAATCGCACTTTCGTTGCAGCTTCTCTCACCACCAAAGGACTGACCGGGAAATATCCACTCGCGCTCGACGGCAGTGCTTCCGCCACTATCCACGTGCGGGACTCTCATGGGCGCAATAAGGACGTAGTCATCGTGCCGAGTGGACCGTTTCCCAATGCCGCTGCCCTCGCCCTTACTTTCGAAAACCTTTTCAAGGCGGCGCCTGGCGTGCCGAGCCCCTGGGTCACCTGCCAGGCCAGCGGCGATGAGATCGTTTGCAAGCTGGACGACTTGGAAACGCAGGAGGTTCTTTCCTCCGGGTAAAGGACGGCGCAAATCTTGCCAAGCTCGGGCTTGACGGCCCGATTGAGGATCCGGGGAATGCGGCAGCTGTCGCAAACCTTGCCGGCAAGCCCGCCGCCTATCCGATCAACGCTGTCGCCGGTGATTCGGTGATAATCGAGATACGCGACAAAGATTTTCGCACCCGCCGCTACACGGTCCCATTCGCTGCCGGGAACCTGGCCAATCCTGCAGCAGTGACTGCCGTGATTGTTCCCGCGCTCAACGCGGAATTTAATTGGGCGGAAAGTTACAATGCGGGAGCAAACCGGATCGGTCTGCGACTGTTGCCGGCGTTTTCGGGCGAAAACGCGGCGATTCGAGTAGTCGGCGGATCGGGTTTATCGAAATTCGGTCTGGATGGTCCAACGCGGGTGGATGGAGTGATCCATCCCGGCGGGACCAACACCGTCCGCGGCGATCGCAGCAAGATTATTGGAGAAGCGCTATCGCGTTATTTGAAAACGCGCGCCGATGAGAGCGGCATTCCGATTGACTCGGCGCACTCGAACGATCTCGTCACGCTCGTCCAAAACGAACTGAAAAATTTCGAGTCCTACATGGTTCTGTTCGTCGACCAGATGGTAGGCGGAATTCCAGGAAAACGGGCCGGCGCCGGCAGCGGTAACTTCGATATCGCTGTGCCGGGGGGGAACGGATACGTCTTCAGTTATCAGCTCAACGGGCGCCTCATGATCGGGACCGGCGCTCAAGGTTGGCAAACTTGGACGCACGAGCTCGGACACAACCTCGGTTTCTGGGATCTCTATCAACAGCCCAATTACGACACGCATTTCAATTCCACTTTCGACTATCTCCAGACCTGGAGCCTCATGAACTCCCACTGGCGTGCCAGCGACGTCGATGCCTGGCATAAGAACAACATTCAATGGATTCCGACTGGCTTTATCGGAAAAGTTGATCCACCACCATCCGGCGCCACGGAGACGCACTCGTTCACTGTTCTTCCACTCGAATTTCCGGTGACGGATTATCCGGGCTTCGGAACGGCGCAGGCGCCGGCAGTTCATGTAGTGCGGATCAAACTGTCCGACTCGCACTGGATTCAGGTGGAAAATCATCAGCCCGCTGCGGTTCATTCGTTGGAGCTCCCCGACGATGTCAAAGGTTGGGCGCCGCCGGATCCCAGCGGACATCCCGGTGGCATTTTGGTGACGGACACCGTCGATCCTTTTAAGCCTGCACTTTATCGGTCCGCCGTTACCGTTTTGAATCCGGACGGCGTTTCTCCTCAGCCCGCAGGCACCGATCTCCAGGCGCGCGGGACGCATGCGGGAGATGTTCTTGATTTTAACACGACTTACCCTGCTTACGACGGGATCCAACTGCGTGTCCTCAACGAGATTCCCGGTCCCGCCGGAAAACCGAAGGCATTCAAGGTCGAAGTCGAGCGTGGTCCGGGGGATTTCCTTGATTTGGAAATTCGTCCCTGGCACGCGCCAGAGGAATACGGCACGCCCGATATCTGGATCGATTGGCCTGGAAACGGCGCGGAAGATTATCCGAATAGCGATCCGCCTGTCGGCAATGGCGATCCCACGCATTGGGCGCCCGACCAGAGTGTCGTCAATTGGATCAAAGTGCGCGTGCACAATAAAGGCACAGTTCTGGGCAAGGGCGTCGTCGTCCGCGCCTATGTCAATGACCCCATGGGGATGGGGGACAAGGGAACATTCCAGCCTTTGCCCAATTCCGCGCCGCAGGATATTCCGGCCGGCGGCTTCAAAGATTTCGCCTTCGAATGGCGTCCCAAGGAAAACGGACATACCTGCATCCGCGCCGAGATCTTCACGCACGAATCCGCTTTCGGTGAGCTCGACCCGAATAATAACGACGGGCAGGAAAACGTCAGCAGTTTCTCGCCCTCTGCCGGCAGCCCCTACAAACCGGTCGAGTTCGCGTTCAAGGTGAACAATGATTTTAATTATCCGATCGAAGTGGAACTGATTCCGGCTGGCCTTGCCGACGGGATGGATCTCGAACTCGAATCGGCTTACTTCAAGCTGGGCCCGGATGAAGAACGCATTTTGCACGGCCGGCTCTTTGTCGACATTAGTAAGATTCCGCCTGCGCCGAGCGCTCGCCGTAAATGCAATTACCACTTCAATCTGCACGCTCTTTATCGCACGCCAGACGGGTTGCTGCCCTTCGGCGGGATTTCCGTGGACGTGAATCCAAACGCGGAATCGAAATTGTCGTTTCGGGAAGTGCGCCGCGGGGACGAGAGGAAGACGATCATCTCCGGCTTGCTCTCCGGCCCCTATCGGTCGGGACAGAAAGTCGACGGCGCCGTGCTGATAGAAGGAAAAGCGTATGGCGGCACCGCAACCACGAACAGCTCTGGTGTCTTCGAAATTCCAGTCGAGGTCCCGGCCAAGGGTCCAGCCCGGTTGATGCTCTATTATTTCGGTCCCGACATGGCTTCATCCTCCGCGGGACCGATCAATTTTAAGATTCCCTGAACGCTATCATCTTATCGTCGCGTCGCTGAGTAAGGGGAGAGACATGGCTGGGGGCGGAATCGAATCGCCGAGCGTCGCGCGACCTACGTTAACCCGATCATTGCTCTGCGGACGGAATAGCGCGGCGAATTCGCGCCGCTTCCCGCATAAAGTTCGGATTTCGGATGATCTCAGTGGGCTTTGTTTGTTGAGATCGGGCCCGCACGAAGAAGGAAAAGCAATCGATCAATCGACGCGCACGCCAGTTGATCAGCTCCTGCCTCACACAATGCAACCCGTGTTGCTCGCACAAAGTACGAAACAAATCGGCAGTCATGGTCGGCGTGCGATGGTGTTCCAAGTCGAGAATCCTCGCCTTCTCCAACAACTTAACGACGGGAGTTCGGCGGCGCTCGCGAACTGGATTCGCATACGCACCAAGGTTCGAATGATGGAAGAAACCTTTTCCGCCGACTTTCAGTTTCGATCCCAGTCGGTGTAGATACGATTCGATGAAACCGCGTCTGTCGTGGACCAGCGGGTCAAAACTAAAACCGAAGTCAACCGAGTTGTCCGGTAACATCGACAGTGAGTGCCCATCGTTGTGATAAACCTTGATGTGCGGCTCGTTACCGAAACGGCGGCAGCACGCTTCGAAACATTGGTCGTTTTTCTCCACCAGCCATAAATTGTCGCAATGGTTTAAGGTAACGCGTCCACCGGCCAAACCCGGGGGCGATTTCGAGAATTGTGCCAGCAGGAAGGCAATCGCGAATCCGCGGGAAAATCACACCGGCCCATTGCGCTGCGGAATTTCCCCATGGTTCCGACCATTCCTCCCCGCCGTCTGTCTAATCCTTCATGAAATTTGAACGTGTCGGAAAAATCTGGCTGGGGGCGGAATCGAACCGCCGACACGTGGATTTTCAGTCCACTGCTCTGCCAACTGAGCTACCCAGCCGTCGCTAATGCCGATGTTGCGTCCGCGTCGCGCGGCTTGTCATTAAAGCAGAAAACGGGAAGCACTCAACGGTCAGACTGGTGGGGACGGACCGCCGGGCCGTCTGCGAATGTTCTCAGAGGCGACTCCGCTGCGCTACGCTTAGGATGACCGTTAGAATTTGCGTGGCAGTTCGACAGCAGCGCGCAAGAGACGCAGATAATGGTTCCGCGAAATCTCGATGCCGCCAAACTGCTGCAGGTGCGGCGTGAGCCACTGTGTATCGAGCAATGCGAATTTCCGGGCGCGCAAATGTTCGGCCAACGCAGTTAAGGCAATCTTTGACGCATCGGTCACGCGATGAAACATCGATTCGCCAAAGAACGCGCCCCCAATCGCGACACCGTAAAGGCCACCGGCGAGCTTCCCGTTTGCCCACGTTTCCACCGAATGTGCATGTCCAAGCTCATGCAACTGGGTATAGCTTTGAATGATCTCCCGATTGATCCAGGTATCTTCGCGTCTGGCGCAAGCTTCGATCACTTCCGAGAAACGATTGTTAATCTTGATTTCAAAAACTTTCTTGCGCAGGAGACGGCGCAGCGCATGCGGCACATGAAAATCTCTCAGGGGCAGGATTGCGCGTGGATCGGGCGAGAACCATTCGATCCCGCCGTCCTCCATCGCCATCGGGAAAACTCCAAGACGATACCCTTGGAGCAAAAGTTCCGGCTCAATCATGACGCGCGTTAAACAGTTGAAACGTTAAAGCGTTAAAGCGGCAACCACTAATGTATCGCTTCCACGCTTCATCCCTCCAACCGTTCAACGATGCCAACGGCCTTGCAATGCCGCCCTCGTTTTCTAAAATAAGCAGATGAAACGCACGTCGATCCTGCTCATCATCGCATGCCTGGTCGCGGGCGGCTGCGCTGATCCGCTTGAACAACACAGCGCGCGGGAAGTACAAGGGCAATTTGAGCGCGGCGTAACCGGGCAGGGGACCCTCGGCCCAATGGACCGGCCTCCCGAAGATCCGGCAGGCGAGCATAGTGTGCCGCAAACTCATCCGTAGCGCAGTGAAGACAGTGGCTCCATTAGCGCACTCAAAAATTCTCATTCTCGATTTCGGCTCGCAGTACACGCAGGTTATCGCGCGGCGCATTCGCGAGTGCCAGGTGTATTCGGAAATTGTCCCCTTCGACACACCGGCAACCGAAATCGCAAAGCTGAAACCGAACGGGATGATCCTTTCCGGGGGGCCAGCAAGCGTTTACGACAAAGGCGCGCCACATCTTGATCCCAAGATCTTTTCGCTCGGCATTCCAGTGCTTGGCATTTGCTACGGGATGCAACTAATGGCGCATCATCTCGGCGGTGAGGTGGAGTTCAGCCCGCGCCGCGAATACGGGCCAGGCATGCTCCACATCACTGACAGCTCGCAATTATTCGATGGACTCGGCGAACAGATCGATATCTGGAGCAGTCACGGCGATAAGGTGACAACTCTGCCGGCCGGCTTCCGCGGAGCCGCCCGCACGGAAAATTCGAAATTCGCCGCAATCGAGGATCCCGGACGCAAGCTCTACGGACTGCAATTTCACCCCGAAGTCGCGCACACCCCGCGCGGGAAGGAGATCTTGCAAAATTTCGTTTATCACATTTGCCACTGCGCGATGGACTGGACGATGGGCTCCTTCATCGAAGAAGCTTGCGCGCGCATCAGAAAACAGGTGGGCGATCAAAAAGTCGTGCTCGGTTTGAGCGGGGGCGTCGATTCTTCAGTGACGGCTGCGCTTTTGCACAAGGCGATCGGCGAGCAGCTCACCTGCATTTTTGTCAATAACGGACTGCTGCGCTCGCGCGAAGAAGAAATTGTGCAACGCGTCTTCGGTGAAAATTTTCATGTCCGTCTGAAATATGTGGATGCGAGCGAACGTTTTCTCGCGCTGCTGAAAGGCGTGACCGATCCGGAAACCAAACGAAAGCGAATCGGCAACGAGTTCATCAAGGTGTTTCAGCACGCGACTGAAGAGTTGCTCGAGGAAGACCGGCGAAACGGCGCGCGCAGACATGGCGGCTACAAATTTCTCGCACAAGGCACACTTTATCCGGACGTGATCGAGAGCGTCTCGATCGAGGGCAATCCAGCCCACGTAATCAAGAGTCATCACAACGTCGGCGGGTTGCCCGAGAAAATGCACTTCGAGCTGGTCGAACCGGTTCGCCAATTATTCAAAGATGAAGTGCGCCAGGCCGGTTTGCAGCTCGGTTTGCCGAAAGAGGTTGTTTACCGTCAACCTTTCCCGGGACCCGGTCTCGCCGTTCGCATCCTTGGGGAAGTCACGCCGGAGCGATTGTCGATCCTGCGTGAAGCGGACACGATCGTCGTGAGCGAGATGGAATCGTCCGATTGGTATTACCGCGTCTGGCAATCATTCGCCGTCTTGTTACCGGTCCGCTCGGTCGGAGTGATGGGCGATCAGCGGACTTACGAAAACACGATCGTCCTCCGTATCGTCGAAAGTCAGGATGGCATGACCGCAGATTGGGTGCGGCTTCCCTATGAACTGCTCGCCCGGATCTCGACTCGCATCAGCAACGAAGTCAAAGGCGTCAACCGCGTCTGCTACGATATCTCAAGCAAACCGCCGAGCACGATCGAGTGGGAATGATTTCATTTTCAATTGCCGATCGTCGATTTTCGATTGCGGATAATACGTGGCCGCGCGCAGTCTCTCCAAATCAGTCAATCTGCGCGATGGCGCTCATGAATTCACTGAAGTCTTTGCCGTTGCGCGCAGCGTGATTCAGGGCGCTGAGCCTGGCGTCCGCCGCAGCTTCGGGCAAAACAATCCGACGTAGCTGCGATTGATCTTCAAAGACAATTTCGTCCCACTGGATCGACGAAATCTCATTATTGAAACGCGCAACAGAACGGCCGCGGAAAAAAGCGCGCGTGGTTTCGGGGGGATTAAAGATCGACGTCTTGATTTCGTCCTCCGGCACGACACGGCGGACTGCGCCCTGTCGCGCCAGCTCATAATACAAGCCGCGCTCAAAATCGAGATTGTGATATTCCAGATCGATTGATTGCAGCCACGGGTCCGTCCAGGAAAGCTTTTCTTCTTGCTGCAACGCATTAAGGAGGAATTTCTTTGCCGCCCAATCAACACGGTCGCGCGTCAGCATCACGTCCCGTTCGAGATCGTTGAGAACATTTTCCCACTCGCGCAAGATCCATTGTCGATCTTCGTTCGTGCCATCATCGATCGCGGCCGCGGCTTTCAGATAAATCCGTTGCACATCAATCGCGGAAATCTTTCGACCATCTTTTAGTTCAATGATCCAATCATAAGTTTGGTCGCGGCTGATCGATTTGTTGGCGTTGATCGGTTGGGCGATCTCGAGTTGCGGAGCTTTTCCGCGTTCGATCAGATCGAGAACAAGCGAGGTTGCACCGATTTTCATGGCAGTTGCCCATTGGCTCATGTTCGAGTCGCCGAGGATGACGTGAAACCGGCGATAGCGGCTTGCGTCGGCATGGGGCTCGTCGCGCGTATTAACCAGCGGGCGGCGATTCATTGTGTCAATACTCACCAGGACACTGAAAAAATCCGCGCGCTGCGAAATTTGAAAAACATCAGGCTCACCCGAAGCGCTTTCCGCTTCGACACCCATTTTTCCAGCGCCAGCGAAGATTTGGCGGGTGACGAGGAACGGCAGAACGCCGGCGACGATACGATCCCATGCGATGTCGCGGCGCATCAGGTAATTATCGTGGCAACCGTAACTGTGCCCGACAAAGTCGGTATTGTTCTTGTAAAGCCGAACTTCATAACCGGGGGGCAACTTCTGATTTCGTCGGCGCGCGCACTCCGCGAGGATGCGTTCACCGGCCTTATCCTGCGACACGATTTGCCGAAGCGTGGTGCATTCCGGCGTGGAATATTCCGGATGCGCGTGATCGTTGTAAAAACGGGCGCCGTTTGAAAGAACGAGGTCGCTTTTTATTTCCTCGAAGCTGAGTGGGCGGTTTTTGTCGATTTCGTAGTAGGCCGATTCGTCGGTATCCTGCAGTAATTCGCGGGCGCGAAAGCCGCGTGCGTCAAGATGTGGATCTTCCAATTCATAGTCCCACTTCATCAGCGCGCCATGCTCGGTGTAACGGCGCACCAGCTCGATCGATTCGGCAACAACGTCGACGCTCTCCGCGCCACTGAGAGTGATCCCGTACTCCGTCTCCAGCCCAAAGACGCGTTTCATCTCTCGCCGACCCTCATCATCGTCCCCCCGATGCCTCTGAAATCGGCCATAATAAACGCGAAGCTGTCAGCTTCCCTATAGCCATTCGCATCGCGTCTGTAGCGATTGCGCGCTCATTAAATCACTCCCGATGCAGGCCGCGATCGTGAATCGGAGATCGGTTTCACCGGCGAAATTTTGACGACGTTTTCCGGATCGTAATCGATCAGCTTCAGCCAATCTTCAGTGATATCGGTGGTCGGAAAAATATCGTTCTCGACGTACTCGGCATTGAACGCCAACTGCAAGTCCGTTTCCCGAATCCCTTCCTCCTGTTGCGTGGCAATAGCGCGTTTAATGGCCATCGCTTTCGCGCGCTCGACAATCGAGGCAATGATCGCCCCACTGATAAGATCGCTGCGGTAGAGGGTCTCTTTGCGTCCGCTACGCAGGGTCACTTCGAGAAACTTGTTTTCATCACGACGTGTAAATTGCCAGTCGACAAAGCGTTCGATCAAGCGCTCGATCGACGCGCCCATTCCATCGGCTTCTTTTGCCAGCACACCATCGTAGGGCAGGTCGTCGGTGAGATAGATCCGGTAAATTTCACGCGTGCCCTGCTTGTCCGGACGATTAACTTTAATTTTTCGGTCGATCCGACCCGGGCGCAAAATGGCAGGATCGATCAGGTCTGCGCGATTGGATGCGAGGATAATTACCACGTCATTAAGCGAATCGATCCCATCCATTTCCGAGCAAAACATGGGGACAAGCGTGGAAAGAATATTGGAATGACGAGATGCCCGTCGTGTGCCGAGAATCGATTCAGCCTCGTCGATAAACAGAAATGGCATAAAACCTTCGCCGCGCTTCTCACGAGCGGTCGCGAAAATTTCGCGCACCATTCTTTCCGATTCGCCCACCCACATGTTCAATATTTCCGGGCCTTTGACGTGCATGAAATATTCCTGCATTTCCACGCCCGTTTTTTCTCGAAGCTGCTTCGTTAAATTATAGGCGGTCGCTTTTCCAATGAGCGTCTTCCCACAGCCGGGAGGACCATAGAGGAGGAAACCTTTCGGCGTGGCGTGCTGAAATTTTTTGAAAAGATCGGTGTGTAACAGCGGAAGCTCGATCGCGTCTTTGATGGCTTGGAGCGCAGCCTCCTGCCCACCAACCTTCTCCCACGGCAGCTCGGGGATATCGTCGAGATAATGTTCGTGTGACTTCGTGCTCGAGAGCATTTCGAGCGCCATCCGGTAATTCGAATCGACCCGAACTTCGTCGCCTGATTTCAAGGTTGATTTCGCCAGATCGGCAGAGCGCTGCAAGACCATCGATTGGAGGCCATGCTCCGAGCCAACGCGCAATCGATCGTCCCCCAGGATTTCGGTGATTTTCGTCACCGGGCCAGCCGTTTCAAATCCGAGATCGCCAACGATGACGAACGCTTCGTTCACCAGGACGCGCGTCCCCTTTTTCAATTTCGCCAGCGAAATACGCGGGTCGACATTGCAATAATAATCGGCGCCTCCCACGACAATGTGCGCCGTATCGTTCGAGGTTGCGTCAAGAAACGTGCCGATCCGGTTCGCCGGTGACGTCACTTTTTTAACGACTTCCTCGAGCTTCTCGATCATCCGGCGCGCTTCGATCATCGTCTCGTGCTGATCGAAAATTTGCGGGCGCAACTCGAGCAGTTCGCGCCGAATCGGATCGCCCGGAGGCAGCGACGCGATCACGCCATCAAATGAATCGAGGAGATTACCCGGAACCGAGTCCCCCTCCTCGCCCTGAAATCCCTCGCTGCGCTCGTCGCTCATTTATGGTTTGGGTCAATCCGCCGAACCGAGTGGCACTATACTTTGGCCGGCGCATTTCGCAATGTTGTTCGACGCCGCGTGCATACAAAATGTTCAACCATTACGTTGACCTTGTGTTGCAGAGAAAATCCACGAACAGATTCTTCGTGCCGGAGCGTGCGCTCGCGTTCACGTTGCTTGCGGCTAGGGACAGCTGCCTTTAAACTCTGCTCTTTCGGGGAGCCTTAGCTCAATTGGTTAGAGCGCCGCCCTGTCACGGCGGAGGTTGCGGGTTCGAGCCCCGTAGGCTCCGGATTAGCTTCCCATTGCACCGTCGACAGTGAAAATCGACGCAGTGACACGTCCAATTTCACTCGGACTCACGTTTCGAATGTTAATGAGAAACGGCACCGTAATTTGGAACGGGCAGCATACGGTTGATCGAACGCTAGTGGCGATGCAAGAAATGGAACGCTATTGCGCAGCGCATCCGGGGAGTCCGGCTGCTGTGCGTCGTCCCCGGCTGTCGATTCGCGGCCGCACGTTTGTCGCATTATTGGGCCCAGCCATCGAAGAGGGCATCGCTGGTTTTGGCGACAGCGTCCAGGCCGCGTTGCGCGCTTTTGACGCGCAATATTCGCGCGCGCTCACCCCGCCTGCTGACCGAGATTAGCACGGCCAACGTTCGAACAGTCGTTAGCACTGCCTCTTGCAACAACGAGGCAGGCCAAGCGGCTACCCCACGGTTTCGGGCGCAGTCCTTGGAATCCAACGACGAGTTTTTCCAGCGCTGACGATGCAGGGGACCGCTGTCACGGTCCCAGCGATGTCCAAGCTGCCAGTGCTGCCACCTTTTGATCCGCGCGCCACGGCCCGCTCACGAAATGTCCAAGCTCGGCGATCGCCTTGCGTAATTGAACGGGCGACTGCCCAAGAAGATTCGACGCCCTTGGATACACCTCTCGCTCAGTGAAAATCGCGCACTGAATTCCACGCGATCGCAAAGCGTCCTCCAAGACCGTCCGGAACAAGCGTCCTTCCAATGCGTGGGCACGGATGTGAGGATTGGCGATCGACTCGGGATCGATCAGGCTTCCAACTACGAGTGCCGCCCGGTGAATCGCGCAGCCATCGTCAGCACAGCGCTGAATAAGATCGGCAATCGACCTTTCGGTTGCGCGGCGCACACTTTGCACACGGCGTTTTAGCGTCGCCGCGTTGGTCTCCAACTTTCCCATCGCTGCGTGATAAGGCTGCCGCGTCTCTGGATTGCGTGGATCTGAAAGATTGAGCACATCGCTCTTCCAGAGATGCGGCGAGCGGAGCGAACCGTCGATAAATACCAAAACCGTCCAGCCGGATTTTACCCGGCATCCGAGCACTGCTCGTCCAGATTTCACTTTGGCAATTATCGCCGCATGATGTGGATGGCGAGAATACGGCTTTGATGACGGGCAAGAAGGTAATCGATGAAATCGCCAATAATCGAGTTTGGCTTGTTGCCGAGCTTTGTCACAACCCGGCAAATGAGCGTGCTACTGCGCGCATGCCATTCCAAGTTAATCGCACCGTAAAGATCCCGGGCGCTGTGTATTTTCGCCCAGCCATGCGGACGTCCGGGTTGTTTCGCCCAGACTTTAACGAAACCAAATTTCTTTTCCAGGAGCGGATCAGTCATGATCTTATTGCGTAACGACCCGCGCCCCGTCGCGATTACTTGAATCACCGTCTGCATTTCACTCTCAGGTTCAGCAGGAAATCAGTTTTTTTGCAATGATTGTTTACGTGCATCCTGTAGCTGTTGCCCTATGGGCGACCGCGACCCACGCGTGTTTAGGGTGTTAGTGTCGAGCTTTGCGCAGCGAAGCGGCTACAGGAGCGAACGAAACATGACATAAACATCGACATGTCCTTTTCGCGGATGCCGGAACGCGCCTGGCAAAGTGCCGACGATCTCGAAGCCTAGCTGTTTCCAGAGGCGAATGGCTCCTTCGTTCGTCGAGACAACAAAATTGAATTGCATTGCGCGAAAGCCTAAGCGGCGCGCCTCGGCAAGAGAATGCTCAGCCACGCTTCGCCCGACCCCAAGTCCGCGCGCGTCTGGGGCGACCATGAAGGCGGCATTGGCGACGTGCGCGCCGGGTCCGGCTTGATTCGGTCTCAAAATATACGTGCCGACTACGCATCGATTGTCTTCTGCAACATAAGTGCGCGTGGCCGCTCCAAACCAATAAGCCAGCGCCTCTTCACGCGGCATCCCGGGATCAAATGCATACGTGTCGCCAGCGGCGACAATCTCATGAAAAATATTCCAGATCGCCTCGCGATCCGCCTCCGTTGCTGGACGAATTTTCACCTCACCCCGAATAAAGGCTACAAGTGTTTTGGTAGAGCGCCTCCCGCTATTTCAGAAGCGTCTTGTTGGGCGAATAGTCCCTTAACTGCAATACGCGGTCTTCAATATCGCCGACGAGGCGGCCGTGCACTTTGGCCGTTTCCTTCTTGATGTTGGCCCATTCCGGATCCGCCATGAATTTCGCCCAACGATCTGTCATGGTTTCTTTGTCAGGCCATTCAAGAAGGTAGACGAACTCCGTACGATCGCCCGTTCTTGTCTCCCATATCGCCACGATTTTGAAGTCATATTTCGCCATGATGCGCATGGCATGGTCTCGAAAGCGATCGTGGAATGCCTGCTTATTCCCCTCAAATATCTCGTAAATACGCAGCTGATGAATCGGCGTTTGCTCTTCGGGGTTCGCCATGGCCCGTTGCGGATGGCTGACAAAGAAGAGCAATACGAGGAGCAAATACAATCGGTAGCCGTCTGATTTCAGTTTCCTGATCATGAAGAGCAACCATTTCATGCTGCGGAACGAGCGGTTCAACTAGATGTTTGCGCCGCGATCTGAATATGCCCGCGTCAAATTTTAGCACGCAGGAATATATCTGACGACAACAAGATTAGCTGCCGCTGACAGAGCCGAGCTCTGCTTTCCTTTCGTACTTCATAATTCATCCTTCAGCCTTTGCATCACGCGGGCCAGCGGTTGGCTGCAGCGATTGGTTAGATCGATTACGCTCGATGGATTCAAGAACTCTTCGACAGGATTTTCCACGTGTTCCCGACTCTCTGCACTATGAACGACCCTCCGGTGAGATTTCGCTGCGAGCCAGTCTGGATTCCCACGCGATCAGTCCTCTCGTACATAACTATCGGCTTTGTTTGTACCCGGCCTCCTTTGGGAAGACCGAGTTCGACTATTTCGCGAGGAATAGAACCGGGTATGCGCTGACGCTCGTAGACTGGGTCAATGGACAGAATGGGCTCTGGTGTAGCTGCACGGATGATTGCGGATATCTGGCGGACATCCTGCTGCGATATGTGGGCAGTAACGTGCGGACCAGCAATGGCCGATGAGGCAAGCCAAAGCATCAGGATCAAGGTGGCAGCTCGCATTGATCTAACTAGAATTAGACGGCATCTTGCAGCCTATTTCCAGACATAACTCGAAAGGAAAGCGCCAGCAATGCGCCGAGAATTGCGAGATCGAGCGCGAGATGGGCGGAGAAGTTCCAGTTTTGACTGGCGTGACCGAAACAGCCGCAGGTGATGTCCAAGCCGCGGACTTTTGCGGCAATAGTGGCGACGAGGAAGACTGCGACGAGGCCGGTTAAGATGGATAATCCACCCAGATAAAGACGGCGCAGGATCAAGGCGAGACCGCATAATATTTCCAGCCATGGCAAATAAAACGCGAGGCCGACACCAATCGGCCACGGCAAAATTTTGTAATTGTCGATATCGATAGCGAATTGGACCGGATCGAAGACTTTGATTGCGCCGGCGTAAATGAAAATGCCGCCGACGATCACGTCCACGATTCGCCAGACGAAATTTAGAAAGTTTGAGGTTTGATGTTTGATGGTTGGTGCGTCGTTCATGTGCCCATCGGCCGTCGGTCATCGGCCGCGGCTACAACATCTGAATTCCATGTTGGTGTTCGATGTTTGCTTCATCTCTTCTCTTTGAGCCATTCTTCCCAGCCGCCCTCAAGGACGAACACGTTCGCTAATTGCGCTTCCTTGTGCAGGCGGTGGGCGACTTCGCGACTCGCATTGCAACCCTCGCTGCTGCAGTAAACGACAACCTTTTTCTCGGGCGACCATGCTGCCAGAAACTGCGGCAGCAATTCACTCCAGCGGTCTTCGTTCAATGGCAAAGCGCCGGGAACATGATCGCGGGCAAATTCGTTGTCCGGCCGGGCATCGACCCAGATTGTATTTTCACCCCACGCCCGCGCCTGTGTCACCGTGACCATTTCGGAAGCGGGAACGGGCGACCGCCATGAAACTTTGTCCCAAAAAAAGATCGCCTGTACGAAGCCGGGTACAAACGCAAGCGCCACAAGAATGAGCGCCTGACGGACCAGTGAAGATTTCACCACCTACTGAACAGCTCGAGCATTCGTGATACGTGCAGTAGCATAAAATATCTTCTGCGAATCTTCCGGTTGAATCGTCAAGGTCGAGGCAATTAGCCGGTTCGTCTCCTGCGGTTGGACGTCGATCTTGAACTGGCCGTTACCGGTCTCTTCAACCTTCGCTCGAAAATCCGGACTCGATGACGTGACTTTCAGATGTTTCACTGGAAAATCCTTGGCCGCGCGCACGACGATCGTCTTTGGCTTTGGCGCTTCGCCTTGTCCCCAAAACACAAACGTCGGTGTGATCTCGAGCTGCTGTGGAATCACCGCCTTCAGGGTGAGGACCGTCGTTACGTTGGCGGGATCGTCGGTTTCCACCGTCACAGTTTTGACCTGGGTGCCGGTGCGTTCACCGATGTTGAAGGTGGCAGTGATCTCACCTTTTTCTCCCGCCGGCACTTCCTCCTTCTGGGTCTGCGCCGCTGTGCAGCCGCAAGAAGTTTTGACCGATTTAAATTTCACCGGTTTGTCGCCGGTATTCTCGTATTTGAAATGGCCTATCGCCTGCTTGTCAGTAACAGTCGGATGTAATTCGATCGCGGTCTGGTCCCATTTCAATCCCGCGCGCGCGGTGAGGCAGAGGACGATCGACAATGTGAAAGCGAAGATGTGCGTTTTCATGTTTTTGAATAGAAGCGCCTAATATAGTCAGCCACGGCGTTACGCCAAGCGCGAGGCGAAGCGCCGGTCAACTCGGTGTACCTTGCGCTGGAAAGCACGGAATAAACCGGACGGCGGGCCACCCAGTTTTTCATGTCTTTTAATTCAAGCGCTCCAACCGTTTTCGCTTTAACCGATACGCCGAACGTCTGACAGCAATCGAGCGCCCATTGCCCATATTCGTGCCAACTGCATTCACCTGCGTTGGCGAAATGCAGGATTCCGCTGTAATCGGTGGCAGCATTGTAGCCGGGGCCCGTGCCTCCGGCTTGCGTGGCACCGCCGACCACGGCTTCAACATTCCCTCCGCGATCACCAATCCCGGCTACAACCAGCATCTCAGCAACGTCATGCGTGTATGTAGGCGTGGAAAATTTATCCGCGATTGCATCGACATGCTCATTTTCCTGTGCGCGTTTGATCAGCCCGTCGATAAAACTTGGGCGGTCAGGGCCGAAAACCCATGAGACGCGCACGACCAGATGCCGGCCCTTCACGGCGAGAACGTTCTCTTCGCCCGCTCGTTTCGATTCGCCGTAAACGCTAATCGGTCGGGTTTCATCTTCTTCGATGTATGCTTCGCGTTTCTCACCATCGAAAACGTAATCGGTGCTGAAGTGAATGAGCTTTGCGTTTTTGTCTCGGCAGATCTTCGCCAGCAGGCCGGGCGCTTCTGCGTTAATGCGGAAGGCTTCTTTGCGATGTGTTTCGCAATAATCGACATTCGTCAAAGCGGCGCAATTAACGACAAGATCGACATCGAGCGTCCCGATCTTTTCGCGCAGTTGCTCGCCGTCTCCGAGATCGAGAGCCTGGTGATCAAAACCGATGAGGTCGAATTTGTCGCGATATTCGCGCATGAGCGCAGCACCAAGCCGCCCGCCCGCGCCGATGATTGCAATCTTCATTTACAAGACGGACATCGGGCGACGGAAGGCTCTGTTTTTCTTAGAGGCCATCTCAAATGGAAAATTTTCCTTAGCAGTGGTGCACAAGTTTGACAATAGCCCAGCGTTTTAGCGCTGGGTTTTGATAATGAAGTCAAAGTTGAGTCCCGCGAGGGACTAAAGAAACGTTCTATCGTCCCGATGGGACTCAACAAAGAGGAACGTATCATGCCCAGCGCTAAAACGCTGGTTATTGTCAATTTGGACAACCGGAATATCAATACCGTCCCGCGCGCTCAAGCAACGGTTGCCACAAGGATGGATTGTCGATGTACCACTGAATGGTTTCGGCGAGCCCTTCCTGAAAATTGCGACGGGGTTTCCAATTCAATTCCCGTTGCGCGAAGGAAGAATCAATCGCGTAGCGACGGTCGTGTCCGAGCCTGTCGGTCACAAATGAAATTAAGCTGTGCGGCTTGCCCAGTGTATCGAGAATGGCCTTAACGACGTCGATATTCACCATCTCGCTGTCGCCTCCGAAATTATAAATCGTTCCTGGCTTTCCCTCGAAAAGTGCGGCCACAATGGCGGCGCAATGATCTGTCACGTGAATCCAATCGCGCACATTCATGCCGTCGCCATAAACCGGGAGCGGCTCGTCACGGAGCGCCTTGATGATCATGAGCGGAATCAGTTTTTCCGGAAATTGGTACGGGCCATAGTTATTTGAGCAGCGCGTGATCAGCACTTCCTGGCCGTAAGTTTTGTAAGAGGCAAGCGCAAGCAGATCGGCGCCGGCTTTGCTTGCTGAGTATGGCGAGCTGGAGTCCAGCGGGGATTGCTCCGTAAATTTCCCGGTAGCGCCGAGCGAGCCATAGACCTCGTCCGTCGAGATTTGGATAAAGCGCTGAACGCCGTGTCGACGGGCGCAATCGAGCAATACGCTGGCGCCGATAACATTCGTGTGGATAAAGTTCAGCGGAGAATTGATGCTGCGATCCACGTGCGATTCCGCGGCGAAGTTGATGACCGCGTAAAATTGATGCTCGGTCATGAGCGCGTCCATCTGGTCGGCGTTGGCGATATCGGCTTTGAAAAACTCGTAGCGTTCGCCATGTTCTTCGACCACGCCGTTGAGATTGGCGAGGTTGCCCGCGTAAGTGAGAACGTCGACGTTGGTCACGTACGCGGGCTTGTAATGTTGCAAAATATACCGAACAAAGTTGCTCCCGATGAACCCGCAGCCACCGGTTACGAGAATGCGCATCGCAGCGCGTACTAGCAGCGGCGAGGGCGGCGCGCCAGCAGATTTTCCAATGCTGCGCGATCACCTGGCAGCGTGGAAAGTGCGACTGGCAGAAACAGGTTGGACCCCGTGGCTGATCCTTGGGCTCGCAGTTTTCCTGCGTTTTTTTCTCTTGGGCATTAAGCCACCGCATTTCGACGAAGGGATCAACGGTTGGTTTGTCGATCAGATGATGAAGAATGGGTTTTACAAGTACGATCCGACGAACTATCACGGGCCGCTTCACTTTTACGTTCTGTTGCTCTCAGAAAGTTTGTTTGGCCGAAATATCTGGGCGTTGCGCTTGCCGGTTGTCCTTGTCAGCGTCGGTTGCGTCTGGCTTAGCCTGAAATTCGAGCCGCTGGTCGGACGAACTGTGAGTCGAATCGCGGCGCTGGCCATGGCAGTTTCTCCCGCGTTCGTTTTCTACGGACGCTACTCGATCCACGAAGTGTGGCTGGTGCTCTTCTCGATGATGTTCATCCTGGGATTGCTCGGTCTCTGGAAATTTGGGACGGCGAATTACCTTTGGTGGGCCGGCATGGGAGTGGCCGGCATGATCCTGACCAAGGAAACGTACATCATCCATCTTGTCTGCGCGGCGGTGGCAATTCCGGTTTTAATGGTCTCCAACGCGCTCAATCGCCTTCCCGACGCCAAGCCAGCCAGGCAAACGTGGAACTATCTCGATCTTGTGATTGTCGTCGGAGTCGGCATCGCTGCGATCGTCTTTTTCTATTCCGGAACCTTCTTTAACTGGAGCGGGGTGAAAGGTTTGTATCAAGCGTACAAGGCGTGGTTCGAGACTGGCCAGACCGGCCACGGTCATGAAAAGCCTTGGTATTACTGGCTGGAACTGATTAAACGCTACGAAATTCCTGTGGGCGGCGGTCTGCTCCTTTGCCTGTTTTGCCAGCAGCTCAAGAACCTCAGTTTGCGTTATCTGGCGATCTATGGAGTCGGAACCCTGATTGCTTACAGCTATGTTAAATACAAAACTCCGTGGTGCATCATCAGTTTTGTCTGGCCTTTCCTTTTCATCTTTGGCGCGGCGGTCCTGCTTGTTCGTCCGAAATATCTGCGCGCAACATATGCCGCGATGGGTGTTGCCTTGTCCATTTCGCTGGGATCGTCAATTTGGCTGAACTACTTTCGGTGCACGACCGATACCGAGCCGTACGCTTACGTTCAGACTTACAATGACATCTTCAAACTAACCGAGCCGCTGCTGCGGTTGGCAAAACGGGATCCGGCCAACTATCATCTGACCGGGCACCTGATTCGATCCAGCGTCTATCCGCTTCCATGGATGCTCGGTGATTTCACACACATCGGCTACTACGAGCACGGGAATATGCCTCAAAACCTCGACGCCGCTTTTCTCCTCGTGCAGGAAGACAAAATCAAGCAGGTCGAGTCCAGGCTGCACAACGCGTATTACACTGAGCCCCTCAGGATTCGCAACTATCAGGACACGTCGAAGCTCTATTTGAGCGCCGAAATCTTCAAAGAGTTTTTCCCAGGCCGATCGCCTGATTTCGTTGGGAAAGGATCGGGCTAGGCAAGGCTCACCTCAATGAAGTGGCTTTCCGCTGGCCTGATCTTTGTCAATTTATCCACCGTTTGCGGCCTTCTTTTTGGAATGGTCGGGAACGGTTTGAACAAGTTGAGTGCGCTTCTCGCGCTGATATCCGGCGCCGCATTTGCTGTTGCAGCCTATCTGGGAACTTTTGATCCAGCAGTTCCAGCAACTTCTCCGGCAGTAAAACAAGAACCACTTAAGTCTGGACGGCGGCAGCTCGAGAGCGTGGCGCACGAGGACGGTTCGTCGCCAGTCAGGCGCTATCGTCATGTGTGGCTTTGGGCGGTGGGGATATGCTTCGGGTTGTTTGCCATGCGTTCTTTTTGTTGGCTTCTCTACATCGACGGCAGCGAGCTGAGAATCCAATCGCCCAATAACCTGGGCGACCTCTCCTTGCATATCACGCTGATCCGGAATTTCGCGGATGGAGTGGCGCTTTGGCCTGACAATCCGATCTATGTCTTTAGCAAACTGAGATATCCGGCCGGGATGGATTTATTCAACGCACTGCTCTGCCTGGTTCACGTCGACCTGACACGCGGATTGGTTTGGACGGGATTACTTGCGTCACTCGCAACGTTTTATGCGTTTTTCCGCTGGGCCGGCGGCTTCGGTGTCGCCGGCTTCTTGTTTAATGGCGGCACAGCGGGCTTTCAATTTTTCGATAAGCTGAAGTTTCTCGACTATCAAGGCGACAAAACAATCGCTTGGAAAAGCATAGCGCTTTCCATGTTCGTCACCCAGCGCGGATTGCTTTACGCAATTCCGGCCGGCGTGCTTTTGGTGTGGCATTGGCGCGAAAAGTTCTTTCGCCAAACCCCTGTAACGGGGGTCGGTGACCCCGGAGCCCCGTCCGACCGGCCTCGACCAAGGGGACCGCTGCCCTTCTGGGTCGAACTTTCTCTCTACGCTTCGATGCCGCTGTTCCACGTTCACACGTTTCTCGCTCTCAGCATTGTTCTCTTTTTCCTTTTCATTTTTGAATGTCTACAACCACTGAAATTTATTGTTGATCTTCTCCGCACGGAAGGAATTGGCGGCATCCGACGCTTGATTTCGGATCCGGCAGGACGGGGCAAGCTCCTTGGCGACACACGCATGCATGCCTTGAAGGTGGTGGGCTGCGCGTTGCTTCCGGCCTTTTTTTTCACGTGGCTGACCACCGATCATTTCCGCGCCGGGTCAATATTGAAACCGCATTTGGGGTGGGTCATGGCAGATCCTACATTCGGGCGTGCCAGTCTCTTTCAATTCTGGTCCGATAACTTTGGCATCTTTATTCCACTGGCAGTCTATCTGATCGCGCTCTGCGGCTGGCGTGCCTGGAAAAGCGGCCTCAAATGGAATCAAGAGTCGTCTGAGGCAATCGCCTTTCTCCTGCCTGCACTCGCGATTTTCGTTTTGGGGTTGCTGTTTCAGTTTGCGCCGTGGCAATGGGACAATCTGAAGCTCATGATATGGGCTTACTTTCTCGTGCTCCCGTTTCTGTGGAAGGATCTCATTGCACACTGGAACGTGCCGGCGCGTGCGCTTGTTTGCATCGCACTTTTTGGCTCAGGATTCATCAGTCTGTTTGGGGGGCTTTCGGTTGGACGTCCAGGTTTTGGAATAGCCAATCGCATCGAGCTCGCTGGGGTCGGCGATGCGATCCAGCGTTTACCGGTGGAGGCTCGCTTCGCCGCCTATCCGACTTTTAACCACCCGCTCTTGCTCGAGGGTCGGAAGCTCGTGCTTGGTTATCCGGGGCACCTATGGTCGCAGGGCTTCGCCGACTACGGAGGCATCAACAACTCGCTGAACCAACTGATGCAAGGCGCCGAGAATTGGCGCGAGATTGCGCAGAACTTGCATGTCCGGTACATCTTTTGGGGGCGCGAAGAAACGACCAATTACGCCGCCAGCAAGCGGCCGTGGGAAGGTACCGCGCCGGTTGTCGCTTCCGGGCCATGGGGCGCGATTTATGATCTGGAACCGACGGCGAATGAGCACGGCGGTTGAATGACGAAGGAATGCCGGGCTTCGTCATCTTGGAGTCTCTCCAAGGAAATGCTCAGCTTTGGTCGGGCAACCACGAGTTATCCGGAGATGTGCCGACGCTTTCGGCGTCGTCGGAATGGATGTGCCAGCAAGACGAAATAGATCGCGCTCACAAGATCGCGGGAGGTACAGGGAGGACTCGCTAACTTAAACGGACCGGCTCGCAGGGAATTGAGAACACTCTCAACAGTGAGCTCAGGCGGAGTCGGAATGCTCGTGTAATGCCGTCCGAAGGCGTGCAGCCGGTGCGCATCGGAGGTGGCGATCAGTGGTTTACCAAAGCGCGACGCCACCCTTTTCGCGCGGCGATTCGGATTGAAGAGGCCCTTGTGAAAATGGCAGAATTCGATCGCATCGAAGCAATCGATTTCGGCAAGTAATCGCGATCCGATTGAGCTGCCAAAAACATAAAAGGGATGCGGCGCAATCGTGAAAACAGAGTTCCCGCGCCGCGCCCGCAGCTGTCTGAGATCGTCGAAGTTCTTCAGAGCCGCGATTTCTTCGCCACTCACATTCAAAATGATGACGTCCGCGCCGCACAAGCGCACTTCCGCTGCTGGAATGAGCAAGATGCCCATTGCTGCGGCATCAGCGAAGACTTCCCGCCGATCAAAGACGGCGTCATGCAACGTGATCGCAAGAACCCGAAAACCAAGTAAACGAGCGCGCTCCAGTAATTGATGCGCCGAGTAATCGACCGCGTCTTTGGGATCATCCAGCGTGTGGATATGCAGATCGATTTTGATCCAATCGTCCGCCTGAGGCGGATCGATCTTATTCGTGCTTGTGCTCATGCTCGACTTTCAGGATGAAGAACCTAACCGCGGATGACAGGGATTTCACGGATCGGGTTCTTGCTCTAGCTCCTCCTCTTCCTCTTACTCTTTTTCGCCTGCGACCACGAGTAAGGTGAGGGAAAGAAGCTTGCGCGACGCCGCACTCTGCGGGAAATTTTGCGCGCATCCCACGCTACAAGAGCGCTCGGGTGGTGGAATGGCAGACACGTACGTTTGAGGGGCGTATGCCGAAAGGCATGCGGGTTCAAGTCCCGCCCCGAGCACCACATTAGAGCTTTGCGGGCTGTACCGCTTCCGATAGCTTCGTACCAGTATGGAATCGCTTTATCTTGTCGGCCTCGCAGTGCTCGCGGTCTTCGCGTTTGTGATTGTGATCGTTGTTTCCAAGTATTTCATGACGTGGCTTCGCGCTCGGATCGCAAACGCGCCTGTGAGCATCGGGAAAATGATCGGCATGAGCCTGCGCAAAGTGCCGGTCGGATTGATCGTCGACAATCGCATCACGGCGGTGAAAGCCGGCCTGGATGTTCGAAGCGATCCGCTCGAAGCCCATTATCTGGCAGGGGGCGACGTTAATCACGTGATTCTGGCATTGATCGCGGCGGATAAAGCCGGGATTTCTCTCGATTTCAATCGCGCCTGCGCCATCGATCTGGCGACCAAGGGAACCGGCAAAACAGTTCTCGAAGCAGTGCGCACGAGTATCAATCCCAAAGTGATCGACGCGCCAAGCCCAAACATGGGCCGCACGACGATTGACGGCGTCGCTCAGGACGGTATCGGCGTGAAGGTGAAGGCGCGTGTTACGGTGCGTTCGCATCTCGACCGATTCGTCGGCGGCGCCACCGAAGAAACGATCATCGCCCGGGTCGGCGAAGGCATTGTCAGTGCAATTGGCTCCGCCCACTCCTATAAAGAAGTGCTGGAAAATCCCGATCGCATTTCGAAGACCGTGCTGGCCAAAGGTCTCGACAGCAATACGGCGTTTGAAATTCTCTCCATTGACATCGCCGACGTGGATGTCGGGGATAACATCGGCGCGAAATTGCAGACCGAGCAGGCCGATGCGGACAAACGCGTTGCACAAGCGAAAGCCGAAGTGCGCCGCGCAGCGGCCGTCGCCGTAGAGCAGGAGATGCGCGCCAGGACACAGGAAATGCGAGCAAAAGTAGTCGAGGCCGAAGCGCTTGTTCCGCAAGCAATGGCGGACGCATTTCGCTCGGGGAATCTGGGAATAATGGATTACGTACGAATGAAAAACGTTCAGGCGGATACTTCCATGCGGGAGTCAATTGCCGGGGGGGAGAAGACCCGCGGAGAAGGAACGTAAACCGTGTAACGATGTAACTCTTGTAACCTTCTTACCCCTCGAAGAGATGCACATCGAGAATCTCCTTTTCATTCTGCTGATTGCGATGGCGGTGTTGTTCAGATTGCTCGCAAGCAAAGTCGGCGAGGCAAAGAAAGGACAGGAGGACCCAGATCGAAGGTCGACAACGAGTCCATCCGCCGCCGAGTCAATTGAACATGCGCCGGTCGAATCGGATGAAGCGCGTATTCGCAGATTTCTTGAAGCGCTTGGCCAGCCGACAGGCTCGAGACCGCCACCGCCTGTCGTGCCGCGCACAGACATTCTGCCGCGGCCTCTCGCTCCGGTGCAACCTCCCCGGGGGCCATTTTCCATGCCGCGCGGTAGATTTACTTCCAAAGAACGCCAGAAAAAGCATGTCATCCCGCAGGAAACTCCGGTGGTTGCGCCGCGCGTTGAAGTTCAGGGACAGGAAGTGCAAATCGAACCGCGCAGCGACATCAAATCGCCGGAGCAAGCCTTCGCGACACCGGCGGACCCGAAAATGAAGGACGGATACACCGGTGCAGACATCGCCGGATTCCTGCGCTCGTCAACAGGACAACGCAACGCAATCATCCTTCGCGAAATTTTCGGCCCGCCACGAAGTTTACAGCCGCTCGATCTCGTCGGAAGCGCTTGAGCTTCGCGGCGAGCTTTGTAGCTTCACATTTTCTGCGCCGGCGTGGCGGAACTGGCAGACGCGCTGGACTCAAAATCCAGTGATCGCAAGATCGTGTGGGTTCGAGCCCCTCCGCCGGCAAGCCCTCGCACGGTTATCTATTGATTGGTGGTGATATAAGGCACTGCATTCAAGCCCCGCCCAACGCTCTCAGCTTTGGTACTTGAAAGAGAGTAGGACGCGCGCGCGGTACGCCTGCACCTTGCCGTCCTCAACCTTCATGTCCAACTTCACAATCTCCGCAATGCGCAGATCACGCAGCGTACCAGCAGCGGTCTCCACCGCGTTCTTTGCCGCATCATCCCAGGATTTCGTGCTCGTGCCGATTACCTCCACTATTTTATAGACTGACTCCGCGGATCCAGCTTTTGCAGCCATAATCTTTCCTTTCTTCAGTTTGACGAAATTAGATTACTCATCCTTGTCAGCTGAACGATTTTTGTCAAACAATCGCATTTCTCTGCGTATGCCGGTCTCGGTGACAAGGAAAAGGCGCTGGAACGGGCGCGGCAGGCAATGGAAGACTACAACATGTGCCGTCGTTAAAACCAGGATTGCGCCGCGAGGCTGCCCCAGTTTCTTAGCGGGGTGCTTCCGCACCAGTCCCAAACAACGTCTTCACGGATTCGCGTGAAAGGACGATGATCGTGAATACCCCCAGAATCGTTCCGAAGGGAATGAAGAGGCATTCGATGCAGGCCGTAACGAATGCGAACCAGTAACGAGTGTGTTTCGCAAGTGAGCGGCCCGCGATTAAGATGCAAATCGCGATTGCAATCCCGAGTAGAAACAAGAGCGAGCCAATTACTGCAAAAATCCAGCCAATAAATTCGGGTGGGAGTTCTTCGCCCGGTTTTGGAGCGCCGTGGCGCGCGACAAATATGAAAATGGCGCCGACTGTTGTGTAAAGCAGCGGGAAAAAAGAAAAGAACGCCGCCAGACCGGCCACGATATAATGAAAGATCGACAATAACCGAAGGTGCTCGGCATCCTGATTCATTCGTTAACCCGAACCGACATTCTGTTTTGATTTGATCCAGCGATCAACCAGCTCTTCCAGCACGTCGAGCGGTAACGCGCCGTTTGTCAGCACCACGTCGTGAAACTGGTGGATGTCGAATTTGCTTCCGAGTTGTTTTTTCGCTTTCTCCCGCAACTCGAGAATCTTGATCATACCGATCTTGTAAGCGGTCGCCTGGCTCGGCATCACGATGTAGCGATTGATCGAGTCGATGCAATCCGCTTCGGAGTTCGGTGTATTTTGCTTCAGGTAATCGATTGCCTGTTGTCGAGTCCATTTTTTGTGGTGTATGCCGGTATCGACCACCAGACGTCCCGCGCGCCAAAGCTCGAGCGCTAACCTTCCGAAATCCGAATAAGGATCCCGATACATCCCGATCTCTTTTGGCACCTGTTCGCTATACAGTCCCCATCCTTCCGTATAAGCCGTATAGCGCAAACCGAATTTGCGGAACTTAGGAACACCGCTCAGCTCCTGGGCAATGGCAATCTGCATGTGGTGCCCGGGAATTCCTTCGTGATACGCGAGCGCTTCGAGCTGGTAAGTCGGATTGCTCTGCATCTCGCGCAGGTTCACGTAAAACATGCCCGGCCGTGAGCCGTCCGGAGCGGGCTGCTGATAAAATGCTTTGCCAGCGGACTGTTCACGAAATTTCTCGACGGCTTTCACGACAATGTCGGCTTTTGGTTTCGTGGCGAACAATTCATCGAGGCGCTTTTTCATTTCATCGATAATTGCAACCGCGCGCGCGAGGTATTTTGCCCGGCCTTCATCCGTATCCGGCAAATAGAATTGTCGATCTTCGCGCATGAATTTGAAAAACGCCTGGAGGTCGCCTTTGAATCCGACCTTGTCTTTGATCTTCGTCATCTCGCCGTGGATGCGCGCAACTTCTTTTAAACCGATCTCGTGAATCTGGTTTGCGGTCAGATCGGTCGTGGTCGTGCGTCGCAGCGCGTATTCATAGAATGCGGCTCCATCGGGAAACTTCCAGACACCCGCATCGTCGTTCGCGCGTTTTTCGAGTTGCTGCAAACAGGCGGTTAGCTTTTCGTACGCCGGCTTGAGCGAATCAACCATCGCCTTCTTGGCGTCGCTCAGCAATCGTTCGCGCGTCGCTGCATCGACATCCTTCAAGTTGCCGATCTTCTTGGCGAAATCGTCCAGTAACGGACTGTTTGGCCCGCTCGGGTCGAACGGCTGTCCTTGAATGACTTTCCGCGAGGCCTCGAGCACGAGCGGGAAAACAAACTTCGGCGTGATCACGCCACGATCGGCGCGGGTTTGCAGATTGACGATGAGTTGGTCGAACAATTTCGGCACGTTTCTGATACGAGCGATGTATGCTTCGGCGTCTCCAACGTTGTCGATCTTGTGAATGTTAATGAGAAAGGTCGGCGCTCCGGTGTGCAAGCCGTACATTTGATTCACCGGATAACTATCGAGACGAAAACGGAAGCCCTCCGCGTCGCGTTGCGCTTCATTCTCGAAAAGTTTGTAGCTAAGCTGCGTTTGCGGATCGAGCGCGTCGAAATCGAAATCGCGTTTTAGCGTAGCCAGGTTCGATAATTGCGTAGCCAGATCGGCGGCGGCTTGGGCATCGGAAATATCATCCCACTTATCGTAATCGGTCTTGAGCCCGAGTTGCGCCGCCGTCTGCGGATGACGCGCAATGTACTCATCGAAACACTTGTCGAAAAACTCATTGGCGCGCTTGGATTCGGCCGCAACCTGTTCAGCTGTGTGTGTCTTGGCTACGAGAAGCGGGGCCGCCAGGGCCGCAAAAATGGTCGTCGATCTTACGATAAGTTTTTTCATGTCGCCATGTATCCTTCCTCGCCGTGCTCGTTAATGTCGAGGCCTTGTCGCTCAATCTCGGGCGCGATACGCAGACCAATCAGGCCCCTGACGATTGCACCGATAATCGCGCTCCCCACGACAGCAAATACAATCGTGACGGCGATTGCCTTCAACTGCTCCAGCCAGAGAGTATGCCCGACGATTTTTGCGAGGCCATTTTGCGTGGCTGGATTAAGCGATCCGGCAACGCTCGAAGCGAGATTAGGATTCACACTCGCGGTTGCGAGCAAACCAGTGAGAAATGCACCGAGCGTTCCGCCGACGGCATGGATGCCAAAAGTATCAAGCGCGTCATCGTAGCCAAGCCAGGATTTTAGTTTTGTGCAGGCAAAAAATGGAACGATTCCCGCGGCAACCCCAATGATGATTGCCCCAGTTGGATCGACATATCCGCAAGCTGGCGTGATGACAACCAGGCCGCCGACCGCGCCGGAACAAAATCCGAGCACGCTTGGCTTGCCGCGCAGCGCGTACTCGAGCATTGCCCAGGTGAACGAAGCGACCGCGGTGGCAAGCGTTGTTGTCATGAATGCGTTGGCGGCGATTCCATCGGGCGCGAGCGCGCTCCCTGCGTTAAACCCGTACCAGCCCACCCAGAGCAAGCCGGTCCCAACCATGCAAAGCACCATGCTATGGGGCGCCATCACTTCTTTTTTAAATCCGATTCGGTGTCCAAGAAGGATGCAAAGAACAAGCGCTGACCAGCCGGACGACATGTGCACTACCGTACCACCGGCGAAATCGATGGCAGTGATTTTGGCAGCCGGATTCCATACACCATTCATCCAGCCATCGATTCCCCAAACCATGTGCGCGATTGGGAAGTAGACCGCGAACATCCAGACTGCGACGAAAACGAGCACCGCCGCAAATTTCATTCGCTCGGCGATCGCACCGATGATCAATGCCGGCGTAATGATTGCGAACATAAGCTGATACATGGCGAAGACATTTTGCGAGACCCAGTAGGAATAATCGCCGTTCGGCTGCGCATCGACACCGCGAAAAAAAGCGAATTTCAATCCGCCGAAAAACGGCGACCCATGGGAAAAGACAAGCGAATAACCCACCGCCCACCACAGGATCGTAACCAAGCCGGCGATGCCGAGACATTGTGCCAGGATCGATAAAACGTTCTTTGCGCGGACGAGACCGCCGTAAAAAAGCGCCAGCCCCGGAAGCGTCATGAAAAGCACGAGCGCGGCGCAGGTCATCATCCACGCATTGTGAGCGGGGCCTGGCCCACCAATATTCGATGCCACTGGCGCGTTTGGCGCATCGGCGCCGCGTGCTGAATTATTTACATAAGCTTCGAGATCGGCGACGCGTTGCTCAAGAGACGGCGAAGCAGAAGGCGACGTCGATGTCTGCGCGTCCAGCGGAGAAGAAAACGCAATGATCGCCATGAGTAAAGAGACTCGTATCATTACGCGTTTTTCTTATAGAGCGTAGGTTTTGGCGACGGCAAGGAAAATGCTTCGAATGTGACGTAAGTTTGCAACTTCCGACGACGTAACGGATTATCGAAAACTCGAAATGAGCTGGATTCTGATTGCGGACGATCAGCGCGATGTGCTTGAAGCGTTGCGCATTCTGCTCAAAAGCGAAGGCCATCAGACGGATGCGGTCACGTCGCTGGCTGGAATCTTTAGTGCGTTGGCAAAGAAAGATTACGCGCTGTTGATAATGGATCTCAATTACACGCGCGATACCACTTCGGGACAGGAAGGTTTAGCGGCGATTTCCAAGATCCAGGAGATTGATAACACATTGCCGATTGTCGTGATGACAGCGTGGGCGTCAATCGATCTCGCAGTGGAAGCAATGAAACGCGGGGCGCGCGATTTTGTAACCAAACCGTGGGACAACGAGCGACTTCTAACAATTGTGCGCACCCAAATTGAGCTGGCGCTGGCTTTGCGCCGCGGTCGCAAGCTGGAAGCTGAAAATCAGCTTCTGCGCGGCAGCATGCCAAACCTGATTGCGGAATCGCCTGTGATGCGGCCGGTGATCGAAATGATCTCACGCGTCGCGCCGTCCGACGCAAATGTGCTGATCACGGGCGAAAACGGAACCGGCAAAGGCTTAATCGCACAGGCTCTTCACGCGCTCTCACCGCGCGCGTCGCGAACCATGATCACTGTTAACATGGGTGGACTGTCCGAAACTCTGTTTGAGAGCGAACTCTTCGGGCATGTAAAAGGCGCATTCACCGATGCGAAGACGGATCGAGCCGGGCGATTTGAACTTGCGGACGAGAGCACGCTCTTCATGGATGAGATCGCAAATATCCCGCTCGCTCAGCAGGCGAAACTGTTGCGAGTGATCGAGACCGGTGATTTCGAGCGGGTCGGCTCATCGAAAACGCTGCGCGCAAATGTGCGAATCATCTCCGCCACAAACTCAAATCTGGATGATGAAGTCGCCGCCGGACGTTTTCGTCAGGATCTACTCTTTCGTCTGAATACAATCCAGATTGCGTTACCGCCGTTGCGCGACCGGCGCGAGGACATCACGCTCCTGGCAAATAGCTTTCTTCGGCAACACGCGCAACGATATCGAAAACAGATGAGCGGTTTCGATGAGATGGCGCGCGAGCGTTTGCTGCAACACCGCTTTCCGGGAAATGTGCGCGAGCTTGATCATGTGATCGAACGGGCCGTGCTCATGGCGCAAGATCGGCAAATACGAGCGGCTGATCTCGGCCTCACAACGGCCGGAGCTGATTCGCGAAGTCTTGAAGAGATGAGTCTTGAAGATGTGGAAGCATTTCTAATTAAGAAGGCGCTGGCGCGAAACGATGGCAATGCGCGCAAAGCAGCGGAAGCTCTCGGCTTGAGCAGAAGCGCATTTTATCGGCGGTTGCAGCAGTATGGTTTGTGACTGTAGAGGCAGTCGTGTCGACTGTATTGCTGCGTGGGTCTGCACCCGACACGGTTGTCGCCACAGAGAGCAATGAATCCACCGAAAGGTCGATACCGGCTTTCGCATGAGGGGAAACTGACCTGGCTCACCTTTGGTGCGGCCGCTCCTGCGATCGTTGTTGCGCTCGCGCTTCTCTGGTTCGGCGATTACAGCGCGAAAGTTCAATGGACGCTAACGATCCTGATCGTTGCTTGCTTCCTTGTTCTAATCTCGAGCGCCCGCGAGCACATCGTCCATCCTTTGCAAACCATGTCCAATCTGCTCGCCGCATTACGCGAAGGCGATTACTCGATCCGCGCGCGTGGCGCCAGCGGAGACAATGCACTGGGAGAAGTCCTTCTGGAAATCAACTCGCTTGGCGAAACCTTGCGCTTGCAACGCCTCGGTGCCTTTGAAGCAACGGCGTTGCTGCGCACGATTATGAGGGAGATTGATGTGGCAATTTTTACTTTCGATCCAGAACGCCGTTTGCGTCTCGTCAATCGCGCCGGCGAAACTTTGCTCGGGCAACCGATGGACAAATTGCTCGGCAAAAGCGCAAAAGAACTCGGGCTCGACCCCTGTTACAGTGTCGACCAGGACGAACCGCTTACGCTCAGCTTTCCCGGAGGCTCTGGTCGTTGGGGCATCCGACGCAGCACGTTTCGCGAACAGGGTCTCCCGCACGACTTGCTTGTGCTGACGGATCTGAGTCGCACGCTGCGCGAAGAGGAACGCCGCGCCTGGCAGCGGTTAGTTCGCGTGCTCGGCCATGAGATGAATAACTCGCTTGCGCCGATCAAATCGCTTGCTGCCAGCCTGGAATCGCTCCTGCGGCGCGACCCGCCTCCGCCGGATTGGCGGGACGACGCGCGCAGCGGATTGAACTCCATTGCAGCCCGCGCCGATTCGCTCGGTCGGTTCCTGCAAGCGTATACGCGCCTCACGAAACTTCCGCCGCCACAAAAACGAGATGTAGAGCTTGCCGCACTCGTACAGCGGGTCGTGAATTTGGAGCCAAGGCTAAATGTGAAACTCGTATCCAGTCCTGCGACAAAGATTCGCGCGGACGCAGCGCAACTTGAACAGTTATTGATCAATCTGGTGCACAACGCCGTCGATGCCGCCCTCGAGACAAACGGAAACGTCGCGATCGGGTGGCGGGAGAAACACGACTGCGTCGAAATTTTTGTCCAAGACGAAGGTCCGGGAATCATGAATCCGGCAAACCTTTTCGTGCCCTTTTTCACGACCAAGCCTGACGGCTCGGGAATTGGTCTACCGCTGAGCCGCCAAATTGCCGAAGCGCACGGAGGTTCATTGGTAGTGATGAACCGGCCCGCCGGTACAGGCGCGGAAGCGTTACTGCGCCTGCCGCGATAACGCAGCGCGGGTCCGTCCCGAAAACGGGACGGCCTCGTCCCGAAAGCGGAGCGAGACGATGATCGCTCCTTTTCGATCGATAAGCGTAAACCGCTGATCGACTGGTCCATACGGCTTTCTTTTCTGGTTGGCACGATCGTTGCGTTATCTGTTGTCGACAGGAAGATTTTTGAATCCATCAACCACCTGCCACGCATCCTAAAGAAGTATGAAACCAACGTTCATAACAACTCGCAGCGAGAAGCGGTTCCCGTTGATCGAGTGCAATTATCATTCCGTAACGCTCCGCGGTTATCGCGGCCGTTGCGTAAAACCGACGGTGCCTTCCTTTCGCGACATTAGCCGTCTCTACTTTGAAAAAGAAGCGCGGCACGATTTCTTCGGCGAAGCGATTTTGTTCTCAATCCTGGTCGTGGCCGCGACCGTGCCGATCGTAAGCGGAGCGTACGCCATCATCCAACTGTGTCGCGCTTTTGGAGCGCTTTGATCAGGCCGTGACTCCCCAACGACAGCCAAAGGAAAGTACTAAGGAGAGTACTATTGTGCGACCAGCTGGATTCACGCCGAATCTTTCCTCGATGGATGTGCCCCGCGAAGGGGTTGCGGCGAAGAAACGCAAGCGCCGCATCATTATTATTGCTGCTTCCGCGCTGGGATTGATCCTGGCGACGATTGCCATCTCGCGCTTGAAACCGGCAGTGCCGAGCGTCGATCGCTCTACAGTATGGATCGATACGGTGAAGCGTGGGCCGATGGTGCGCCAGGTGCGCGGACTAGGCACACTCGTGCCAGAGGAAATTCGTTGGATTCCGGCGAATACGGAAGGACGGGTCGAAAAAATCATTGTCTGGCCTGGGACAAATGTCGAACCCGACACAGTAATTTTGGAGCTGACCAGCCCTGAACTGGATCAAGCCGCGCACGACGCCGAATTAAAAGCCACCGCAGCAGAAGCGGAGCTGACGAGTTTGCGAGCGACGCTCCAACGGGAGGTTCTCGATCAGGAATCAACGACGGCGCGCGTTCACTCAGAGTACGAACAAGCCAAAATGGAGCGGGAGACTAACGACCGACTGGCTAAGAATGGGTTGATTGCCGAGCTCGACTACAAGACGTCGAAAGTAAAAGAAGCGGAGCTGGCAAACCGCGATGGTATCGAACAAAAACGTTTGGCCTTCTCGCGTGATTCGACTGAACCGCAGATCGCTTCAAAGCAAGCTGCGGTCGATCAAGCCAAGCAACTTGCGAAGTTAAAATCAGATCAAGTCGAAGCGCTTCACGTGAAAGCGGGAATGTCCGGTGTGCTGCAACAGTTGCCGGTTCAAATCGGACAGCGCGTGAAGGTCGGCGACAATCTGGCGCGCGTCGCCGATCCGACGAAGCTGAAAGCGCAGGTCAAGATTGCCGAAACTCAGGCGAAGGATATCCAAATCAACCAGCAAGCAGTGATCGATACACGGAACGGCACCGTGAACGGTCACGTCATTCGGGTCGATCCCGCAGTCGAACAGGGAACAGTCACTGTCGATGTCGCGTTCGATGACGCCCTGCCAAAAGGAGCGCGGCCCGATCTCAGCGTAGATGGGACAATCGAACTCGAGCGTCTGGACAATGTGGTTTATGTCGGCCGTCCAGCCTTCGGCCAGGAAAACAATACCGTAGGAATGTTCAAACTCGTTGGAAACAGCTCGGACGCTGTGCGCACGCCGGTAAAACTGGGCAAGAGCTCCGTGAACACGATCGAGATTTTAGACGGCCTTCAACCGGGAGATCAGGTGATTCTCTCCGATACCAGCGCATGGGATGCGCACGAACGCATTCGCCTTAACTAACACAAAAACGACATCAATGAATTCAACATCAACTGCTACCGAATCAATGCAAACTCCTATGAAAAATGGCTCGACTCCTTTGATACGATTGAATGGCGTAAGGAAGGTTTTCCTCACCGACGAAGTGGAGACCCATGCGCTATCCGGAATCCATCTCGATATTCGCACCGGTGAATATGTTTCGATCGCGGGGCCATCTGGCTGCGGCAAGACGACGTTATTGTCGATCCTCGGACTGCTCGATACGCCGTCCGACGGCAGTTATTCGCTAAAAGGAAGCGAAGTTGCCAATCTTTCCTTTGCCGACCGCGCACGCATTCGCAATCGCGAGATCGGCTTTATTTTCCAAAGTTTTAACCTAATCGGCGATCTCACCGTCTTTGAGAATGTCGAATTGCCGCTCACCTATCGAGGAATGGCGGCTAGTGAGCGCAAATCATTTGTGACGGAGGCCCTGGAGCGTGTTGGCATGGCGCACCGCGCAAAACACTTGCCAAGCCAGCTCTCGGGCGGCCAACAGCAGCGAGTGGCAGTCGCGCGGGCTCTTGCTGGCAGGCCGGCAATTTTGCTCGCGGACGAACCGACGGGGAACCTTGATTCGCGGAACGGCGAAGCAGTGATGAACCTGCTCCGAGAATTGCACGAGGGCGGTGCCACGATTTGCATGGTCACGCACGACGAGCGTTTCGCGCAACACGCCGATCGCACTGTGCATTTATTTGATGGCCGAGTGATCGAAGATCGGATCGCGGCATGAGGAAATTTCTGCCCGCCCGAAATGATTCATGATTTTAAATTTGCGTTCCGACAGCTGTTAAAGGCCCCAGGCTTCACGATCGCGGCGGTCATAGTGCTGGCGCTCGGAATCGGCGCGAACAGCGCCGTTTTCAGTTTGGTAAACACACTGTTTTTTGCACCGCCCGCTTACGCGCACCCCCACGAATTAGTACAGGTTTTTTCACAGGACAAAAAGAATCCGAAAACTTATCGCGGTTTCTCGTACCCGACCTATCGCGACATCCGTGAACAGAACAACGTGTTCAGTGACGTGATGGCCTACAATCTCGCGCTGGTCGGCATTGGACAGAAGGGTGATACGCGGCGGGCTTTCTCCGCCATTGTCAGCTCGAACTATTTTTCTGTGCTTGGCGTTCTGCCCGCGCAGGGCCGGGCATTTTTGCCAGAAGAGGAAACTCCTGGCCGTGCCACGCCGGTGGCGATCGTGAGCAACAGTTACTGGCAGAAACACAATCAGCCGCCGCTCGGCTCGCCGTTACTGATCAACGGCCGGCCGTTTACTATTGTCGGCGTCCTACCGAAAGGGTTCACCGGCACGCTACAAGTTTTTTCTGCGGAAGTATGGCTGCCGCTCAGCGTTTACGATCAGGTCCAAAATGATTTTCAGGATTCTGCGAAACGCACGACGCTGGGCGATCGGGCCGGGCAACAGCTGCTTATTGTGGGCCGGCTGAAGCCCGACATGACCGCTACAGCAGTTGAGCCAGCGCTTAAAGGATTGGCTGCCAATTTAGAAAAGGCGTTCCCAGTCGAACAAAAAGATCAGACATTCCAGGCCGCACCCGTGTCCCGCCATTCCGTCAGCACGAGCCCACAGGGCGATGGCGGATTGGCGAAGATCGTGCCGTTGCTATTTGGCATGGCGATCGTGGTGCTGCTGGTGGCATGCCTTAACTTGGCAAACATGTTGCTTGCCCGCGGCACGGCGCGACGCAAAGAAATCGCAATTCGCCTTGCACTTGGCGCCGCTCGAACGCGCATCGTTCGCCAGCTTCTCACTGAAGGTCTGGTGCTGGCGCTCCTCGGCGGCATAGGCGGACTCGTGATTGGTCTTTGGTCGTCTGATTTTCTCGTCGGTTCGCTGCGGAAATTGATGCCACTCGACATTGTCTGGTTGAGTGGACCGAGCCCGGCAGTTCTCGGGGCAACATTTGGTTTTTGCGTGCTTGGCACGCTGGCGTTCGCGCTTGGGCCCGCGCTCAAACTTTCGCGCAGCGCGGTCGTCGCCGATCTGAAGGAACATGCGAGCGAAGATGTCGCCCGACGTCACTGGAAATTTCTCCCCCGCCATCCGCTTGTCGTCCTGCAAATCGCGTTCTCCCTTGCTCTGCTTACTGCAGCGGCGCTCTTCATTCGCGGGGCGAACAAAGCAGCTTCGGTGGAAACTGGTCTTGAACCGGGCGCCAGTTTTATCCTGGAAGTGGACGCCAGCCTGGCTGGTTACCAACCAAAACGCGCGGAGCAACTTTATCGAGACTTGGAGGAGCGACTCGCCGCGCTGCCGGGAGTCGAGCGCGCGAGCATTTCAGCAACCGTACCGTTCGGAATGATTTCGTTGAGCAAAAATGTTCAGCGCGCCGGGGTTCGACCCGGCCCCGAAGCAAAGCCGGCGAGTGCCGCGGAAGGTCTCGCATTTAACGCGACTTGGAACAGCGTGGGCGGAGATTATTTCTCGACAGTTGGCTTGCCGGTTTTGCGTGGTCGCGTATTCAATGACGCGGAAACGACTCAAGCGGGCGGGGCGATGGTCGCGATCATCGATGACGTCCTGGCGAAAAAACTCTGGCCAGATGCCGACGCACTTGGCCAACGCATCCAGTTCGCCGGTGACAATGCCCCGCGCGCGAAAGGCAGCGGTGGCGCCAGCATGGGCATGAGCGCAGATCTAAGCGGCGAAATTAAGCCCGATGAAACGATGGAGATCGTCGGGATCGTCCCGACGACACGGCATGCACTTTTCGAAAAGGATCCGAGCGGCGCGATTTACGTTCCATTTGCTCAGGGGTTTCAGAGTGACGTTTCCTATTTCGTGAGATTTCGCTCGCTCACTCCCGGCAGTGAAGCTGCAACCGCCGACCTGTTGCGTCGCACCGTGCGCGATGTCGATCCTTCAATCCCAATCATTTCGCTTAAAACCTTTCGGCAACATCTCGAGAGCAATTTAGAGCTTTGGATCGTGCGTGCTGGAGCCGCGCTGTTTTCCATTTTTGGCGGACTCGCGCTTGGTCTTGCTGTTGTCGGTCTCTACGGCGTGAAGGCGTACTCGGTTGCCCGCCGCACACGTGAGATCGGCATTCGCATGGCGCTCGGCGCACAACCCGGAATGGTCCTACGCATGATCATGCGTGAAGGCTCGATCATGCTTTTGAGTGGAGTCGCAATCGGTCTGCTGCTCGCTGTGGCGACGGCAAAAATCCTGAGCGGGATTCTGTATCAAGTTGGCGCGCTCGACCCCGTCGCGTTCACCGTTGCGCCTCTATTGCTCGCGGCCGCCGCGCTCATTGCGACCTGGTTACCGGCGCGTCGAGCGACGCATGTTGATCCAATTCAAGCATTGCGCACTGAATAAAATAACTAACTATGTTCTTCGAATCATTCTTCCACGATCTCCGGGTCGGTCTCCGTCTTCTCTTTAAGGAGAAATCGTTTTGTTTTCTGGCCGTGCTTGTGCTGGCCCTCGGCATCGGCGGGGCGACCACGCAGTTCACAGTCGTCAACGCGATCGTTTTACGCGGCTTCTCGTTTCCCCATCCAGAACAGCTGGCCAGCGTTGGCTTGATCGATCCGAAGGCGAGCGATCAAAACAACAACTTCGGTGTTGGTAACATTCCGACCGCGCAGGATTACGAGGATCTGAAAGCTGCGCAGCATTCATTCTCGATGATGGCTGGCTATCTCAGTGGATCGACAATCAACCTGACATACAAAAACAATCCGCAGCGTTATACCGGCGCTTATGTCACGGAGGATCTTTTCAAAATCGTCGGAGTGTCGCCAGTCTTGGGCCGCGATTTCGCTGCCGAGGACAACAAGCCGGGCGCAGAAAAGGTCGCAATTCTGGGGGACGAAATCTGGAGACGCGATTTCGCCGCCGATCCAGGCGTTGTCGGGCAGAGCGTTCGGATCAATGGCAAAACCGCCACGATCATCGGCGTGATGCCGCCGAACTTTAAATTTCCTTTCTCCGATGAACTCTGGACGCCTCTTTATAATGAGTTTCCTCCGGTTCCGCGGGAGGAACTTTTTATTGGCGCGAACAATCGTGCGCCGGCGGTGATGGGCCGCCTCAAACCCGGCGTGACTCTTGATCAGGCGAATGCGGAGTTTATCGCGCTCGCGCGTCATTTGTCGGAGGACAATCCGAAAACGAATCAAAACCTGACCTCGGCGAATGTGCAGCCGCTGTTGAACGCGTTTACCGGCGTGCAACTGCGGCAAATCGTCTGGGCGATGCTGGGGGCGGTCATTCTCGTTTTGCTGATCGCGTGCGTGAACGTAATGAACATGCAATTCGGCCGCGGCGCATTGCGCGCTAAAGAATTAGCGATCCGTGGCGCGCTCGGCGCAACGCGGTGGAGACTGGTGCGCCAGATGCTGACCGAAAGTTTGGTCGTCGCTGTTTTTGGCGCGGTTGCCGGCGTGATGCTGGCCTATTGGGCGGTTGATTGGTTTGCTCGCACCGTAAAGGCAGCTCCGTTTCCACCGCCTTACTGGTGGCAATTCACAATCGACGCACCGGTTCTCCTTTTCACGGTCGCGATTACTTTGGTCGCAACAGTCGTGTCTGGTTTGGTTCCGGCTTTTCTCAGCGCGAGGGGCAACGCGGCCGAGATGATGAAAGAAGGCGGGCGCGGCAACAGCAGTCGTTTGGTCAACGTGATCACGCGCGTGCTCGTGGTCGGGCAGATCGCGCTGACGGCGGCGCTTTTGATCGCAGCGACGCTGCAGATCAAATCGATCCGCAATCAAACCAAGCTCGACTACGGTTACGACGAGGATGCCCTGTATGCGGCGCGCATGGCATTGATGGACGGGGCTTATCCTTCAGAGGACGCTCGGAGGGAGTTTTTCATGCGCGCGGTGCGGGCATTTAGAGCTAATCCTCAGTTCGAATCGGCCGCAATGACCGATCGTTTTCGGATGACGTTCGCGGGGGCCGGCCAGTACGAAGTCGACGGGCAAAATTATCTCACTGACCGGGACCGGCCGCGCTGCAACTTCGAATCTGTCTCGGACAATTATTTTGCGACGCTCGGGTTAAAAATTTTAGAAGGCCGCGATTTCACGGTCGACGACAACGATTCGAAGCAACCGGTCGCAATCGTGAACGCGAGTTTTGCGCGGAAGTATTGGGGCAATCAAAGCGCAATCGGTCATCAGGTCCGGATTTTCAATCCTGGCAAGCCGCAACCGTGGCGAACGATCGTCGGCGTGGTGCCGGACACTTTGATGCAGGGACCATTTGATCAACAAACTGAGAGCGCGGGATTTTACATGCCGTTGCTGGGCGCGTCACCGGCCACGCAATTTTGCACGATTGTGGTTCGTCCTCGCGCCGGACAGCGCGCCGATACGCTCGGGCCGACGCTCAGCCGGGCGGTGGCGGAGTTAGATTCCAATCTGCCGATTTATTTCCCGGGAACACCGGGGCGATTTCACAACCAGATTCTTTCGGCGAATCGCATCATCGCGATGCTCTTCAGCATCTTCGGAGTCGTCGCGTTCATTCTGTCCGCAGTTGGTCTCTATGGCGTGATGAGTTTTTCAGTGAATCAACGCACCCAGGAATTCGGCATTCGCATGGCGCTGGGAGCAGACGCGCAGCGAATCTTCCGCATGGTTATGACCCAGGGAGCGTGGCAACTCGCGATCGGCCTTGTTCTTGGGGCGGGCGGAATCGCTTTGCTTCTCGGAGTCGTCGCGGCCGCTGCCCTCAAAAACATTCTCTTCAAAGTCAACGCACTCGATCCGTCCATTTATCTCGCCGTTGCCGGATTGCTTACACTGGTTGCAGCCGCTTCCTGTTTCGTTCCGGCGCGTCGCGCCACGCGGGTCGATCCAATCGAAGCCTTGCGCGCCGAGTAACCTCTTCGCTCCACGTCATGCTTAACGATATTCAATACGGATTGCGGCAATTGATTAAGAACCCCGTCTTCACGCTGGTTGCCGTAATTACTCTCGCGCTCGGGATCGGCGCGAACACCGCCATCTTCAGCGTGGTCGATGCGGTCTTACTAAAGCCGCTGCCGTTTCCCGCGCCTGACCAAATCGTTGCGGTGGGTCAGATCGATACGCGCGAACAGGGACCTACGCCTTCGCTCGATTCGATGTGCTATCCCGATTTCTTCGATTTTCGAAATCAAAACCGGACGTTTTCAAACCTGGCTGTTTACCGCAATCAGCCCTTCGCACTGGTCGGCGAACAAGAAGCGCAAAGCGTGCGCGGAGAAAAAGTGAGCGCGGAATTTTTCGATGTTCTCGGGATCAAACCAATTCTGGGCCGCGCTTTTTCGCGGCCGGATGAACAACCCGGCGGTGGACCTGGCGGGCTGAAAGTCATTCTCGGCCACGATTTGTGGAAACATAATTTTAATTCCGATCCCGCCGTGCTGGGACGCGTTCTTACCCTCGATGGACGTCCATATACTGTGATTGGCGTGATGCCAGCCGGCTTTCAGTTTCCGATTCAGACCGACGCGCCCGAACTTTATGTGACAATCGCCGAAGACGCTTCAACCGTTGACGGCACCAAGCCAATTACCGAGCAACGCGGCAGTCACGGCCTGGAAGGAATTGGGCGGCTCAAATCGGGCGTGACCATTACACAAGCGGCTGCCAATTTGCGAACGATCGCGGCGGTTTTGGAAAAAAAATATCCGGAGACAAACACGCATTTTAGCGCCGGTTTACTGCCACTGCGCGATGATTTGGTCGGCGACGTTCGCAAAGCGCTCTACATTCTTTTCGGCGCCGTCGTCTGCGTGCTCCTGATCGCGAACGCAAACGTGGCGAACCTGCTCCTTGCACGCGCGTCCGTGCGCGGAAAAGAAATCGCGCTGCGTGCCGCGCTTGGCGCCAATCGCGCGCGAATCATTCGGCAATTGCTTACCGAAAGCGTGTTGCTTGCCGCAATCGGCGGCGGCCTGGGATTATTGATCGCGGCATGGGCAACCTCCGCGCTGATCGCAGCGGTACCGCAAAATATTCCGCGCGCCAGCGCCATCCAACTCGACGGCGCGGTGTTCGCGTTCACGCTGATCATTTCGCTGGCAACGGGAATTGTGTTTGGTCTCGTCCCGGCCTGGCATGCATCGCATGTCGATCTGAACACGGCGTTGAAGGCTGGCACCCGTGGCGGGTCTGGCGGCGAAGGAAAGCATCGCGTGCGTAATGCACTAGTCATGGCCGAAGTCGCGCTCGCAATGGTCTTGCTAATTTGCGCCGGATTATTGATTCAAAGTTTCGCGCGTCTTGGTCGGGTCCAACCTGGAATGCGCACCGAGCATCTCTTCACCGCGCGCATTGGGTTGCCTGAGGTAGCCTATCCGCATCCGGAAAAGGTGATCGCGTTCTTCGATCAACTGGTTCCGCGATTAAGAGCAATTCCGGGCGTCGAGTCGGCCAGTTTTGTCTGGCCGCTCCCACTCAGCGGCAGTGTCAACGTTTCCTCCTTCGATATTGAGGAGCATCCGATGCCCGAAGGCCAGCAACCCGACAGCGTAACGCGGATCGCCGGCCCCGATTACTTTAAGACGGCGGGCGTTCCGATTCTGCAAGGCCGCGCCTTCGCGGAAACCGATCAGTTCAAATCGCTGCCGGTCGTGATCGTGAACGAACGTTTCGCGCAAAAGTTTTTCCCTGGCCAAAATGTGATCGGCAAACACATCAAACCGAGTTGGAGCACCGATGACAAACCTCCTTTGATGCGAACAATCGTCGGTGTCGCTGGAAACGTGAAACACCGTTCACTGGCCGCGGATTTCACACCCGAGATTTATCTCTCCGCTTCGCAGATTCCAGCTGGCACGCCGTCTCTGATCGTGCGCACCAATATTTCCGACCCTGCGGGAATCACTTCCGCGGTTCGGGCCGAAGTGGCCGCGGTCGATCGGAATATTCCACTTACCCGAGTGCGGATTTTCGATGAATACATGTCGCGCTCCCTCTCCCGTCCGCGCTTCAACGCTTTATTATTGTCGATCTTTGCCGGAACGGCACTGCTACTCACTGCCATCGGCATTTACGGCGTGATGGCCTACTCGGTTTCGCAGCGCACAAACGAAATCGGAATCCGGATGGCGTTGGGCGCGGCGCAATCGGCTATCTTTCGTTTGGTCGTCGGACAAGCCATGACGCTCGTCGGCATCAGTCTTGCCCTCGGTTTGATTGGAGCGTTTGCAGCGACCCGTTTGCTCAACAGTCTGCTTTACGGCGTTCATGCATGGGACCCCTTAACGTTCGCCGCCATCGTTTTCCTGGTCAGCATCGTTGCTTTTCTGGCGGCGTGGCTACCTGCTCGACGAGCCGCGCGCGTCGATCCCGTCATCGCGTTGCGTACAGAATGAAATCGTAGCTCAAAATCGATATGAACGACGTCCGCTTTGCTCTGCGGCAACTCCGCAAATCGCCGGCCTTCACGGTGACCGCGCTCGCCACGGTCGCGATCTGTCTCGGGGCGAACCTCGCGATCTTCGCGGTGATTGATTCAGTCCTGCTCCGGCCGCTGCCATTTCCGAATGCCGAACAGCTGGTTACGATCTTTAACACCTATTCGAAAGCCGGAGTTGAGAATGACGGCTCATCGATCACCAATTACTACGAGCGGCGCGGCAACATCCCGGCCTTCTCGAGCCTTTCCATCTATTATCGCGAGGGTAGCGAAGTCGTCGGCGAATCCGGTTCGACCGAGCAGACAGAGGTCCTGCGCATCTCGCCGGAATTTTTCACGACGCTTGGCAGCGGCCCGGTGATGGGTCGCAGCTTCAACGAGGCGGAAGCAGATGTGGCGGAAAACAACGGAGTTGCCATCGTGACCGACGCCTTCTGGCGGCAGCGCCTTAATTCCGATCCCAACGTCCTCGGCCGGGACATCCGCGTGAACACCATGCCAAGAAAGATTGTTGGCGTGTTGCCTCCTGATTTTCGCTTCCTCTCCTCAGAAGCGCGTCTTTACCTGCCGATAAGGACGCGATTGGAGGAACGCACTCCGAAGCAACGCCATTCGGGCGGCGGCGGCACGCACATGATCGCGCGCTTGAAACCGGGTGCGACAATCGCCGACGCCCAAGCGCAGATCGACGCGCACAATGCCGCCGTCGAGAAAGATAATCCCGAAGCGAAAATGATGGCCGAGGCCGGCTTCCGCTCGCCGGTGCTTCCACTCCATGCGGATCACGTGCGCTCCATCCGTCCGACGCTCTTGTTGATGCAGGGCGGCGTGTTTTTCCTCCTGCTCATCGGCGCGGTCAATCTGGTGAACCTCCTCCTAATCCGCGCGAGCGGACGCGCGAAGGAAGTGGCGATCCGCCAATCGATGGGCGCAAGCCGCCGGCATGTGGTGAACCAGGTGATGGTGGAAACCATCCTATTGACTCTGGTCGGCGGATTGCTCGGGCTCGTCGTCGGAGCCTGGGGAATTCGGCTGCTCGACCTTCTCGGCGCCGATCGCTTGCCGCTCGGCGCGCGAATCGCGTTCGATGGATGGCTGGCTTTAATTGGTCTCGTTGGCGCTGTGGGTCTCGGAATCGTCATCGCGGTGCCGATCGCCTGGTTCAACCTGAGCAGCCATCTGGCGCATGCGCTCCAATCGGAATCACGCACCGGCACGATTAGTCGCGCCGCGCAACGGCTTCGCCACGGATTCATCGTCGCGCAAATTGCTCTGGCCTTCGTTCTGCTGGCTGGCGCCGCGCTCCTCGGGTCGAGCCTGAAAAAGGTGATGGCGGTTTCTCCCGGTTTCCGGGCCGATCACGTTCTCACCGGGGAATTCACGGTGCCGTTTACGTATGACGCCCGCCCTATCCTCGATCGCCTGCTGGAAGCAATCGGCCAGCAACCCGGGGTCGGGGCAGCCGGAGCGATCACGAACGTACCCCTGAGCGGACAGAGCGGGAAGAGCGCGGTGACACCAAAGGGCTACGTGCCGCCGGCGGGTCAATCATTGCAAGGTCATTATTCCTATCAAGTCACGGGCGATTACTTCACCGCGCTCGGCATTCCCCTGCGCGAGGGCCGGTTTTTAACTTCGGCCGACTCTCATCGCGCGGACCGGGTCTGCGTGGTGGACGAAGATTTCGCCTGGCGCTACTGGCCTAATGGCGGCGCGCTTGGTCAACGCATATTTCAAGGCAGCGACTCGGACGACGCAAAACTGTTCACCATTGTCGGTGTCGTCGGCGCGGTAAAACAAGCGGAGCTCACGGAACCGCAGGGGCAGGGCGCGGTCTATCTCCCGTTCATTGATTCCTACGGCATCAACATTTTCGTCGTCACCCGCACGAGCCAGCGCCCGGAAGCGTTTGCTGAGACGCTGCGGAAACTGGTGCGCGCGGCCAATCCCGACCTTGCGATCGATAACCTCCGCTCCATGGATACGCGCATCGCGGACAGCCTTATCGCACGTCGCTCGCCGGCCATGCTCGCGGGGATTTTTGCGAGCGTAGCGCTCGTGCTGGCAGCGATTGGAACCTATGGAGTGCTCAGTTATGCCGTCGCGCAACGCCGGCGCGAGATCGGCATTCGGATGGCGCTCGGCGCCCAAAGGAGCCAGATCGGGACGCAATTCCTCTCGTTGGGCCTACGCCTTCTCGCCGCTGGAACCATCCTCGGTTTGATCGGCGCGTGGCTGGCAGGAAGAGCGATGCAGAACATTCTCTTCGAGGTCCCGACGTTGCCCATCGCCACCCTTCTCGGCACTGCGCTCGTCATGACTGCGGTGTCATTGGTTGCCTGTCTCATCCCAACGCGCCGCGCTACCAAGGTTGATCCCGTCGTCGCCGTACGAGCCGAATGAAATCAAAAATCAACAATCAGAAAAGATCAATCCCATGAACGACGTCCGCTTCGCTCTACGGCAACTTCGCAAATCGCCAGGGTTCACTGCCCTCGCCGTCATCACGCTCGCTCTCGGGATCGGGATGAACACCGCCATTTTCAGTTTAATACAGGACCTTTTCCTGCGCGGCCTGCCCTTTTCCGAACCCGAGCGCGTCGTGCGCATTTATGGCGAGTCGAAAGACCGCGATTTGAAACAGATGCCGTTTTCAGTGCCGAAGTTCTGGCATTACCGCGACGGACAAACCGTTTTCTCTAGCATCGCGGCGGATTGGGGCAACGGCTTTATCATGACCGGATCAGGCGAGCCGATTCAGTTGCTCGGCGGAAACGTGACGGCCAACTATTTCGAATTGCTTGGGATCCATCCGATTCTCGGACGCAATTTTCTGCCTGAGGAAGAGAGCAAAGGCGACGTCGTGATGGTGACGGAAAGTTTCTGGCGCAAACGGTTCAACTCCGATCCGACGATTCTCGGTCGCAGCATTACACTGAACGGAGTACCCAACACCATCATAGGGGTGCTGCCGAATCTGCCGATTTCGTGGTTCGGGCGTGACTCCGAGATTTTTGCCAACAAACCGTTCGAACCGTCCGGCCTTACGAAGGAGCGCTTGATGCGCGGAGTCAGCTTCATGCGCGCGACGGCGCGGTTGAAGCCTGGCGTTTCGATCTCACAGGCGCAGGCGGCAATGCCGGCATTATTCCAGAGCTACAAAGAGCAACACCCGGAAACGGCTGACAACACCTGGTCGCCGTACCTGGTCTTGGCGTCGGAAGATGTCACCGGGGATTTGCGTCCGGCCTTCCTGACACTGCTGGCGGCAGTGAGCGCGGTATTGCTCATCGCGTGCAGCAACGTCGCAAACCTGTTGCTGGTGCGCTTCACTGGGCGCAAGCGTGAGATCGCGTTGCGCATGGCGCTCGGCGCGGAGCGGCGCGGAATCGTGCGCTTATTCGTGTTCGAAAGCACGCTGGTCAGCGTCATCGCGGGCGTGATTGGATTGTGTCTGGCGCTCTGGACGGTGTCGGTCGTTCCGAAATTGGCCGGTCAAAACATTCCGCTCGAAGGTGAAGTAAAACTGCAGTTGCCCGTGCTCATTTTCACACTGGGACTATCGCTCATTACCGGCCTGCTCATGGGCCTCTATCCGGCGTGGCAAAGCTCGCGCGCCGATCTGGTCGATGGGCTTAAGGAGGGCGGACGCGGAACGAGTGGCAGTCGCGGTCAACATCGTTTCCGCCGCGGCTTGGTCGCTGGGCAAGTTGGATTATCGGTCGTGCTTCTGGCCGGAGCCGCCATGCTGGTTTCCAGTTTTGTCCGGCTCAGCCGGCAGGAAGCAGGCTTCCGCTCCGAGCGCGTCTGGACGGGAGGCATCGGATTGCCGCCAGCGGGATATCCTGATCCGGCTTCGCGGGCTCGTTTTGCCGAGCGCTTCCAAACCGAATTGCAGACCGCGCCCGGAGTTGAAGCCGCTGCCATTGCGGATGCTGTTCCGCTCTCTGGAAATTCTTCGCGATCGCCTTACGCGCGCGCGGACGGGAACCCAGTCCCGGTCAACCAGCGACAACTTGGGCTGACACGAAGCGTTTCGCCCGGATATTTTCGCACCCTCGGGATTCCGCTCCTGACCGGTCGCGATTTCACCGAGCAGGACAAACTGGATTCTCCTCTCGTAGTAGTCCTGAGCAACTCAACGGCAAAAAAACTTTTCCCGAATGAAAATCCGATTGGCCGTCAGATTCTTTTCGGCACAGAAAACGGCAACGGTCTTCCGGCGGAAGTGATCGGCGTAGTGGGCGACGTGCGTTCGCAGCAGCTCGCCAAAGCGAACGACGTCGAGTTTTATCGGCCGTGGACCCAGCGCAGTTTTCCGTTTTGCAACGTGATAGTGCGTAGCGCAACCAAACCGGAGGCAACGTTGGGAATTGTTCGGTTCGCCCTGAACAAGATCGACAATGGATTGCCGATTCTGCAGCCGAACACGCTTGATGCAATCGTAGCGCAATCGCTCGGGCAAGAGCGATTGACGATGACGTTGCTCGGTGTTTTCGCCGGCATCGCCTCGTTGCTCGCAGTCGTTGGAATTTATGGCGCCGTCGCTTACACAGTCGAACAGCGCACCGGCGAAATCGGCGTGCGCATGGCGCTTGGCGCGCAGACGCGGGATGTATTGGGTCTCGTCGTGCGGCAGGGGATGAATCCGGTCATCCTCGGCTTGGTAATTGGTCTGGCCGGAACATTTGCCGTCGGTCGTTTGCTGACGGCGCAACTTTACCAGATTTCACCATACAATCCGTTGTTGCTCGGCATGACCGCGATCGTGCTGGCGTTCGCGGCACTGCTCGCTTGTTTGATTCCGGCGCGACGCGCGACGCATGTCGATCCAATTCAAGCGTTGCGCACTGAATGACATGAATGATTTAGGTTCGCTCTACGCCAACTTCGGAAATCGCCTGGGTTCACCTTGGTCGCGCATCACGGGTCGATCCAATCGTTCGCCTTACGTGCAGAATGATTCCGCCCTGAAACATCAGTTATGCTAACCGATTTACGCTACGCCATTAGGATGATGTTGAAGTCGCCGGGCTTTGCCGCCGTGGTCGTGATCACCCTGGCGCTGGGCATTGGCGCGAACACCGCCATCTTTTCCGTCGTTGAAGGAGCGCTCCTGCGCCCTCTGCCTTTCCCGCACGCGGAAGAACTCGTCCGGCTATACGAAGCGCAAGACGAAAATGGCGCGCGTAGCGGCACGCTCAACATGAGCGAGCAAACGCTGCAGCAGTGGCGCGAGTTTGGCGGCGACATTTTTCAAGGCATTGCCGCCGCGACCGGTGCAAACGTAACTGTCGGTCACACTGCCGGCGAGCCCGCCCGGAATGTTCAGGCGGCGCGAATCAGCCAGAACTTCCTGATCGTTCTTGGTTTGCCCCCTGCGCAGGGGCGTAACTTCACAAATGACGAAGACCGCGCGGGCGGTCCGGCTGTCGCGATGATCAGCGATGATTTTTGGCGCAATCGTTTGGGCCAGCGTCCAGACGTCGTGGGAAGCGCTCTCGAACTCGACGGCGTGCCGCACACGATCGTAGGCGTAATGCCGAAAGCGTTTCGGCATCCATATCGCTCCGATATTTGGCTGCCGCTCGCACTGCCGCCGTGGACGAGCGCGACGGCGCCAAATCACTACATATACAGCCCGGCGCGATTACGGCGTGGGGTAACCATCACGCAGGCTGAAGCGGCCGTGCAACGAATGTGCGCGGCGATCAACCAGACTGCGCCGAATCCGAATAACGCGACAGGCGCTTATATGCCGCCGTTGCGCGAAAGCTTCGTCATGGATTTGCGAAGCAAGATTGCGATCATTATCGGTGCGGCCTTGTGCGCGCTTATTATCGCGGCGGCGAATTTCGCCGGTTTGCTTCTC